>Ga0209610_1000672_pt1 | contig 17979 bp, 12 predicted proteins | sample LakKivw275mmetaG_FD_184137 | JGI IMG/M metagenome (GOLD analysis project Ga0209610, IMG submission 184137) | Anoxic lake water microbial communities from Lake Kivu, Rwanda to study Microbial Dark Matter (Phase II) - Lake Kivu water 275m metaG... | ecosystem: Environmental > Aquatic > Freshwater...
GGATCGAGCCGATAAGGCCGAGCGTCAAGCCTTGGATGAGGAAAATGTGCGCGGCGCCCCGGTTATCGACTCCCATGGCCTTGAGGATGCCGAGCTGGCGCGACTTCTGGACCGCGGCGATCCCGAGGACGGAGGCGATGCCGAGCGAAATGGCGAAGAGGACGAAGAATTGGATGATGCCCGACGATCCGCTTTGGGACCGGAGCGCGGTCAGGAGCTCCCGGTTCCGTTCCTGCCAGGACTCGACCTTGACCCGGCTGAACTCGGCCCGGAGCCGCGACGCCAGGCCGCCGGCAGCGAAGACGTCCCGGACCTTGAGCTCGATGGCGCTGACCCCGTTGAGCCCGAGGAAGCTCCGGGCCCGGTCGAGCGACAGGAAAACCACGGCATTCGCCTGTTCGGCGCCCAGGTCGACGATGCCGGTCACGGTGAAGAAATCCCCCCTCCCACGGCTGTTGCGGACGAAGAAACGGTCTCCGAGCTCGAGCCGGAACTTGTCGGCGACCGACCGCCCGACGATCGCGCCGTCGCCCGAAAGCCCGGGCGCGCCGTGCCGCAGGTTCCGGTCAAAATTGTAGATCCGGGCGCCCTCGACGGGCTCGATCCCCTTGACGGCCACGGCCTCCGAGGCCCCGCCCCTCTCGATGAGGCCCTGGCCCCCGGCCACGGGGCAGGCCGCCGTCACTTCGGGCAGCCCCTTGACGAAATCGAGATAGGACCGCCAAGAGAGGATCTCCCGGTTCTCGGTATAGAGGACGCGCCTCGAGTCGACGGTCGCCCCTTCGCCGGCCAGGACGCTCGTGGGGATGGAGTCCGAGGGCAGGATGAAGACGTGCGGGGCCGAGCCGACCGTCCTGTCGATCAGGCTGAGCTGCAGCCCCCCGATGAGCGAGGAGAGGAAGAACTGGACGGCCACGCCGACGGCGATGCCGGCCAGCAGCAGCACGGTCTGCCCCCGGCCCTTCAGCAAGAACCTGAAGGCGATGTAGGTTTCGTAAGGCCTGACGATCATCGGATGGAATCGGACCGGATCTCGCGGCCGGGCTTGAGCCGGGCGGCGGAAGCGTCAAAGGCCGCGTCCAGGAAAACGGTGTCGGCCGCGAAACCCTCGACGATGACCCAGCGTTCCCCGACGGGCCTGATCGAGGCCACGACCCTTTCGGCCCTCCGGCCGTCCCAGGTCCAGACGTACGGCTTCCCCGCGTCCCTTTTGACGAACCTCGCCGGCAGGGCCAGGGCCTTTTCGTATCTCGCGGCCAGGATCTCGGCCTTGCCGGCCATGCCGGATCTGATGAAGGCGACGTCCCGCGGGATCTCCACCCGCAGCTCGCAGGTGTTCCTCTCCTTGTCGACCTCGGAGCAGACGTAGGACACGTGTCCGTCGATCCTCGTCTCCGGGTAGGCGTCCATCGTGACCACGGCCGCGAGGTCGGGCTTGAGGAACGGCAGCTCCTTCTGGTCGACGTTCAGGACGAGCTGCCAGCTGGCGCTCTCGAGCAGGGTCACCGCGCGCAGGGCGGGGGTGGCCCGCTCGCCGGGCTGGACGTCGACCTTGACCACCGTCCCCTCGAACGGCGCGCTAAGTCTGGTGTTCTCGACATCTCTCTGGGCCAGCTCGAGCTGGGCCCTGGCCGTCGAGACCTGGGTGGCCAAATCGGCCAGCCGGCCACTCCGGGAATAGTTCTCGAGCTCGAGCTTCTGCTGGTTGTAGCGGGACAGCGCCGACTGGTAGTCCCGGTCGGCCTTCTCGACTTCGGCCTTGGAGATGCCCCCGGCGGCCTCGATCTCCCGGTACCTTTTGAGCGTTCGCTCGGCCTGGTCCCGGATAACCTCGGATTCGCGGAGCTTTTCCGCCAGGCTCGGCAGGACCTCATCCTGGGCGTTCTTGAGCTTGAGCTCGGCCGAGCGCAGGCCGTCCTCGCGGATGGCCAGGTTGCGCCGGGCCTCGAAATCGTCGAGCCTGACGAGCGTCTGGCCGTGGGCGACCCTCTGGCCGTCCGCGACCTCGACGGCGGCGACGATTCCCGCGGTCTGGAAGGTCATGTCGAGCGGCCGCGGGTAATCGACGGTGCAGTTGGCCAGGATGGTGTAGTTCAGGTCGATGGGCTTCAGGACGTACTGATCCGCCTCCGTTTTGCGGTTGGCCCGCAGAACCAGGAGGACGGCGACGATCAGGACCGCCACGCCCAGAACGATGAGGCGGCGCTTTTTTCGAACGGTCATCGGCATGCGGCGGGGGCTCCCCTCCCCCGGCCGTCTATGATACCACAGACGAGGGGGCACGGCGGCTCATTCGCCGTACATCTCGGTGATGAGCTTCCGGAGCCCCGAGGCTTCATCGCCGGAGAGAGCGCCGATCATCGGGCCCAGGCGCTTCTTGCCGATCGTGCGGATCTCCTCGACCGCGATCTCGGCCGGCCGGCCTTGCTAGAACGAAACGGGATATATTCCCCCCTTCTCGGTCGGGAACTCCCGGACCTCGCCCTGATACTTGATCTTGCAGGGCTCGCCGGCCTTGGACAGAACGGACAGGCTGGTCAGCCGGCCCGCCTTCCAGGCCAGGTCGAGCTCGAACCCGCCCCGGGCGCAAACGCCGCGGAGCGAACCGTCCGGCAGGGCTTTGGGCAGGGCCGGCAGGACGTCGATGAAGCCCTGGTGCGATTGGACCAGGAGCTCGACGAGGCCGGCCGCGCCGCCGAAGTTGCCGTCGATCTGGAACGGCGGGTGGGCGTCGAAGAGGTTGATGTACGAGCCGCCGCCTCCGCCCGGCGCCGATCCGTCCTTGACCCGAAAGAGCAGCTTGACCAGCTCATAGGCGTGGTCGCCGTCGAGGAAGCGGGCCCAGAAGTTGATCTTCCAGGCCAGGCTCCAGCCGGTGCCTTCGTCGCCGCGGAAGAGGAGCGACTGCCGGGCCGCTTTCATCATCGCCGGCGAGCGCTCCCAGGTGATGTCGGCGCCGGGATGGACGCCCCAAAGATGGGAGACGTGGCGGTGGTGCTCCTTGGGATCGTCGACGTCCTCGAGCCACTCCTGGAGCTGGCCCAGCCGCCCGATCCGGTTCGGGGCGATCCGCGGGATGAGCTTCGCCAGCTCCGCGGCGAAGTCCCGGTCGACGCCCAGGATGGCCGAGGCCTCGACGCAGGCGCCGAAGAGCGACCGGATGATCTGGTGGTCCATCGTCGGCCCGGCGACCATGCCGCCGATCTCGGGCGAGTTGGACGGCGAGCTGATGAGCCGCCCGGTCTTCGGGTCCGGGACGAGGACCTGGGCGTAGAACCGGGCCGCTTCACGCATCACGGGCCAGGCCCTCTCCCTCAGGAAGTCCTTGTCCCGGGTGAACAGGTAATGCTCCCAGAGATGCCGGCTGACCCAGCCGCTCCCGCCGAGCCACATGCCGTGGTTCGAATGGTTGATCGGCGCCGTCCCCCGCCAGAGGTCCGTGTTGTGGTGGAGCACCCAGCCGTCGGCGCCGTAATGGACCTTGGCCGTCGTCCGTCCCGTCTCGGAGCACTCCTCGACCAGGCGGAAGAACGGTTCGTGACAATCCGCGAGGTTGGTCACCTCCGCCGGCCAATAGTTCATCTCGGCGTTGATGTTGGTCGTGTACTTGCTGCCCCAGGCCGGTTCGAGGTCCTGGTTCCAGATCCCCTGGAGGTTGGCCGGCTGGTCTCCGGGGCGGCTCGAAGAGATGAGGAGGTAGCGGCCGTACTGGACATAGAGCGCGAGGAGGGCGGGATCGTCCGGCTCGCGGTCGAAAGCCCTCAGCCGCTCGTCCATGGGCAAAGCCTCGCGGCCGCCCGCCCCGAGATCGAGGTCGAACCGGCCGTAGAGCGAGCGGTAGTCGGCGACGTGATCGTCCCGGATCCGTTCGTAGGTTTTGCCCTTGATCGCGTCCAGAGCTGTCTTGACGCGGCTGTCCGGGTCGCCGCTGACATCCTGATAGCTGACGAAGTTCGTGGCGGCCGCGAGATAGATCGTCGCCCGGCTGGCACCGTCGACGGCGATCGACGACGGATCCCCGCCGATCTTGCCGTCGGTCTCCACGCGGACGACGGCGACCCCCCGCAACGCGCCGTCCTTGACCGCGACGGTCAGCGTCTGCTCACGGCCATCCGTCCTGAGGCTCTTCGTCTCGTGCGGGGAGTCCAGGCCCAGCCGGAAGGCCAGCGCCTTCCTTCGATCGGCGGTCAGGCGGACGACGATGATCTGATCCGGGTGGCTGGCGAAGACCTCCCGCGCGAAGCTCGTGCCGCCAACCTTGTATTTGACCGCGCTCAGGGCGTGTCCAATGTCGAGGCTCCGCTCATAGTCGGCATACGACTCATGCCCCGGGAAATCGATGGCGAGGTCCCCGAAGGGCTGATAGGCCATCTGGCCGAGCGGGACGCTCATGAAATGCTCCATGGCCAGCTGTTCAGCTTCCCGCGGCTTGCCCGCGAACAGGAGCTCCCGGATCTTCCCCAGGTAGGCCGCCGCGCCCGGGTGGGCGTAGTCGTGGGGAGCGCCCGTCCAGAGCGTGTCCTCGTTGAATTGGATGCGCTCCCGGGCGACGCGGCCGAAGACCATGGCCCCGAGCCGGCCGTTGCCGACGGGCAGGGCCTCGTTCCAGTTCCGGGCCGGCCGGTCGTAACGGAGGACCCGGTCGGCCGCGGCCCCGAGGGGAAGACCGACCAGCGCTCCGGCGCAGGCCTTGACGACGTCCTTCTCGATGCCCAGCCAGCCCCGGTCCTCGCGGCCCCAGACCCCGCCGTTGGTCATGAAGACGACGCCGTAGTCGCCGATCCGGGAGAAGTACATGCCGCTGATGAGGCCGTAGGCGTTCCCGGAATGCCCGACGAGCGTCTCGCCCGGAAGCAGCGTCCCGGTCCGCTGGATCCCCAGTCCGTAGGCCCGGTGGACGCCGGACTCGTCCTCGCCGTTCGTGCCGCTGAAGGTCCAGATCGGCGCGAGCATGCGCTCGACGGCCTTTGCGCCCAGGACCCGGACCGCGCCGACCCGGCCGCCGTTCTTGAGCATGATCATGAACCGGGCCAGGTCGTTCGCGCCGATCCTGACGCCGCCTTGGGGTCCGAAGATCGCCCCGTTCGTGCCGACGACATAATCGCCGATCTCGCGCGGAGCCGGCTTGACGCCGCCGTAGTCATCGGCTTGCGGCGTCCAGCGGCGCTTTTCTTTGCGGTAGAGCGCCGCGACGTCGTTGATGTCCGGAAGGTCCTGGACATTGAAGCTCGCGGCCAGGCCGAGCGGCCGGAAGATGTTCTCGCGGCAGAAGATGTCGAAGCGCGTCCCGGAGATGCGCTCGACCAGGGTGCCGACGATGCCGAAGTTGACGTTGGCGTAGTGGAAGTGACCGGCCGACGGCGGCTGCTCGGCGTCGAACATGTCGGCCGTGAAGAATTCGCCCCCGGCTTCGACGAGCGAGCGCAGGGCGGGCGGCGGGACGCGCTTGTAATTCGCTTCGAGGAAGCCGTCGTAGCCCGAGCCGTCGCGGAGGCTCGAGGTGTGGGACAGCAGCATCTCGAAGGTGATGGGCTCATCGGGGAAGCGCGGGTTCCTCAGCGGGAAGCCGAGGGCGGCGTTCACGTCGTCCTCGAGCCGGAAGGCGCCCCGTTCCCAGAGGATCATCAGGGCCGTCGTGGCGACCGTCTTGGAGATCGAGGCGATCCGGTAGACGGTCTTCTCGTCCACGGGCAGGCGCCGGGCGACGTCCTTCGTGCCGTAGCTCCCCGAGAAGACCACGGCGTCCCCCTTGACGATGGCCACCGACAGGCCCACGGCTTTGTAGCGGGCCATGATCCCGCGGAGCCGGCCGTCGAGGGTCCGCGGGGCGCGGGCGCAAGAGCCCGCGGCGAGGCCCAGAACGAATGCCGTGAGGACAAGGAGGATCCTTCTTCTTGTCACGGTCACCCCTTACCTGCCCGGCGCGGCCGCGGGTCCGCGAAGCTCGAGGCTCGCGGTCGGGCCGGTTACATCGATCTCGGCACGCCAGGGATAATCAGGGTCGCCCGTCGAGACGAGCGGCACCGGGCGCCCGCCCTGAAGGAGCTCGTAGGCGTATCCGGCCGGGGCCGAGATCTTCAGCCCGGTTTTATGCGCGTTCGCGGTCCGGTTCTCAACGACGAAGCTAATCTTCCGGAGAGACTCGTCCATCGTGATCCGGCGGCCCGCGGCGAAGCCGTCGCGCTCGAGCTCGATCTTCAGCCGGAGGGGTTCCCCCGGCCCCGACGCCGGGACGACCGCGGCGAGCCGCCGCCGGACGCCGTCGCGCGGATCCACGGCCACCTCTCCCCGCTTCTCTTCGAGCCGTCCGCCGTAGGCGATCCAGCCGAAGACCGGGTCGCGGGCGACGACGGTCGCGGCCATGCGCAGCGCCCCGCCGTAGCCGAGGTCGATCTCGCCGTCGTAGCGCCAGGGGCCGCGGGGCACGGTCACGCCGCCGGGATAGCTCGAGCCCATCCAGGCGCTCCCCGCTTTGGCCGACATGAACTGCCAGCCGGAGGCGCCGTCGTTCTCCGCCCCCGGATACCAGAAGCCGAAATTCGTCTCCGGCCGGCCGGTGTTCATCAGGCACCACGAGCTGAGATAAGAGGCGTAGCCGAGCTGGAGCCAGTCGAACGGCCGCGGCGCGAAATTGAGGGCGTAGTCGAGAACGCCCCAGCCGCCCATGGCGGCCATGTAGCTCACGCCGGGATCGCAGCCGAGCGTGTAGTAGGCGGGACCGAGCCAGCCCCGGACCGAAAGACCCGCGTAGAGCTGACGGTCCATGAAATCGCGGGAGTCCTCGCGCCGGACGATCGGGTGCGAATACGATTTCTTGTTCTTGACGTCGTACCAGAGGTCCTTGTCGGGCGCCATGTCGTGGGTCGCGCCGTACTTGGCGAAAGCATAGGTCGACTCGAAGGCCGTGCGGTCGAAGGCGTATTCCGAGCGGAAGGGGTAGCGGTCGTCGTAGACGAAGTACTTGACCTTCTTCTCCCACTCGCCGCGGAGCCAGGCGGCCCGCTCCGGGAAGCCTTCGCGCTCGAGCGCGGCCGCGAGCTCGAGAACGACCAACTCGTTGTAGAGCCCCCATTTATAGGTCTCGTAGTACTCCGGATAGATCTCGTAGGGATAGGCGAAGAAAGCCTTGGCCGTGCCCCAGGCCCGCTCGAGATATCCGGCCGCGTCGAGATAGGTCGAGAGCTCCGGGTACATCTTGGCGACTTGGTACATGTGAAAGTAGAGCATGACGACGTGCGGGTAGTCGTAGGACCGCCAGACATGCTCCTTGGGCAGGTCGCGCAGGGCCGTGGCGTTGTCTCGGAGCTTCTCGGCGTAGGCGCGGCGCCGGGCCGGGTCGCGGTTGACGTACCAGTTGGGCGTGCCGTAGACGCCGTAGGGATAGGGCGTCTCGTCGCCGCGGCGCTGGAGCTTGCCCCAGACGAAATGCTCTAAATAATACTCGATCGAGGCGATCTCCCGCCGGTCCGGATAGATGACGTTCTTGGCCGCGAGGAAGGGCGCCTTGCAGAGGCCGGGGTCGTCGCAGGTCAGAGCATAGACCATGCGGTCGAGGAAGATGTCGGGGTCCTCGATCGTCCGGGTGACCTTGGCTTCCATATCGTAGGGCCCGTAGACGCCGTCCCACCACTTCGACGGGTCCCGGACCTGCTGGCGCGAGACGAGGAAGGCGGCCCGCTTTTTGATCAGCGTCTCCAGGGGCTCGGTGACGAAGAACTCGAGATAAGTGCGGCGGCCGCCGTCGTGGACGATCGTGACGAGGTTCTCGCCCGGCCGGCGGAAGGCCGCCTCGTAGACATGATGCCCGGGGACCGGCTGGCCGATCGACCGGACCGTCGTCTGGCCGGGGAATTCGGCCTCGATCCGTTCGATCCGGGCCTTGGTGTGAAGCGAGAAGCGGGCCGAGAGGTCCTCGGGGACGGTCATCCCCGGGACGACCCGGACGTCGAAAAGGCCCTCTTCAAAAAGGAGGGAGCGGAGCTCGTCGTAGCTCTTGGCCCACTGGAACCGGAACCCATAAGAGACGCGGCTCCCGGGCTCGCCCGCCGCGGCGAGATTGGTCGAGGTATGGGCTTGGCGCCATGTCCCGCGCTTTTCGGCCGGCCCGCTCTTCGCGGAATGGATGAAGAGCGGCCCGCCTCCCCGGCCGCCGCCCGTCCAGTACTCGAGCTTGGTCCCGGGCAGTACGGTCAGAAGAAGATAGGGCGGAGCGCCCGAGGCGCGGACGAAGTAGACGAAGGAACCGGCCCCGGAGATGAACTGATGGCGAAGGAAGCCCCGTTCGAAGATCTGGGCCGGGTCCTCGCCGTAGGGGCCGGCCGTCGGGATGGAGACGGCCAAGTCCCCGATCTCGACGGGTGTCGCTCCGGTTGATTCGAGATCGATCGTCCAGTCGAAGACGCGGCCGTCGGTGCGGAAGGTCTCGACGATTTTGACGGGATCGCCGGCTCGTCCGCTCGTGTATGTGGCCGTTCCGATCTCCGGAGAAGCCTTCCACTCCGGACCGCGGGCAGCGATATCGGTCCAGCCGGCAGTGCGGTCTGTCCGATAGGAGACCGCTAATCCGAGAATGGGCGGGCGCGCCCCGCGCATCCCGGCCGTCGGCATGAGCGTCGCTTTAAACGGGTCGTTTGGGTTCGCGAGCGCCCCGACGCCGCGCTCATCGCACGCGAACCGGAAATCGCCCTTCTCGATGAAAGCTGATGGCACGGCCTGCCCGGCGGGGGCGGTGCCCACGGGAGTTTTCCCCGCGGCCGTCGCGCGCGGGGAGACCAAAGAGAAGAAAGAAGGGATCAGAACAGCCGCGCCGAGCGCCGCCGCGCCCGCGAGGCCGATGAGCCGGGGGCAGCTAAGCTTCAAGTAGGGCATGGGCTGGGACGATTGTATACCAAACGCCCCCGCCGGTGACAAGGACCGCGGCGGCCGCCGCCCGATTCAATAGAGCCTTTTCCAGCTCTTCTTCACGAGGTCGAAGCGCCAGAGGGATCCCCTGAAGGATTTCTTGCTGCTGGCCAATATGAGGACCTTGTCGCCGACGACTTCAAAGCCAGACGGCTTCTGGATCCGGGCCGGCAGGTCGATCCGGCCGGCGTCTTCGAGCTCCGGCCCGAGTATCCGGAGGCTTCGACCTTTGCGGTCGATGGCCAGCAGCGACTGTCCATCCGGCATCCAGGTCGTCCAATAGCCGTAGTAAATGTCATCAAGGTCGGTGAAGGTCCTTTCGGCGATCGCCTTTCCGGCAGCCAGGGAATAGACCGTCAGGACGGAGCTTTCACGAGCCTCTGGGCCCTTCCTTCTGTCGATTAGAAGCAGCTTCTCCTCGTTCGGGTCCCACCGGACCCTGAGATTCCCGACCCCGGCGATCTCCGTCTCCTCTCCCGAGGCCAGGTTCAGCAAGGCCAGAGTCCCCGGCCATTCATCACCATGGCGATGCCTGACCGCCAGGACGTCCCTCGACTTGGGATTCAGCGGCCACCACGAAACCGGTGCGGCATCGTCCCGGAGTTTGATCGCGGTCCGCCGCTCGAGATCGTAGGCCCAGAGGCTCCAACGGACCGGCTCCCGAGAGCACCTTTTCACGATGATCAGGACCTTGCCCTCGCGGGCCCAGGCCGCAAAAGCCAGGTAGAGGTTTTCTTCGGGGCCGTCCGGGAACATCGCCTCCAGGGACCGCTTTTCGAGACCGGATCCGTCGGCGTTGACGGTCCAGAGCGTCGCGGTCCTCCAAGTCTTGAGTTTTTCGTGCCGGGACACACTCTCGGTCAGGATGGCGATCGTCCGGCCGTCAGGCGATATGGCCAGGCTCCGGATAGAGTCGTCGGGAAGCCAGGCGCCCGGCGTGTCGCGGCCGACGAGACATTTCTGGCCGGTCCCGTCCGTATTGGTGACCCAGATCTCCTGAGTGACATCGTTGCGGCTCTCGAGCTTCTTGACTGTGTAGGCGAGCCGGTCTTTCGCAATCGAATTGAACCAGGAAAGAGCGTTCTGGCGTTTCGTCAGCCAGCGGACCCGGCCGGAAGCCGCGTCGTACGAGAACAACCCTCGCTCCGTGCAATAGACGGCCCAGTTGTCCGCCGAGCCGATGAAATCCAAGTGACGTTCGCCCGGGACCGGGATGAAAAGGGCCGAGCCGACGGTGACCGTGGCGGCCAGGGCGAGGAAAGCGGCAAGCCATCCGACGAAGGTCCTCAACTGCTTCCCGGGTTGCGAGAAGTCGGACCGCTTCAGGGTCAGGAGCGAGGCTCCGGCAAACGCCAGAGTGATCAGGATGAGGCCGATGAGGAGCGTCCGGAAGGCCCGGGCCGGGGCCAGCCAGGCCATGAGACCCCCGGTCCTGGAGACGACCAGGGCCCACAGAACCGCGGGGAACAGAAGTCCGAGGATCAGGGCGACGACGAGGATATTGAACTGGCGTCCGCGGAGGAGCGACAGCGAGAACGCGACCATCAACAAGAAGAGGGACAGCCCGAGGCTCCACCAAGGGAAGACGGTCCCAAGGTCGTACATGGGGAAAACGAAGCCGGGCAATTCGGCTAGCTCCGCGACCGAGGGCAGGACGGCCCTGGCGACATAAAAGACAAGCCAGAGAGCGGCGAACATGCTCAGCAGGGCGCCGAATTTCGACAGCCAGATCGTCGGCCGGGAGACAGGCCGGGAGAAGAGATAGGCCCAGGCGCCCTGCCCGGATTCCGTCTCGAAGCCAGCCGCGCCGAGGACGAGCGCGGCGAAGGGGAAGAAGATCATGAGGATGGCATAGACCAGCCATTCCTGGACGTCGGCCCTGTCGCGGAAAAGGAAGGGGGCCGCCAGGAGAGCAACCAGGACCCCCAGCTCGAAGAAGAAGACAAGCGCCTTCTCCCGCCATTCCTTGAAATAGAGGGCTGCGAACATCGGGACCTCCCTGGCCTACGCCTCGGCCGTGAGGCGGACGAAGATATCCTCGAGACTGGCCTGATGCCGGGCCTTGACCTTGTCGAAGTCCTCATCGACGATGAGCCGGCCGCCGTGGAGGACGAGCAGGCGTTCGACGATGCGCTCGAGCTCGTGGACGAGATGGGTGGCGAAAAGAACGGTCGTACCCGAGGCCGCCAGTTCCCTGATGACGTCGCGGAGGAAGTCCTGGCGGGTCGGGACATCGAGGCCTGAGGTCGGGTCGTCGAGGATGAGGAATTCCGGGGCGGCAGCCAGGGCCACGGCCAGGCCGAGCTTGAGCTTCTGCCCCCGCGAGAGCGTCCCGAAGCGGGACTTCGGGTCGAGACCGAAACGCTCGAGATCGGCGGCGATCCGCTTCCGGTCCCAGCGGGGATAAAAGCGGGCGTTGAAGTTCACCAGGCCCCGGATGGTCATATCCTCGTAGAAAAACGGATCTTCCGGGACGTAGCCGAATTCACGCTTGTAGGCGCTTTGGCCGAAGCCGATCCGCCGGCCCTTGAAGGTGATGACGCCGCCGTCGGCCGGGATGACGCCCATCAGGATCCGGGCCAGCGTCGTCTTGCCCTCGCCATTGCGGCCAAGCAGGCCGTAGACGCGCCCGCTCTCGACCGAGAGGCTGAGGTCCTTGAGGACCTGTTTCCGGCCGAAGCTCTTCGAGAGATGCTCGATCCGCAGCAGCTCACTCATTGCGGCCTCCCTTTTTCCGGCCCCCGGCGCGACGGAGCCGCGTCTCGAAGATCTCCAGGATGGCCCCATCGTCCAGGTCGAACTTCCGGGCCTCGGCGATCGTCTCGTCCATGGCCCGTCCGAGATGGCCTCTGAGCTCCCTCTCGGCGTCCGGCCGGGCCCGCTCGGCGATGAACGAGCCCCTCCCCTTCTGGGTCGAGACGACGCCGTCCTGCTCGAGCTCGCGGTAGGCCCGGGCTACGGTGTTCGGGTTGACGATGATCTCGGCCGCGAGGTCGCGGATCGAGGGCAGCGGCTCGCCGACCTTGAGCCGGCGCGTGGCCACGAGTCGGACGATCCCCCGCTTGATCTGCTCGTAGATGGGAACGTAACTGGTCGCGTCAACCCTGATCACGGCGGGCCTCCGTATTACTGTATTAGTATTATAATACAATATGCGAAAAAGTCAAGCCCTTTGTTCCCGAAGGGTCGCTCAGCGTTTGAGCGTCCGGTGTTTGAGGCGGTGAGGCTGGTCGGCCGCGGCGCCCTTCCGGCGCTTCAGGTCCTCGTGGTACTCGGAGAAGTTCCCGAAGATCCAGTGGGTCGAGCCGTCCTCCTCGAAGGCCAGGATGTGGGTGGCGACGCGGTCGAGGAACCAGCGGTCGTGGCTGACGACGACGGCGCAGCCGGCGAACCCTTCGAGCGCGTCCTCGAGCGCCCGCAGGGTATTAACGTCGAGGTCGTTGGTCGGCTCGTCGAGGAGCAGGACGTTGCCCGCTTCCGAGACCGCCTTGGCCATGTGGACCCGGTTGCGCTCCCCGCCCGAAAGCGTCCCGCACTTCTTCTGTTGGTCGGTGCCGCCGAAGCCGAACGAGGCGCAATAGGCCCTCGTGTTCATCTCTTTGCTGCCGACCTTGATGAGGTCCTCGCCGCCCGAGATCTCCTCGAAGACCGTCTTGTTCGGGTCGAGGGTGCGCGACTGGTCGGCGTAGGCGATCTTGACCGTCTCTCCGACGCGGATCTTCCCCGCGTCGGGCATCTCGGCGCCGGTGATCATCCGCAGCAGGGTCGTCTTTCCGGCCCCGTTGGGCCCGATGACGCCGACGATCGATCCCGGCGGGAGGCTGATCGTCAGTCCGTCCATGAGGACGCGGTCGCCGTAGGCCTTGGCGACGCCCTCGAGCTCGATGACGACGTCGCCGAGCCGCGGCCCCGTCGGGATGGGCAGCTCCTGCTCGTCGCGATAGCGCTCGAAGTCCTGACCGAGGAGCTTTTCGTAGGCGGTGACGCGGGCCTTGCCCTTGGCCTGGCGCGCCTTGGGCGACATGCGGACCCACTCGAGCTCGCGGGCCAGGGTGCGCTGACGCCGCGACTCGGTCTTCTCCTCGACGGCCAGCCGGGCCTGTTTCTGCTCCAGCCACGACGAGTAGTTGCCCTTCCAGGGGATGCCCTCGCCCCGGTCGAGCTCGAGGATCCAGCCGGCCACGTTGTCGAGGAAATAGCGGTCGTGGGTCACGGCGATGACCGTGCCTTTATATTCCTGGAGATGCCGCTCGAGCCAGGCGACCGACTCCGCGTCGAGATGGTTGGTCGGCTCGTCGAGGAGCAGGATATCGGGTTCCTGAAGGAGGAGCCGGGTCAGGGCGACCCGGCGGCGCTCCCCGCCCGAAAGCACCGTCACGGCGGTGTCCGGAGGCGGGCAACGCAGGGCGTCCATGGCGATCTCGAGGTGATGGTCGAGGTTCCAGGCGTCGTGCTTGTCGATCTCCTCCTGGAGCCGGGCTTGTTCGGCCAGGAGGGCGTCCATATCGGCGTCGGGGGCGCCCATCTTGTCGCAGACGGCATCGTAGCGGGCCAGGAGGTCGACGATGGGCTGGACGCCCTCGCGGACGATCTCGATGACCGTTTTGCCGGAGTCGAGCTGGGGGTCCTGCTCCAGCAGCCCGATGGTGTAGCCCTTGCTGACGGCCAGCTCGCCGGTGAAGCCCTGGTCCTTGCCGGCGATGATCCCGAGCAGGGTCGATTTGCCCGACCCATTGAGCCCGAGGACGCCGATCTTGGCCCCGTAGTAGAAGCCGAGCGAAATGTCCTTCAGGACCTGGCGGTTCGGCGGGTGGGTCCGGCTGACCCGGGACATGGAGAAGATGACTTGGGTGTCGGAAGGCATGGGAAGATTATAGCCGAATCGGCGACGGCGGGAAGAGGGCGGCTAAGATCCGCTCAGGCGGCTCCCTTCCCCCACCTGAGACGGACACCCGCCAGGAAGACGAAGGCCCGGGTCTTGAGGGAGGGAAACCCGCCGACCCCCATATAGACGCCCTTGCTCAGGTCGGCCAGGCCCAGATGGTAACGGGCCTCCAGGAAAGGGGTCCAGTCCCCCTTGAGCAGTTCCGCGCCAACGCCGCCGACCAAGCCGAAGTTGACCTTTTTGGTCAAGGATTCGATCTGGCTCATCAGCTCGCAGCGGTGATCGATGACATAGGACAGGTCGAAGCCGCCCAAGACATAGGGGATGCCGTTCGCGAAGGGCCGGAATTTGAGGAGCTGAGTGAAGGTGAGCAGATCCATCTTAAAAGTGACGGGGATCATCATGTAGGGCGGATCATAATAGGGGTCAAAATAGTAGAAGTCCACTTTTGCCCCCATCTGAACGTATTCGATGGTGCTGATCCAGGCCAAGCGGCCGGTGGACCCGAGCGCCAGGTCGATCCCTACGCCGGCGGCCGGGCCGAATCTGTCTTTCATGTCCTGGGCCGACCATGAGTCCGAGCCGGCGTCGGGCAGGTCGGAGTAACGGGCCATGGAAGTCCCCCCGGATATCCTGAGGGATACCCGCGTGCCTTCGCCGAACCCCCAGGCGGACAGGGCCAGGACGACGACGACAACGGACACGGTCTTTTTCATCGGAACACCTCCCCTACGGACGGGCGTCATCCCTCTCCCCGCCGGCCATATGATAGGGACGAAACACGGGAAAGTTGTCAAAATCGGGTCAAGATTTCGTGATTCCTCGACTGGTCCGGCGATTGATCAAGCCGGCCGAACAGGAGCACGATATGGCCCGCAAGCCGCCTTGTTTTTGCACTCCGAATGCTGTTATCATAACTCCGTGAATATCAAAGACATCCTGGCCAAGATCGCCGCGTCGGAGGCCCCGCTCGCCCGTCAACTGCTGATGACCGGGCTGATCACACGGCGCCTCGCCGAAAAAGGCAAGCCGGCCCCCGTTCTCATCGGCGGGTTGGCCCTGTCCTACTACACGCGGGAAGTCTATTTCACCGCGGACATCGATCTGGCCTACGCGGACCGGGAGGCCCTCGATGAGATCCTGAAGGAGCTCGGGTTCGCCAAGAAAGGCCGGTATTGGGTCCATGCCGGTCTCGATATGGCGGTTGAAGCTCCCGCCACCGGGCTGGCCGGCGAGGAGGCCCAGCGCGAAACGGTCGAGCTCGACGGCGGCTTGTCCTGCGTCGTCATCGGGCTCGAGGACCTCGTCATCGACCGTCTGAACGCCTGCAAGCACTGGAAATCCGAGATCGACTGTGAAATGACGGAGCTCCTGATCGCCCGTTACGGCCAGGAGCTCGATTGGGGCTATCTCGAAAAGAGGGCGGCGCTGCCCGAAAACGATACCCTCGCCGAGCTTCGCGCTCTCAGGGGCAAGGGGACGTCATGAGCGCGGCCGGCCGGGCGCGGAAACCGCCGTCTTCCGTCGAAATGCTCCTCCTCCGGGACCGTCTCGGATACAGGAGATACCGGAAAACAGCCAAACGCGACCCGGAGAAACGCCAACTTCTCCTCGCGCTGGCCCTCAAGAGGATCGAGAAGGCAGAGCGCGGCAACTACATCGTCATCGGCCCCCGCAAACGCCGGGTCAAATTCCGGGCGAATTAAGGGCTTAGGCCGCCGAATACCCGCTTAAAGCCTCTCGACGATGAGCTTGAACGGCATCGGATACGATCCGTAGTGGAGCCAGCCTTTCTTGCGATCCCACCTGGTGATCCAGGCCATGTCGCCCGTTCCGGCGACGGGGGTGATCTCCCAACGGTCGACAACGCCGTCGCCGCCCTCAGGACTCAGGTCGAGAGCCGTGACTTCGACGATCCCCGCGTCGTGATCGTCTTCCGGTTGGTTGTAGATGACACGGTAGCTGTGCACCGTTTCGGTACACATCCAAGCCCAGAAGTGGCCCTCGGCCGAGGTATTGGGTTTCATGGCCAGGAAGTTTAATTTCCTGGTCGCAAAGCTGTTATAGGTCCTCATGACGAAGTAGTCGATGGCGACATCTTCCATAAGGTCCCCTGGATAGACGCCGGCCGTGTCGGGGAGGTAGTCGCCGAGCTGGGATGGAACAGGCGGAAAGATGACCAGGACGCTCCGCCGCGCATGGTGAGGGATCTCGAAGACGAGATCGCCGAGATCGCCGGTGATCTGGGCTGTGACACCGTTCCCTTCGACATAAGGCCCCAAGGCATCGTTGTGGAACTTTTGCATGAAATAGTCGGGGCTATTCGGAGGAATGTTGGGATCGGAATTAGTCAATCCCTCGAACGAGACCCTGACCTTCACAGGCGGTTTCGGCTTGGCCGCGTACAGGCCGTAGCCAAGGATGAGGCCTGCGACGGCCAGCGCCACCGCGACTTTGATCACACGTGACATTTTTCCCTCCTTTTGTTAGACGTCGTCGTTGACCCAACCGCTTAAGCGGTCAAGAGGCGGACTTCTATCTGGTCAGGTAGGCTGTACCCGGGGCCCTGTCAAGGCCTCACCGGAGGATGACCCATTTTGACCGATTATGGCCGATTCTGGAGGGGTCTCAAATGCGGGTCGCTAGGATAAAAACGCTCTTTCAGGGGAACCCGCCCGGGCCGGAAGGGTCCCTGGCTTCAGCGCAACCGTTCCCAGCGGATCGCCCGTTTGAGGATGCGGTCGGGGACGACCTGGACGCCGAGGCCGGGACCTTGGGGGATGTCGATCCAGCCGCCCGGGCCGAGGACGACCGGCGGCGCGGCAATGTCCTCATCGAAGTAGTTCGCCGTCTCCGACGTGTCACCGGGCAAAGTAAAGCCTTCGGCCGTCTGGAGGTGGATGTTGACCGCCCGGCCGATGCCGGTCTCGTCCATGCCGCCGGACCAGACGCCGACGCCTTGGCCGGCGCAATACTGGGCGATCCGCATCGATTCCATGAGCCCGCCGACCCGCCCCTGCTTGATGTTGACGATGCGACAGGCGCCGAGGGCGATGGCCGCCGCCGCGTCGGCCAGACTGTGGATGGATTCGTCGAGGCAGATCGCCGTCTTCATCTCCTTCTGCAGGAGCGAGTGCTCGTAGATGTCGCTGTACGACAGGGGCTGCTCGATCATCATCAGGTCGAATGCGTCGAGCTGCCGCAGGCGGTCCGTGTCGGCGAGCGAGTAATCGCCGTTGGCGTCGACCATGAGTTTGACGGCCGGGAAGCGCTCGCGCACGGCCCGGACCCAGTCGACATCCTGCCCCTTCTTGACCTTCATCTTGACGCGATGGTAGCCGCGCGCGACCGCATGTTCCACAGCGGCCAGGAGCTCGGCCGGCGTCTCCTTGAGGCCGATGCTCAGGCCGGACATGATCTTTTTCGCCGGCCGCCCCATGAGGCCGTGGAGGGGAACGCTCTTCTGGAGCGCGATGAGGATGAGCAGGCCGTTCTCGATCGTTGCCTTGGCCATGCCGTGGCCGCGGGCATGCCGGAACCGCCCCTCGAGCGCGCCTATCGTCTGACCCGGCTCGACGAGCGGCATGAGGAAGTCCTTGATGATGTGCCGGGCCGTCGCGTTCGTCTCATAGAAATAGAACGGGTCCGGATCGGAGACGCACTCGCTCCAGGCGACGACGCCGCCCGATTCGAGGCGCATGAGCATGGCCTCCTTGTCCGTCCAGGTGTAGACGCTCGTCCCGAACGGGGCGACGAACGGCAGCTTGACGGTGACCAGATCGATGTGGTCGATCTTCGGGACAAGCAAACCCTCGAGAGCGGCTGTCGGTGACTGTCGTTGCATCATGCGAACCTCTCTCCTGAACCTCTCCCCTTCCGAATCTATCATTGCCGCGGGGCGGCTTTCAAGCCGGGGCCGATGCGGAAAGCGGATCACTCCCCGTACATCTCGGTGATGAGACGTTGGAGGGAAGCCGTCTCTGCCTCCGTGAGGGTGCCGATCCGGGTCCCCAGTCGGGTTTTGCTGAGGGCCCTGATCTGGTCGACGGCGATCTCGGCCGCGCGGCTGGCGCAGCGGACCGGCATCCGGCTGCGCCAAGCGGGATGGAGCCGGCTGGTTATCGGACAGACCGTAACGGTTTCCAGATGTTCGTTCAGCGTGTCCAGGCTGACGATGACGACGGGTCGAGCTC
>Ga0209610_1000675_pt1 | contig 17927 bp, 19 predicted proteins | sample LakKivw275mmetaG_FD_184137 | JGI IMG/M metagenome (GOLD analysis project Ga0209610, IMG submission 184137) | Anoxic lake water microbial communities from Lake Kivu, Rwanda to study Microbial Dark Matter (Phase II) - Lake Kivu water 275m metaG... | ecosystem: Environmental > Aquatic > Freshwater...
GGTCGGTTTTCCCAGGGAAGGTTTGGCAAGGACTCGCCAATGATTGTTTGCACTCCAGGATTTCCTTTCGATTTAATCATGACTATTTAGCTGCAGCTTCTTGGTCTGCTGCTTTACGTCTTTCAGTTAGTTCCGCCCCGATTTCTGCCACTCGTTTATCGGATAATGGGTAAAAATAGACGATGATGATTGCCAAAATACCAAAGGCAGCCGGAATCACACTGAAAAGTGCGATCAAGCCCTGCAGACTCGCCGCCGATTGGATCTGATTAGGTTGAAAGCCAACCTGAGACATAAGATTGAGGGAAACAAATGCGCCGAATGCCCAGCCAAATTTCTGAGACATGGTGGAGGCGGAAAAGACTAAACCGGTGGTTCGGCGACCACGCTTCCACTCGGCGTAATCAGCGGTATCGGCATACATCGCCCAGATTAACACACTTAATGGACCGCCGGTGATCGAGCCGGTAATTTGAAAAAGGAAAATCAAAGCTATCTGATTTGGTTTGAGCAGGTAAAATACGGCAGTACTCAATACGGCAATGACAAAAATATAAATAAAAGCGCGTTTCTTGCCGATTATTTTGGCCACCCAGCCGACTAAAATTACCCCAACTAATGATGCAATTTGCCCGACAACATTAAAGGCGGATACCAGAGTTTCGAAACTGTAAGTTTTGGCTTTGACAAAGGGTAACGAGATTTCGCGCTCACCGACTACATATTTAAAATAGTGAGCGGTTACGCTACTGCGGACTGCGACGAACAGAATGAAGGTAATCGTCGTTGCTAACAAAATCAACCAGGGTTTGTTGGTAACTAATTCGTATAAATCTTGTTTAATTGATGATTTCTGAGTTTTGGGCGGCTGCACCCGCTCGCGGGTTCCGCTAAAAGTGATCAGGAAGAAAATCACCGCAGCGATACCGTAAATTATAAAGGACAACTGCCAGCCATGGGCGTCGTTTCCTTTGCCCAGCGCCTTGGTCATTGGCAATAAGGTAGCCGAGACAATAATCCCGGCGGCATAAGCGAAAATAAATTTTACCGAAGCCACGACCGTACGTTCGTCCGAATTGGGTGAGATAACTCCTAACAGGGCAGTATAAGGAATATTAATTGCCGTATATAACATCATGATTAAAATAAAAGTGACATAAGCCCAGATCACCTTGCCCGTCAGCCCGAAGTCGGGGACGGTGAAAGTCAATACTCCAACGACGGCAAACGGCACACAGATCCAGAGCAAATAGGGGCGAAATTTTCCCCACCGGGTATTGGTGCGGTCGGCAATGATACCCATCAGCGGATCATTGACCCCATCCCAGACTCGACTGATCAGGAACATGGTTGCCGCTACCCCTGCCGGAATTACGAAGATGTCGGTGTAGAAATAAGTGAGGTACAGCATAAAAGTCTGCCAGTATAGCACCGAGGCAAGGTCGCCAAAGCCGTAACAGATTTTTTCCTTCCAGGGTAATTTTTGATTGACCGTATTCATTATCCCACTCCTTCTTCTACTGATTCCTCTATTTAGCTCAAAAGATTGAACCCGATCCTGCAGACAATTGGATCATGATGGATCATTGTTTTTGATAATTGATGAAGAAAAATAATTTAGTATTGTTGGATTTTCGGGTAACGAGTAATGACAACCTGCAGTCGAGCTTATCTCGTTCATCCAGACAATCCCAATAGTATTTTTTTAATCGGAAATACAGGATCAAGTCGGGTACTAATCTTCATGACTTCATAGTATAATCACTTAAGGCAGGATTTACAAGTCCTATATTCTCGAGAACGTTATAGAAACAAATAAGCGAGGATGATCGCGACTACCAATCCCGGCAGCATATTGACGACTTTAATGGTTTTGATTTCCAGAATACTGATTCCTAATCCAATCAGCATCAGCCCACCAACCGCCGTCATTTCGTTAATTACGACGTTGCTGAAGAATTCTCCTAACCAGCGGGCGAGGAGCGTCAAACCGCCTTGGTAAATCAGTAAGGGGATGGCGGAGAAAATTACCCCGATCCCCAGCCCGGACGAAAGGGCAATTGCGGCAAATCCATCTAATAATGATTTCGCTAATAGCAGATTCGGTTTATTACCCAATCCCTCCTCGAATGTGCCTAAGATGGTCATAGATCCCATGCAAAAGAGTAAAAATGCCGCGATTAAACCTTCGCTGAATTTGGCATTGTCCGAACCGACCTTTTCCTTTAATCCTTTGCCTAAGCGATTCAGTATAAGATCAAGGTCGAGCAGTTCTCCGATGATTGCACCAATCACAATACTGAAAATCAGGATCAGGTAGTTGTTAGTTTTCGTTGCCATTGTGAATCCCAGAAAGAGCGTAAATAACCCAATACCCTGGAAGACAATGGTCGTGATCTTCGCTGGTAGACGACGATGTAAAATCAAGCCAATCGTGCTGCCGACAATTACACTGCCGGCATTAATCAGGGTGCCCAGCATGAATTATTCGGGTTTGCCTTCCGGGATGATGAACCAGCCGACGATGTAGGTAATGACCAACGGCGCGATGCCGGTCGCAATGGTGACAAAGACGAATAACAGACGCACGATAGTTGGATCGAGATTGAACATTTCACCCAATCCGCCGCAAATCCCGGCGAGTTTCTGATCGGTTTTTGAGCGGTAGATTCTTTTCATCATAAACTCCTTATTTGAAATTTATCGGTTTAATATACAAGCAATTAGATATTCTGGACAGTCAAATTTGTTGTCAGGATAAGATAATCGGTTAACTAAAATTTATCAAGGCAGATAATTGCCACGGTTGTTTACCTGCGGATATGATTTTTTCTTTTGGAATTAGTAAAATATTCAGAAATTTAATTTACCTTGAATCCAATCTATTATCTTACAGTTTTGATTTTGATCCTGGCGGTGATTTTCCTGATCCGGGCTAAGCTGAGTAATCGTAAGGGGCAGGTCTATTTCCTGAAACCTTTAGCCACAATCCTGATTATCTTTTTGGTAGCTTATTCCTGGGCAAACAAGCAAAATTATTCCGGCGCTTATTCACAGTGGATTCTCATTGCACTGATTCTGTCCCTCGGAGGCGATCTTGCCTTAATGTTGGATAAGTTTCGAACCGGGCTTATACTGTTTCTCGTCGTTCATTTAATTTATGCCGCCACATTTTCAATTTTTAGCGGCTGGCACATGTCGCCCTGGTATGTTTTGTTGAGTATTGGATTTCTGTCGGCGGCTATTTATCTCTATCTATATCCGGGATTGGACAAATTCAAAGTTCCGGTACTATTGTATGTTTTAGCAATTTCTTATATGCTGAATCGGGCAATTGCCACCGGTTTCGGACAAGATTTTAGTCGCGGACAGGTTGGGCTGATAGCAGTCGGGGCAGGATTATTTTATCTTTCCGACCTGATCCTGGCAATCAATCGGTTTCGTCATCCGTTTAATTATCATCCGCTTTGTTTAACCTTTTATTATGCAGGACAATTAATGATTGCCTGCAGCACAATTTTGTGGTAAAGTTAGCCTTAAAAAATAATATGAGGAGTAAGTATGGAAGCGATCAAACAATTTTTTAGTCCCGAAATCATCTGGTTTATTCTGGGGCTGGTAATGCTATTGTTAGAGTTGATTTTACCCGGGCTGATTATCGCCTTTTTTGGAGTTGGTGCCTGGGTTGTCGCATTGTTAGTCTTATTGATACCGAAACTGTCGTTGAATCTGCAGTTATTCATTTTTTTAGTCTCATCAATCGTATTATTGCTGGCTCTCCGCCGGCAGGCAGCCAAGATCTTCAAAGGATTCGAGAAACAGAAGAATGTCGCAGCTGCAGATGTCGAAGAATTTATCGGTCACCGGGCGACTGTCGTCCAGGCGATTGGTAAGAAGAAAAGTGGGAAAGTTGAATTTCATGGGACCAACTGGGAGGCTGCAGCCGATGAAGAGATTGAAGTCGGCGAAATGGTTGAAATTGTCGGGAAAGAGAGCATTCTTTTAAAAGTCAAAAGAATTTAGGAGGAGGGAATTATGTCATCTTTTACGGTTGTCTTGATTGGTCTAATTATTCTGCTTTTAGTTATCTTTTTTCGGTCAATCCGAATTGTGCCCCAGAAAGTTGCCTTTATTGTGGAACGGCTCGGCAAGTACAATAATACCCTTGAAGCCGGCTTTCATGTTCTGATACCATTTATTGACCGGGTAGCTTATAAGCATACTTTAAAGGAACAGGCGATTGATGTCTCGCCCCAGGTTTGCATTACCCGCGATAATATTTCGGTCGAGGTGGATGGAATTTTATACATGCAGGTGGTGGATCCGCGCAAGGCTTCTTATGGGATTAATAATTACCAGTTTGCCTCGACCCAGCTGGCGCAGACGACCATGCGGAGTGTGATTGGCAAGATGGACTTAGATAAGACTTTCGAGGAACGCGATGTGATTAACAGTGCAATCGTTGAAGCGGTTGACAAAGCCTCCGATCCCTGGGGCGTAAAAGTAACCCGTTACGAGGTGAAAAATATTGCCCCGCCACAGAGTATCAAGGATGCGATGGAAAAGCAGATGCGGGCAGAGCGGGAGAAGCGCGCCATGATTGCCGAATCGGAAGGGGAGAAGCAGGCAAAAATCAATCGGGCGGAAGGCGATAAGCAGGAGGCGATCGCGCGCTCCGAAGGTGAAATGCAGAAACGCATCAATGAAGCGGAAGGACGTGCCCAGGAAATCCGCAAAGTTGCGATAGCAACCGCTGAAGGAATCCGGGAAATTGCCAAGGCAATCAATGAAAAAGGTGGCTTGAATGCCGTTAATCTACGGATTGCCGAACAGTATCTGAATGAATTCGGTAAACTTGCCAAAACCAACAATAGTATTATCATTCCATCGAACCTGTCCGATATTGCCGGATTAGTTAAATCGGTAACCTCGGTTTTAAAAGAGCAAAAAAGCGAATAGCGGAGAGTAGCTATGATTCATCAACAAGACTTCTTTCAAGGTGCAGACGGTCGGCGGCTTTTCATGCAGTCCTGGTATCCGGAGCAATCGCCTCAGGCATTAGTGCTTCTGGTCCACGGTCTGGCGGAGCACAGTTCGCGCTATGAACATGTGGCAAAATACCTGACCACTAATAGGGTGGCAATCGCAACTTTCGATTTGCGCGGACATGGACAGTCCGACGGCGAACGGATTTATGTCAATTCTTTCGACGAATATTTACAGGATTTGGATATTTTCTTTAAACAGGTTAAGACGCGCAGTGCCGGCTTGCCGCTGTTTATTTATGGGCATAGTATGGGAGCCACAATTAGTACGCTGTACGTTATTGACTATAATCCAGAATGCAAAGGTCTCGTTTTATCCGGAGTTACGGTAAAATTCGGGCAGGATGTTTCACCGGCGCTGATTAAAATAGGCGCGATTTTAGGAAAATATGCGCCCCGCATGAAGACTACTAAGCTGGATGAAAACTCGATCTCCCGCGACCCGCAAATTGTCAAACAATACAATGCAGATCCGCTAAACTACCGCGGCAAGATTCCAGCCCGAACTGGCTGGGAATTGCTGCAGGCGATGCGTCGCATTGAACACCAGATGAGTGCCATCACTCAGCCGATTTTAATCATGCACGGTTCCGCCGATAAGTTGTCCAATCCCGAAAGTAGTCAGGAGTTGTATGAGGGTGTCCGATCCGCTGATAAAACCCTGAAAATTTACGACGGATTTTATCACGAAATTCATAACGATCCTGAACAAAAACAAGTCTTGGAGGATATTACCAACTGGATTTTGGCGCGGCTCTGAATTATCTTATCTTCTGAGAATTTAATTAATCATAGATTTAGGTAATAGCCACTGATAATAAATCAACTAACGATGAACATCTGCACGGGTGAGGTCAAATGATCGGAATCTTACTGCAGCTGATCGGAGCTGTCGGCGTTTTTTTATTTGGCATGCGGGTGATGAGTGACGGCATTCAAAAGGTTGCCGGAGAACGATTACAGGCTGCTTTGAACTACATGACCAGTAATCGAGTTATAGCCGTATTAACCGGCGTTTTGGTTACGGGCATTATCCAATCGTCGTCGGCGACGACGGTGATGGTGGTCGGATTTACCAATGCCGGTTTACTGAAATTGACCCAGGCGATTGGAGTCATTTTTGGTGCCAATATCGGTACAACGGTAACCACCTGGCTGGTTTCATTTTTAGGATTTAAAGCTGAAATCAGCTTGTTTGCCTTGCCCATCGTTGGCTTTGGTTTTCCATTTATCCTGAGTAAGTATAAACGCCGGCGCGATTTTGGAGAAATGTTAGTCGGATTTGGTTTGCTTTTTCTGGGGCTTGGATTTCTGAAGAATACAGTCCCGGACATCAATGCGGAAACCCTGTGTTTTATTGCAAAATATTCACATATGGGATTTGTAACGTTCTTACTTTGTATTGGGGTCGGTATCGTTATGACAACGATTCTCGAATCTTCGAGTGTTGCGATGGCTATCACCGTGACTCTGGCATATAAGGGATACGTTGATTTTGAATCGGCGGCGGCAATCTGTTTAGGTCAAAATATCGGGACAACTATTAAAGTCTTCATTGTTTCGATCGGAACCAGTGTTAATGCCCGGCGAGCAGCCCGCTCCCATTTTTTCTTTAATCTTATTGGAGTTATCTGGGTCGCAATAATTTTTCAGCAGTTTTGCCGATTTGTCTTATGGTTGGCACCATGGGATACCAGTTTGCAAGTGAATCTGCCCCTGAATCTGGCGCTGTTTCATTCGGTATTTAATATTTCTAACACTTTGTTGTTCTTACCCTTTCTGGGGGGATTCGCGAATTTGATTGAAACGCTTTTCAAACCGACCGAGAATGACCAATATCGCCACTATCAGTTACAATATATTAGTACTGGTGTCCAAGATGCGGTTCAATTGAATATTCTGAATGCCCGGGCTGAGGTCAACCGGCTGGGTGATATAATCGAGAAGATGTTTGACAAATTTTTAAAAGCCTTCCTGGCGCCGGATCGCAAAATTGGGGAACTGCTCGAGGAAGTCAAAGAGCTGGAAGAACTAACCGACCAGATGCAGGAAGAAATTTCTAAATACTTAGTTAAATGTTACCAGGAAGAACTTTCCGAGGCTAATGTCAGACTTGTCAATGCCATGATGCGGATCGTGCATGAACTGGAGAATGTTGCGGATTCAATCTTTAAATTGACCGTGTTGAGTAAGAAGAAATTTGATAAGGCAATTGATTTTCAACCAAAGGCTGGCGAAGATTTACGGGCTTACTCTAGTCTGATCAAGGATTTTCTTGGTTTGTATCGAAATCACTTAAGCATTGAATTTGACAGCCAGGAAATCGAAAAAGCCTACCACATGGAGAATGAGATCAATCTGATGCGAGACTCACTTAGCAAATCAGCCCGCAAACGCATCCAGAAAGGTTCCAATGTTAAATCCGAATTACTCTACATGGATTTGGTAAAAAATTTGGAAAATATTGGTGATAATTCGCTGAATATTGCCCAGGCACTACGGATGTTGGGGCAGGAATAGGGAATTTTGGAGTAATTCCAAAACAGGATACCGGTATGTATATTTTAACGATTGATCAGGGGACCACCGGAACTCGCGCAATTCTGTACGATCAAAAGGGCCAAATCGTGCAGTCGGTTTACGAAGAATTTACCCAATACTATCCTGAGCCGGGCTGGGTGGAGCATGATCCCCTCGAAATCTGGCGGACGGTCGTCAATACCGTGAATCGCTTAATCCGCAATTACCGCGGGCAGATTGCGGCGGTGGGTATTACCAACCAGCGGGAAACTACCGTTGTCTGGGATAAAGTGACTGGTAAGCCGGTCTATAATGCGATTGTCTGGCAGTGCCGCCGGACGGCACCAATTTGTGAGAACCTGAAAAAATATGAGCCGGTCTTTCAAGCCCGTACCGGATTGCCGTTAGATGCCTACTTCAGTGGCACGAAAATCAAATGGATTCTGCAACGAATTGGTGGGTTAGCGACTGACCGCTTGCTTTTCGGTACGATTGACAGCTGGTTGATCTGGAAGCTGACCAAGGGGCAGGTTCACGCCACCGATTTTACCAATGCCTCCCGTACCCTGTTATTTAATATTATTGATAAAATTTGGGACGGCGAACTAGCTCAAATAATCGGGGTGCCGCTGTCTATGTTACCCAAAGTCAAGAACTCGCTGGACGACTTTGGTACGGTTGAGGCAATCGAAGGTTTGCAAGGAGTTCCGATCTATGGCGTAGCCGGCGATCAGCAAGCGGCGTTATTCGGACAGGGCTGTGTGGAGCGCGGAACCGTCAAGAATACTTACGGCACCGGCTGCTTTGCCATACTGAATCTTGGGGATTCCTTTCAATTATCGCAGCAGGGTTTACTAACGACCCTGGCGATCAATCGGGAAGGCAAGCCCTGCTATGCCCTCGAAGGTTCGATTTTCATTGGCGGAGCAGTGATTCAGTGGCTGCGGGATGAGTTGAAATTAATTGCCAAGGCAGCCGACAGCGAAGCCGCCGCCCGTGAGGTATCGGATAATAATGGAGTTTATATCGTACCGGCGTTTGTCGGATTAGGCGCGCCGCACTGGGATATGGATGCCCGTGGGATTATCACCGGGCTGACCCGCGGTGCCAATCGCAATCATCTGATTCGAGCCGCCCTGGAATCTATCGCTTTCCAGAGCTATGATGTGCTGACTTTGATGGAGCGTGAAACGGGAATTGCAATCGAGCAGCTGGTGGTTGACGGCGGCGCCGTTGTCAATAATTTTTTAATGCAGTTCCAGGCGGATATTTTGAACAGACCGGTACTGCGACCGGCAATCATCGAATCCACCTCTCTGGGCGCCGCTTACTTAGCGGGACTGAAGGTTGGATTTTGGACCAGTATTGAGGGGATCCTCAAACTCAAAAAAGTTGATCGGACCTTCGAACCTTCGATGACAGCAGCTGTCAGAGAGAAGTACCTGAAAGGCTGGCACAAGGCTTTGCGTCAAGTAAAGACTAAGTGAGAGCTTGCATTGTTATGAAAATTGTCGGACATTTAGCCTAAAAGAAGAATGACAAAAAATTGAAAATGTCATTAATCAAAAAAGATACCAGAACGAAGCTTTAGGTGATGAAACAATGATCAAGAATTATGATCAAATTCAGGCGCTGGAAAGAGAGTTAATCAAAAATCAAACGACCGACTTGATGCAGAATTTTCGATTAGTTGATGCGATGTATCGCGAGGCGGTCGAATTAGGGATTTTTCCAATGAAAAATTCACTCGATGGATTAGAGATTGACATAAAAATTGCTGAGGTAGTGAATCATGTTCCAGGAACTTCTGGTAAAAATCGCAACAGAACTAAATAAGCATCGAATTCCTTACATGGTAATCGGGGGGCAGGCAGTACTGCTCTACGGGGAACCGAGATTGACGAAGGATATTGACATTACCCTGGGTCTGGGAATTGATGGTTTTGGACAGGTAAAGGAAGTCGCTCAAGATTTGGGTTTGAGAATTCTGGTTGGTAACCCTAAAGAGTTTGTCCAAAAGACTATGGTTTTTCCGGTAATAGATGATAAAACCGGCATCAGGATTGATTTTATTTTCTCTTTTTCTTTATATGAAAAGCAAGCCATCCGAAGGGCAAAAAATGTAAAATTGGGTAAGACATTGGCCAAATTTGCCTCTCTTGAAGATTTAGTTATTCATAAAGTTATTGCCGGCAGAGCCAGAGACCTCGAAGATGTTACCTCCATGTTACTAAGAAATCCTGATTATGATATCAAATATATCAATTATTGGTTAAAAGAATTCGATCAATCATTGAATCAAAATTACTCAGAGCAATTTAGCAAAATGATTTAGACTGTGATTGATTGACGAATTTAGAAATCTAAAATATATCAGATAATATCTATTCCGAGCAGAATTTAATTACTCTGACAATTGCCGCACTGCAGACTGGGCAAAAACCGGTCAGGCTTTTAGAGAACATGCGGCAATCGAGGAAAGGTCGGTACAGTTTCTCCGAGGCGTAGCCGGCTCCTTCGAAAGTGCCAACTTTTCTCCAATACTCTTGAGTTTGCAGTAAGTCCTCCCGCGACTTAGTGTCTTTGTATGGAATTTTATCGTATAGCGCCTTTTCCCAGGGGGTAGGAATCGGGGTGCTGTCGTCCACCAGTTCACGCCATTTCAACCGATTTTTATCGGTGCAGACGGTGATATTCGGTTCCCAGGGTTCAATGCCCAGTGGGTAAAATTCACTATAAGCGACTTCGGAGTTATAATATTCGTCCGCCAATCCGCCGCAGGCGTGACCGAATTCATGGACGAAGACATAGTCGGGCCACCAGGAGTTCTCCTTATTTTCTGAGTGGTTGTAGCAGGTTGAGTAGAGGTTAAAAATTCCACCGCCGCCGTATTTTTGACTATTGATTAAAAAGTAGAGCTGGTCGTAGGGTGCATTGGCGGCAATGTCCCGAATTTGTTGATTTTCAAACCCTAAAATGTAGCGGTCGGTCTCAAATGAATTATACGAAAATTCAAAAGCAGATTTGATAAAAACACCTTTCTGCGGATCGTCAATTCCGGACTCTTCTGAGGGAACTTCCAGATACCAGACGTTAAATTGCGTTTGGAGTTCGGAGAAAGGTGGGGCATTAAAAAGGACTTGCATAAAATGGTTGACATCTTTGCGGAATTGGCGCATTTCGCGCCTGGTATAGCCCTCCGGTAAGATTAGAAGGTCTACCTTATTGTGCGGTGAACCATTTTGGAGGTAGGATTTGACTTTAAAATCACCACGCGGTTTATCCCGTCTGATTAACTGTGAGGCGGGCTCAATCGTCGTTTCGAATTGTTTGCTAAAAGTATTCGTTTTATCGCGGGAGTAGAGTTCCATAATGACTGGATTTAATGGGTAGGGAAATAGGACCGATCCCGGTATCGCCCGATTCATCCCGCTGAGTGCTTCCGCAGTCGTCTGCCATTCCTGGAAAAGACTGCAGAATCCCCGTGAATAAAGCACAGTTTTGGTCTGTGCATCAAGGATTTTTACCAGGTGGGCGCCAAGATTGAGTGTATCTATCAGGTTGGTAATACTACCAGCCCAGATTGGTTCTTCGATGACCCGATCTAACATTATCGTGCAGCTGTCATGGGTACCGGTAAAGTAAAAGTCCACCCGCATGGTCTTGTCAACAAAATATTGGTTGAATTCCGGCCCGGTTTTGCCAAGCAGAAGCCAGGGAATCAATAACCAGAGCATTAGATAGCGTAACATGATAACTCCTGATAAATTGGTTCAAAATTATGGAAGTAGGTCGCGATAATCAAGGAAGTATTCGGAAAAGGGTAAGCAAATTCTTGTATGGATAGGTTCCTCGCATTAAATTCGGAGGCGGGAAACGAATTATGATATCATTTATCAACGCCTATTGTACCTTTGGAGCAGATGCCGGAGTTAAAAATCTGAATTTCTCGATTGATGATGGCGAATTTGTATTTGTAACCGGGCCATCCGGAGCCGGCAAATCAACCCTGCTGAGACTGATTTACATGGATCTGTTTCCGGAAAAGGGCAAGGTATTGATCCGCGATTATGACAGCAGCCGGATTAAGGATCGGGAAATTCCTTATCTACGGCGGAAGGTGGGCATGATTTTTCAGGATTTTCAGCTCTTGAAGGATCGCAATGTCTATCAAAATGTCGCCCTGGCGCTATATGTTTCCCATTACAAAATGCGGGAGATTAAAAGTCGGGTTTATGATATTCTGAATCAGGTTGGATTGGGTCACCGGGTGCACCACCGACCTAGCGAATTGTCCGGAGGCGAGCAGCAGCGCGTGGCGATTGCCCGGGCACTGGTGAAGGAACCGATTGTGCTCCTGGCTGATGAACCGACCGGCAATCTGGACCCCCGGGTCAGTGTCGAACTGATAAATTTATTAAGTAAAATTAATCAAGGGGGAACCGCGGTTATCGTTGCTACCCATAACTACAGTTTGATCCCGCGTGTCCCTGGAGCGCGTCTGATCCAGGTGAGCGAGGGTCAAATCACAAGTATCACATGACTATCCTGTGGTTTCTACTCAAAGAGGGTTTCAGAGGATTAATCCGTTCTAAATATGCGGGGGCTTTCTCGATCATCATCATTGCGATTGCGATCATCCTGGTTGGATTTGGTTATGTGGCTGCCCGGGACACGTTATTTTTAGTTGATAATATCCGCTCTCAGTTTGATGTGGATATTTTCATCAAGCCGACTGCCGGAACGGATGAGATTGCCCTTTTTAATCAGAAGCTATCCCAGATGGATGAGGTCGAACATTTGCTGTACATTTCACCCGAGGATGCCGCCGAAAAATTTAAAAAGGAGTTCGGTGAGGACATTTTCGATATTCTCGATTATAATCCCTTGCCACCCTCTTTTACGATTAGTTTAAAGCCCATCTACCGCAACCTGATCAGTGTCGAAGCCATCGCCAATTTTCTGCAAGCCGATCCGATTGTAGATGAGGTAAAGTACCGTAAGAATTTTCTGATAATTCTGGAAAAGTATCAGCGGATTCTGCTTTTTTCGATCTTGGGGGTATTTGCCGCCTTGACACTGGTTTCGATTATCCTGACTTCTAATTCGATTAAAATGACGATCTTTGCCCGTTGTGATATTATTTCTTCGATGAAATTGATTGGCGCGACCGATCGTTTTGTTAAAACTCCTTTCATTATCGAGGGCACGCTGGAGGGCTTGCTTGGCGCCATTCTCGCTGGCGGTTTTATTTTCGGCTGCTTCTATCTCCTCAATACGCATCTGCAATCTTTCTTTGAATATCAAGTCTTTGTTAGTATCCGATTTTATCTTGCCCTGTTAATTTTTGGTACGGCATTAGGACTGGTAGGCAGCTGGCGGGCAATTATGAAGTTTTTAGCTTAGCTGAATTTTGCAGCTTTCTTTACCCGACCTTTTTGCTTGGATAAGCAGAGGGCAAAAATTAAATTTTGCCAGGATGAAAAAAATTTATCAGGCAGGTTCGACACTTACTCAGCGGGAACAGAAGGTTCTCAGAGCCGTGATCTTGGACTATGTTCGGGCGGCTAAACCGGTTAGCTCGCGGTATATTCAACAGTACAACATACCGCAGGTTAGCAGTGCAACAATCCGGAATACACTCCACCGCCTGGAAGAAATGGGTTATTTAGTTCAACCGCATACCTCGGCTGGTCGGATACCCGCGGATAGCGGCTATCGCTATTATGTGGACAACCTGATCGGTAGTGCAATTATTCAGCAGCGCTGGCTGAATCTTTTCCGCAAGGAGCTCAAGGCGGTCACTTTTGATCTAAATCAGATTATGGATAAAACGGCTCTGCTGCTCAGCAAATTGACTGAGCAGATCGGAATTTTTATTGTGCCTTCGTTTGGTCAGGAAATCCTGCAGAAGATTGAGCTGGTGCAAATTGGATCGAACCGCATCCTGATAATCCTGGAGACCAGCTCTAAGGTCGTCAAAACGGTTATGTTAGAAGTTGAAACGGAGATCAGGGAGAGTCGTTTACCTTTGATTCAGTCTTTATTGAACGAACGCCTATGTGGAATCGCTTTAAAGGAGATCATTGACTCGATCGCCGTCCGTTTTCAGGATTTAAATGAGTATGCCATTATCAATGTTCTGATCCATAAAGCCCCGGTCATTTTTGATCTTACCCATCCGATCAATGTCAAATTGTCGGGCACCTCTTTTCTAATGCAAAAGCCGGATTTCTCCGACCTGAGCCGCTTGAGTCAATTTGTATCGCAGCTGGAAGATGGTACTATAATTGCAAAGATCGTCGAACATCATCACGCGGACTGCGGGGTGACAATTTCGATTGGTTCGGAAAATCCGGAAGAGGAATTGCAGGAGTTCAGTGTCATCACCAAAGGCTATTGGATTGGTAAAAATAATGGAACCTTGGCGGTTGTTGGTCCGAAACGGATGGATTATCAAAAATCCATTTCAGTTCTAAACAACATAGCCGAGGCAGTGACCCAGATTTTTGAAACTAACAGGAGCAAAGACTGAATTGGATATAGATCAAAAAAATGAAGTGGAGCCAAAGCCGGAAAGCCCGAAAACTCACCGCAAGGTTGATCATTCCAAAGAGATCAAGCAGCTGCATGAGAAAATTGAACAAGCTGAAAAACAACTTTTAGATTGGAATGAAAAATATTTGAGGCTGGCTGCCGATTACGATAATTATCGCAAACGAACCCAAAAGGAAATTAGTGTGATAATCGAATATGCCGGCGAAAATATCCTGCGTAATTTTCTACCTATTTTAGATGATCTTGAGCGAGCACTGGTCAATCATCAATCCGCAAATGAGGAAGATCCCCTGGCTCAAGGGCTAGAATTAATTTATAAAAAATTTGTCAAGACCCTGAAAGAACTGCAGGTCACCGCGATTGAATCGCTCAATGCCCCGTTCGATCCGCACTTTCATCATGCCATAATGGTCAAGGAGGTCGAAGGTGTGGAGCCTAATATCGTTGTTGAAGAATTTGAAAAAGGGTATGTTTTCAAGGATCATGTCCTGCGGCATGCGAAAGTGATAGTGAGTAAATAATCATGGCTCGTGATTATTACGATATTCTGGGTGTTGATCGTAATTCTTCGGCTGAGGAGATTAAAAAGGCTTATCGGAAGATCGCGATGAAATATCATCCCGATCGTAATCCGGGAAATAAGGATGCGGAGGAGAAATTCAAAGAGGCTGCCGAAGCCTATTCGGTGCTGACTGACCCCCAAAAGAAACAAGTCTACGATCAATATGGTCATGAGGGCTTAAAAGGCGGTGGATTTGGCGGTAGTGGATTCAGTGGTTTCGGCTTTGATCTGTCCGATGCCTTACGAACCTTTATGGAGGGCTTTGGCGGATTTGGTGGATTTGACGATTTCTTTGGCATGGGAGCGGGTCGTCGCTCACGAAGTACCTCCCAATCCGGCAGCGATCTCAAAATTAGACTGACTTTAACACTGGAGGAAATTAATACCGGGATAACCAAAAAGATTAAGATTAAGCGCATGGATGTCTGCCCTACCTGTGCTGGGAGTGGCACTAAACCGGGCACTTCCCGGATAACCTGCCCTGTTTGCCAGGGTAGCGGAGAAGTCCGGGAGGTTTCCCGTTCGCTGTTTGGTCAGATGATTAATGTGCGACCCTGTCAAAACTGTCAGGGAGAGGGCACGGTTGCCGAGCAGCGATGTGCGAATTGTGGGGGAGAGGGTCGCGTTCGCGGTGAAAAGGAAATCCCAATCCAGGTTCCTGCCGGAGTCAGTACCGGGAATTATCTGACTTTGCGGGGAGAGGGGAACATCGGCATTCGTCAAGGACCACGGGGCGATTTAATCGTTATTTTGGAGGAGAAGCCGCACGAGTTTTTCGTGCGCCATAATGATGACGTCGTGGTCAATTTGCATGTCTCTTCAGCTGAGGCAGTCTTGGGGACCGAGTTAGAAATTCCCACCTTGAATGGCAAGGTGCGATTAGTGGTTCCATCGGGAACTCAACCGGGCAAGATGTTAAGATTGAAAAATAAAGGTATTCCGCATTTGCATCATTCCGGACGCGGCGATCAAATTGTGCGAATTCAGGTTGATATCCCAGCAAATCCCAGCAGTCATGAGAAAAAACTCTATCAGGAAATCCTTGATCTGGAACAAAAGCACCGTTATCGCAATGTCCGCTTCAGTAAAATTGAATAGCTCCATGAGTAAATCTGACAGGACCTTGAAATTGATTTTGTTTTATATCCGGAAATGCTAAATTTAACGCGCCAAGAAAGGGTTGTAATTCAATTTTTAGTGTTGTTCTTTGTCATCGGTTTGGGAATTCGCTTCTACCGTGACTGGGTAACCGCCAAGGACGCAGTTGAATTTCCTGAAATTAGTAAGGAAGCCACTGAATTCAGGGATGAAGCAGTTCAGGTTGATTCAGTTTACTGGACCAAAGAGCCAGCGGCTCGTCAAGATAAGAAAGTTAGAATCAATTTGAATTCAGCAGCACTTGAGGATTTATTAAAGTTACCTAAAATCGGGAAGGTGAGTGCTCAGAGAATCATAGATTATCGCAATGAACACGGGCATTTTACAAGTGTTGATGAATTACTGAACGTTAAGGGAATAGGGGAAAAAACGCTGGAAATTATCAAGGGAGAAGTGACGGTTGAGTAGTGAGAAAGATATCGCAAAGGTTGAGGAGATTACCGAATACAAACCAGCCTTGATTAAGACTCTGAATTTTGTCGCTCTTTTTCTGGCTTTGGTTTTAATCATTGTCATTTATGTCCCGACGATAATTTGGCGGGAAGAAGACCAGATCCGGAACGAAGGTCGGCGGCGAATGTTAATTCTTAACTCTGTTCAAAAGTACTATCATCAAATGACAGGAAAATATGAATCTGACCCGCTTACGGCCATGAAAGTGATCAGTGCGGTTAGGGACAGCACACGGGCGGATTCGAATTTCTTTGGCGAACAGATAATCAGGTTGAATAGTAAAAAATTCAAGATGAATGTCCCGAAAAACTTCTACTCCAACTTTGATACAACTTTTGCCTTTTCTTACATCAAGAAAGATACAGCGATTGATACAACCTACAAAGTTACCAAGTGGAATAATGAACTCTTTTCCTGGGATACAGTTTACATCTTAGCGGAACGCTGGAGGGAACTCGAATCGGATTCATCCTATCGGGGACCGCTGGAAGTCGAAACCTCAGAAAGAGTCATGGAAAATACCTATTATTTACCTTATTATTTAACTGAAAAGTTTGCTTACAATCCGTTGACTAACGAGCAATTTATTATCATAACTGATTCCCAAGGTTACAAAATCAAGGATCCGCTCCAAGGTGAATACAAAGAAAATCGATATTTTTTCTTTACTTTTAAGGATACCTGTTTTGGATGGATCGAGAATGATCAGATAAGTTGGGAAAGGTAAATTAATCCGGATCCACCATGATATGTATCAGTCTATCTGCCGATTATGTGCGCTTTAGCCAGTTAGCTAAAATAGCTGATGAATATTCGATCGAAACCGTTCAGAAAAAGGTACTGACGTCACCTTTTATTCCTGAAAATCTCACCAATCCACAGTTGGCAGCCGATCTCAAAAATATTTTTCAGCAGATCAGAGCAGATTTACCGCTACCTGATCGCTATGCGGCATTGACCTTGCCTGCCGAATGGTTTGATTTGAATCATCAAGCTCTTGAAACCGGTTTGGATCGCGGCGATATTAACACTGCTCTCGATTGGGGTGCCACAAAACGACTGGGTGAGACTGCCAATGAGAAATTCATTCAGTATTATCTATTAAATAAGAAGAGTTCTGTTAATCAAGAATATCTTACGGTATCCTATTTTAAGCAATTAGGTAAATTATTGCTGAATGCCAGCCAGGCAGCCGGTTTTGAGGTCCAAATCATGGATATTAATTTGTTCAGTGCCGCCTATGCCCTAGAAAGACTTGAAGCGGTTGGTAAAAAAGAAAAGTGGGCGGTTTGGCTGGTAGACGAGCCGAGACACTCGCTGATTGTAATTGATAACGGTGAATATTGCCAGTTGGTTCATTTCGAATTTAGGGATGCGGAAAATTATTCAATCATCTCGGCGTCTTCGCCCGATGAGGTTGGCGAGAAGATTGTGGCTGCAATCAACAATATCCGTACGTTTGCCTCCGATTCCTTAAGCGGTATTGACCGACTATATTATTATTCACATAACGTTGATTCCGAATTTTTCAATATGTTGCTTACCCACGATATTGATAATATGAAAATAATTGATCCATTTGAAAAATTTAAACCAAAGGACTTGTACCAAGCCGACGGAGATGGCATCGG
>Ga0209610_1000680_pt1 | contig 17858 bp, 16 predicted proteins | sample LakKivw275mmetaG_FD_184137 | JGI IMG/M metagenome (GOLD analysis project Ga0209610, IMG submission 184137) | Anoxic lake water microbial communities from Lake Kivu, Rwanda to study Microbial Dark Matter (Phase II) - Lake Kivu water 275m metaG... | ecosystem: Environmental > Aquatic > Freshwater...
ATCTGCTGTTAGAAGTCCCTCTGTTTGTCATTCTATTTAAATTAAATCAAACTTACCTGTAGTAGCTCTTTCGACCATTGTTTTTATATTTTACTGCATGTCTTGAACTGCATAATAGTACTGCGCCTGAGTGATTTTACTTTCTGAGAGAAGTGTTAGTAAAACTTAACTTCTGGTATATTGTAATTTAAGAGTTTTGAAAAATATGAAAAGTGAAGATATTTACAAAATTACCAAAATTTTTTGAAACGGTTTTTAACTTTAATTGAATTTCTTAGTAATTTGGAAAATAATTTAATATGATAAAATAAACCTTAAAGGAGGCAGCAATGTTTATAGAGATTTTGCTTTTAATAGCAGTCGGGCTTCTCGTAATTCTTTTATTTGTTTCTTTAAGAAAAGGAAGGGTTAATCCTGCGGAGTTCGAAAACTCGGTCTCAAGCGCGATGGGTAAACTTGGTATTGACAGAAAAATTGGTGAAATTTCAACTATTGCACAGGACATACAGCAAAATTATAGAAATCTTGACAAGATGCTTAGAGTACCTGCTGAAAGAGGCTCTTTCGGTGAAATAGCCCTTGAGAAAATCCTTTCGGATTCTCTATCGCCCAACATGTTTGGCATAAGAGAGCGAATATTTGAAGGCAAGATGCCAGATGCGCATATAAAATCTACAGCTGGGATTATCTGCATTGATTCGAAGTTTCCCCTCGATAACTTTAGAAAAATGATTGAGGTGGAAGATAGTGAAAAAGAGAATTTCAAAAAGCAATTTATAAAAGATGTTCAAGGCCATCTTGAGAAAATTTTACAAGATTATGTCCACCCTGAAGCAGGTTCTGCCGATTTTGCGTTTGCATTTATTCCATCTGAAGGAGTCTATTACTTTCTTACTGCGGAAGCTTATGAAATGTTATTGAACTATGCAAGAAAAGGTGTTCAGGTTGTTTCGCCTCTCACTCTTGCCTATAAAATCGAGCTTGTAAGGGCAGGAGTGCACGCAAAGAAGTTGTCAGAAGAGGCAATAAAAGTGAAAAATGACATTATAACAATTTCAAAAGCTTTCGAGGATGTTGATAAAGCATGGAAAACATTCTACGAAACCCACCTCAGGCAAGCATGGAATAAAGCAGAGGATATAAATACTGCTTATAAAAGATTACATGAAGAGTTTGACAGGGTAGCAAGACTTTCAGGTGTCGAGGAAGAAGAACAGGAACCACCAAATTTTTAACCACTGCACATCTGTGCCAGGCACCAGTGTGTAGTAAGAAGTTTTAAATTGAAGGTACTCTCTGTATAATTTGGCAAAGGAGACCACGTGAAAAGAGCAAGCGGAATACTTTTACACATTACATCGTTGCCATCGCAGTACGGAATCGGGGATTTAGGTAAAGAAGCGTACAAATTTGTAGATTTTTTAAGAGATACAAGTCAAAGCCTTTGGCAGATTCTTCCACTTAATCCGACTGAAAGTTTCTATGCCAATTCTCCATACCATGGAACTTCTGCTTTTGCAGGTAATACGTTTTTGATAAGTCCTGAGTTACTTTTCGAAGAAGGGCTTCTTGAGAAAGGCGATTTACAAAATACGCCACAATTTAGTGAAGATAAAGTGGATTTTGAAAGCGTAATTCCATTCAAAAAACAATTGTTTGAAAAGGCATTCGAGAAGTTCAAAGTTAAAAATCATTCCTTTGACTTCGAGGAGTTCTGTTTTAAAAATGCACAATGGCTTGATGATTTTACTTTATTTGTCTCTTTGAAAGAGAAATTTGGGGTAAGCTGGGGCGACTGGCCTGAAGAACTAAGAGACAGGGATCCTTGGGCTTTAAACATGGCAAAAAATGAACTTTCAGAGAAAATCAGAAAAGAAAGATTCCTTCAATACATGTTTAATAAACAATGGAAAACACTAAAAAGATATTCTAATGAAAAAGGAATCCAAATTATTGGCGATATACCAATTTATGTTGACTACGACAGCGCAGATGCCTGGACAAATCCAGAACTTTTTAAATTTGACGAAAATAAAAAACCGTATGCAGTAAGCGGAGTACCACCTGATTATTTTAGTGCCACAGGTCAACTCTGGGGAAACCCTGTTTATAACTGGGATAAAATGAAGGAAAGAAATTACGATTGGTGGATAAAAAGATTTGAAAGAGTACTTGAATTAACCGATATTGTCCGCATCGACCATTTTAGAGGGCTTGTTGCATACTGGGAGGTACCCTCGCACGAACAAACAGCAGTAAACGGCAAGTGGGTGGATGTGCCAACTCATGACTTTTTCGACGCTCTCCTTAAAAGATTTGTAAATTTACCAGTCATTGCAGAAGATTTGGGTGTAATTACCCCGGACGTTAGGGAAGTTATGAGTCACTTTGGCATTCCAGGGATGAAAGTACTTTTATTTGCATTCGGCGATGACAACCCTCAAAACCTTTATCTCCCTCATATGTATGAAGAGAATTGTGTTGCATATACTGGCACTCATGATAATAATACAGTAAGAGGTTGGTTTGAGTATGAAGCGGCAGAGGAAGAAAAAAGAAGGGTTTTTAAATATCTTGGTCATGCTGTCCAAGCAGATGAAATTAATTGGGAGTTTATTAAGCTTCTAATGGTTTCTCAAGCAAACGTTGTGATAATACCTGTTCAGGATATATTGGGTCTTGGTATTGAAGCAAGGATGAACACTCCTTCAACAGTTCAAGGCAACTGGGAATTCAGGTTCGCCTGGGATAAGTTTTCGGATTCAATAAAAGAAAAACTTTTGGAAATAACAAAAACATACGGAAGAGATTAATTAAATTTCCTATTTTGAAGTTCTTCTGATCTAATTATATTTCGACATTACTGCGGCTTTTTTAAAACCCTTATATTTCATCTTAAATGAGTTAAAAATAGTATTTACTTAACCTCGCTGCCTTGATATGATAAGCTTTGAATACCTGACTCGCTTAACTTATATTGTACATATAAAGCTGCCTCAATCCTCATTTTTTGAATTTCACAGCCAATTTGATATGGTTTGAATATATCGCCGTTCATTGTATAATTGTTTGCAAGGCATCCTCCCGAACAGTAAAATTTTGCCCAGCAATTTATGCACTCAGATTTATTAAACAAAAAGTTTGCCTTTCTGAACTTTTCCTGGAGAACTTTATTAGTAATACCATCAAATACATTTCCTAGTTTTGTTTCTTTGATCCCGTCAAACTGGTGGCACGGGTATATATTTCCGTCAGGAGATATTGCAACATATTCAACTCCTGCACCGCATCCATGAATCCTTTTTTGAACACACGGGCCTGTTTCAAGGTCTACATTAAAATGGAAAAAGTTCCATCTTCCATCTTTCTGGGAGTCAATATAATAATTTGCAAGTTTTTCATATTCTTTTTTCAATGTGGTTAGGTCGGCTTTAGTGATACCAACACCACTTTCTCTGGTAACAACAGGCTCAAGAGAAATATATTTAAAATCAAAATTCCTCAATGCCTCGACTGTTTTCGATATCTCCATGGTTCCGTGGGTATATGTGCCTCTCATGTAATACCCTCCAGATTCGTTTCTGTGTTCTGCAACTTTTTTAATTTTCGGAAAAATAGAATCAAATGTCCCTTTCCCATCCTTGAATATCCTGTATTTATCATTTGTTACTTTATCGCCATCAAGACTTAAAACAATGCTTACATCGTTTTTATAAAGGAATGCTTCTTTTGCATCATCAAGAAGAAAACCATTCGTTGTAATGGTAAACCTCCATTTTTTCTCAGGATAACTTTCCTTTGCGTATTTTATTGTCTCTTTTACAATATCAAATGTGAGAAGAGGTTCGCCTCCAAAAAAATCAACTTCAATATGCTCCCTTCCATCTGAATTTTTTACGAGGAAATTAATTGCAGATTTTGCAACTTCTAAACTCATAAGTGCATTACTTCCGCCATATGAACCTTTCTTTGCAAAGCAATACTTGCAGGCAAAGTTACAGGCATGAGCAACATTAAGGCACATTGATTTCAAAATTAAATTGGATTCGAAATACTCTGGCAGCTTAGAGAAAAGAGAGTTTTCCTTTATAAGGGTTTCGATTTCTTTTCTGACAATATGTGCCTCTTTGCCGATAGCTTTTTCTAACTTAGCATCTGAAGAATTAAGAGACTCTCCGTTCACGATGCTCTCTAAGAAATCGTAAGTGGAGCTATCAATATTGAACAGAGAACCTGAATTTACATCGAGTACGAACCTTTCGCTATTGAACTCAAAAAGATGTACCGATGATTTATCTAAAAAATCACTCAACTACCAAATCCACCTTTTAATTGGCTTTTTTATCTCACAAACCTGGTTGCCTACAGTCACGCTTGTCTTACAAGCAGACTTGCAGGGTGTCTGACACTCGCGGCAATCGTGTGCCTTGTCAATATTCCAAAAAGGTTTCTTTGCAATTACTTTTATATGCTTCATATTTACCTCCGTGCTCAATTATATATATTATGGCTTTTGGTTCAAGGGTCTATGTTCACAGGAGTAATGTTTTTTGCCATACAAGATAAATTAAACCATACAAAATATTAATGAGTTATGGTTTTGCAGAGTTTGACCCGAACAATCCTTTAAACATCAACGAACTTATAAAGAAAGCTGACATGAAGATTTATAAAATGAAAGAAGAACATATATCTAAAAAAAATGGCTCTTCCTCTTGATTTTTACAAAATATTCTGCTGGGAGTATCATTGTTGACCAGGGGATTTGAGCCATTGTTATAATTAACGATGCCTTTGGGTCGAGGAAGGACAGAGATAATACAATACCAATTGAGATATTTGTAAATGTTTTAGCAGTCATCACGGCTATCCTCTCATCGAAATTTAGAAAAGGCACTGAAAAGAAGCTTAAAAACATAAAGATAAAATAGCCAGGATAAGATATCAATATATATTTAATCGTTTCAACAGGGTTATGTATTATGTGATTGTAATTTACAGACATTACTACAAGTGATATAAATAAGAGCGGGATAATCGTGAAAAGCCTATTTTTATCAATAAGTACTCGAGCCTTTTTTTGGACGGATTTCTTAAGCAATATTGCCAGGATAAGAGGGATGATTATCAGTTTTATCATTGTCATCATGATACCGAGGTAATCTACTTTTATAACTTTCCTGAACAGGATAAAGAAAACAAGAGGAATAGTAACGGCGGAAACAAAGTGCGAGAGTATTATAATAGTTATAGTAAGAGGCGTTTTCCCTCTCATAATCTCTGTCATTGCCCCCGATGCAACCCCAGAGGGCACTGCAGCAAAAAGCACAAGTGCAGATAAGTAAACATAGCTCAGGTTAAACGGTTTAAAGACAAAATAAATAATCACGGGGAATAAAATCAGGTTAACAATAAGTATATAGGTCAGCAATATTGGTCTTTTTATATGCTCAACTATTTCAAGGATGTCCATTTTCAAAAAGGTTAGAAAAAGAACAACCATCAAAAAGTAGGTTAGGTAATTTTTAAGGAAGGAGAAATACGGGAATAATAAACCAAGAGGCACTCCAAGAGTTAGAATAAGGGAAACATTATTTTCGACAAAGTCAAGAAATCTTTTCATTCCCTTATTTTAATTGAAAGATAAAAGTTTACAAAGTGACTGGATGGATTGCCTTATAAAATCCATGCTTAAAATTAAGAGGAAAGATGAGGGAAAAGAGCATTATTACAAAATTTGATTGGAAATATCATGCAAAGAAAAGGATAAAAATTTTAAGAAAATAAAATCATGAACCCTCGATTAAATTAAGTAAAAATAGTATTTATCTTTATTTTTTGTTTTTCATAATTTATTCATAATTTGTGATATAATATAATCAGAAAAGTTCTAAAACAATAAGCCTGCATTTACTCCTCCTTTTTGCAGGCTTTTTGCTATTTTAAGCCATTATTTGCTTTAAATATTAAATTTCTTTTTTTAATATCATGCCTTCAATTTTATCAATATCGTATGAAAATATTCTGTCAGACGAGGCAAAGGGGATTGTTTTCCTTATTTTTAAATATGTTTTTCTGGTACCTTTTCCAAGAAGCTCGCTTCCTCTAAAATCTATGCCTTGTGCTGCGATGATTAGTTCTGCACCAATGATTTTTCTGAGATTTTGAATTACTTTCCTTGCTTTTAATACGGAATTCATTCCCATACTTACATGATCTTCTTGATCTGCTGAAACGGGTATTGAATCAATACTCGCAGGGTAAGCAAGCATTTTGTTTTCCGAAACAAGTGAAGCAACTGTATATTGTAAAATCATCAATCCTGAATGCAAACCAAATTTATCTGTAAGGAAAGGAGGAAGTTCGCTTAGAACAGGGTTAAGTAAACTGTTTATTCTTCTTTCAATCATGTTACTGAGATCAGTAAGAATTATACTGAATAAGTCCATTGCAAAAGCCAGAGGTTCGGCATGAAAATTACCACCAGAAAGTACCTCTCCGTTTTCAGCAAAAACAATTGGGTTATCAGTGACAGAGTTTATTTCTCCTGTTAACACATTTTCTATATAAGACAGGTTCATAAGCACTGCTCCGTACACCTGTGGTATGCATCTTATCGTGTAAGCGTCCTGTACCTTTTGGGCACTATCAATGAGTTTACTTCCGTTAATCTCTTTAAGAATCATATCCGAGATAATTCTCTGCTCTAAAACATTCCTGACCTCTTGAATTCTTGGGTCGAACGCCTCTTTTTTTGCTCTCAGAGCCTCCATAGAAAGGGCGGAAGACTTGATAGCTACTTGTAAAAGGTATTTTGCCTCTGAGACAAGAATTGAAGATATCCCAGCTTCAACTGCAGTTCCGTTTATCAACGCAAGCCCTTCTTTTGCTTGAAGCTTGTCAAAGTATTCAATACCTTTTTCCTTTAAAAAAGGCCGTGCTTCTACAACGTTACCATTATTAATTATCTTTCCTTTACCAATAAGCAGCAAAGCGATGTGCGCAAGAGGAGCAAGATCACCAGAAGCGCCAAGAGAACCGTAAGAAGGTACATATGGATATATTTTTTTGTTAAGCAGTTCAAGTAGTTTCTCAATTAACTCTTTTCTTACCCCTGAAAAACCCTTTGCAAGAGAATTTGCCCTTACAAGTATGGCAGCCCTGACTTCCATCTCTGCTAATGGTTCTCCTGTACCTGCTGCATGGCTAAGTAAAAGGTTTTTTTGGAGTTCTGAGACGCTTTCGAGAGGTATGACTTCATTGCATAGTTTTCCAAAGCCGGTATTTATACCATAGACGATTTTTTTCTCTTCTAATATTTTATTTATGAACTTTGAGGATTGGTTGATTTTTTTAAAGGACATAGGTGAAAGTTGTACTTTTTCGAAGTCTTTCGAAACTTTTAAAATGCCATCTAAATCAAGGCTTTTGCCGTCAATCAGCATATTCTTTTTCTATTACTTCTTCGATTTCTTTGAGTGTTCTGATATACGGAGTGCCCTGTGGTTTTTCGGTGCCCGGAACATATAAAATCGTATTCAGTCCTGCTGATTTTGCTCCAAGAAAATCCATGTTATATGAATCACCTATATGTACAGTTTCTTCAGGAGAGACATTTAATTTTGAACATACTACTTCAAAGATTCTCGGGTCTGGCTTTCTCATCAGGAGTTCATCTGAAAATGCAAAGAAGTCAAAGTATTTTTTAATTTTAAGCTTGTTAAGCAATTTTAGGAGAGATTTACCGGGAGTCCTTCCTGTATTTGAAATTAGAGCAGTTTTGTATTTCTTTTTAAGTTTTGCTAACGTGTGAGACACATCTTCCTCTGTAAAGGAAGGCGGGTAATCAAGTATACATTCGGTGTAGAATTTTAGGATTTTGTCAAAATCCTCTTTTTTAACTTCTACTCCTAACTTGTTTATAAGATAGTCAATCTGCGTTTCAGGAAGAAGTGACCATCCATTTTCCTCTGAAGGATTTTTAAATGCTGTCACGAGTTCATCGAAAAATGAAAGTATTTTTTGTGTATAGGGTTGATCTAAATTTAGCGTTTTTACAATAAACTCTGTTCTTAAAGCATCTCTTTCTCTTTCACTGTCTTTTTCTAAACCATCTTTTATAAGAGTTTCCCATAGGTCCAGGCTCACAGCTTTTATCATTCTTCGAACTCCTTTTTGAACAAAAGAATATCTGGAGTCTTTCCGACGAAGAATAATTCATCTCCTTCTAATACCAGCTCATCTGCAGAAGGTGATACAATTACATTGTCGTCTCTTTTTATAGCAATTACATTTATTCCAAAACGGTTTCTCAGGGCAAGGTCCTTCAGGCTTTGATTTGCAAGTTTTTTGGAAGCCTTATATTCTACCAGGTCAACATCTGCAGAGATTGATATGTAATCGAGTATGTTTGCAGATGTAAGTCTATTAACCACCCTTATTCCCATATCTGCCTCAGGAAAAACAACTTCTTTGACACCAATTTTTTTTAGGACTCTCTCATGTACATCGCTTGCAGCCTTTGCAATGATATTTTTAATGTCAAATTCTTCAAGGATGAGTGATATAAGAATACTTGACTCAATATCACCCACGGCAACAATAACTGTATCGCAGTTCTTAATTCCGGCGGCTGCTAATGCATCTGGATTTGTTGCATCAACGATGTCTGCAAAACTCACATACTCTTTTACTGCATCAACAAGTTTTGGATCCGTGTCGATTGCAAGCACTGGATATCCTAATTTTTCAAGGTCTCTTGCAACTGCGGTACCAAATCTTCCAAGTCCAATTACACCAAATTGTTTTTTCATATCTCCTCCTAACCCACTGCTACTTCTTCCTCAGGGTATTCAGGGTGTATTTTTTCCTTTCTTGTTGCGAAACTTAATATAAAACTCAAAGGACCAATACGCCCTATAAACATTGTAGCAATAATTACAATTCTTGAAAAACTGGAGAGTTCTCTGGTAATTCCAGTAGTGAGCCCCACTGTTCCGAATGCAGAGGTTACCTCAAATAATACCTGTAAAAGGCTGAATTTTTGTCCCTGAGCAATAAGGATTGAAAATGTCGATACAAGAATAATAAAAATAGCAAATCCCATGATGAAAACAGCCCTTCTAACAATACTGAGTTTTATAGTTCTTCCATTTGATGTTATTGGTGTTTTTTCTTTAAATGCACTAAATAGAAGAAATATAACTACTGCAAATGTAGTTGTTTTAATTCCACCTGCTGTGCCACCAGGCGACCCCCCGATAAACATAAGAAATATTGTAAAGAGAAGTGTTGCTGGATTCATCATGCTTGTATTCAGTGTATTGAACCCTGCTGTCCTTGGAGTAATCGAATGAAAAAATGAAGATAAAATTTTTCCTCTTAAAGGCAAACTTGCCATTGTACCAGGATTGTTCCATTCAATTAAAAATATAACAATGGCTCCGGTAATTATAAGCATTGCAGTTATTCTTAATGCAAGTTTAGAGTGTAGAGAAAGTTTTTTTCTTTCACCGGACGTAAAACGGTCTTTAATCTTATTCAGTATTTCCCATATTACATAAAAGCCAATTCCACCAAAGATAATAAGTGTCATAATAGTGAGATTTAAAGTAAGATCATTAACATACCCAGTGAAACTTTTAAATCCGCCCGTTATATCAAAACCTGAATTACAGAATGCAGAAATTGAGTGGAAAATACCCATCCATGCCGATTTAATAGGAGCAAAGTTTCTGAGAAACCTTAACGACAGGGCAAATGCTCCAAGCCCTTCAAAGAAGAGAACCGTGAAAAATATGGTTCTTGCGAAGGAAATTATACCGGTAAGCTTATAAACGTTCAGACCTTCTTTTAACATAAACCTCTGTCTTAATGTGATTCTTCTGTTCGAGAATATAAGGAAAAATGTTGAGATAGTCATATATCCGAGCCCACCTATCTGGATGAGGAGGAGTATAACTATTTGTCCGAATAATGACCAATGAGTACCTGTATCAACTACAACAAGTCCTGTAACACATGTTGCAGAGGTTGCTGTAAAAATAGCGGTAATGGGATCAGTAAATTTGTTGGATGTACTGGAAAATGGCAACATAAGGAGAATTGCTCCAGTAATGATTACAGTCATAAAACTTAAGACTACCAGTTGTACTGGAGTTAATTTTTTAAACATTTTATGCCCTTTTTAGTTTAATATTATATAAATTTTTATCAAGCTTAAGTTCTTTTTCAATTATTGAATCTTCGATCGTTCTGAATTCCTCTGTAAGGGTTTCTGTTTTTATATAGTCTTCATAGTTCTTAACAACAGCATCTTCAGGTTTTATAGAGAGGAGAATTCTTTCTGAAATATCTAAGTTTGCCTCTTTTCTCATATTCTGTACAGCATGAACGATTTCTCTTGCAACTCCTTCCTCTCGTAGTTCATCTGTAATAGTTGTATCAAGAAAAACAAAGTGCCCACCCTCATATGTGCCTATAAAATTTTGTTTTCCTTTTATTGAAATAAGAATGTCTGAAAGATTCAAAGTAATTGTTTCATCATCTAATTTTAAGTTGAGTTGTCCATTTCTAACAAATTCACGTGCATTTTCAGGTTTTCCAATCATCTTTAAAATATGCGGAATTTTATTCCTATATTTCTCGCCCATTACAGGAAGGTTTGGTTTAAGTTCGAGCGTGCAGTATTCGTCAATGCTATCAACGAATTCAATATTTTTAATATTCAATTCCTCCATTATGACAGGTGCATTTTCTTCAATGATTTTTCTTTGCGAAGGTTCTTTAAGGTGCACAAGAAGTTTTTCAAGTGGTTGTCTTACCCTTATCTTCGAATTTTTTCTTAGGCTCCTTCCCATGCTTGTTATATCTATGACAATTTCCATGTCGTTGATAAGTTTTTCATCAATGAGAGAAAGGTTAGGTTCAGGGTAATCTTCAAGGTGAACGCTTTCTTTTGCGTCTGGGTCAATTTCTCTTACGAGGTTTTGATAGAATGTTTCAGCTATAAAAGGCGTAAACGGCGCAAGGATCAGAGGAAGTTTTTTTAAAGACTCGTATAAGGTAAGGTATGCAGAGATTTTATCCGTGTCGTTTTCACTTTTCCAGAATCTTCTCCTTGAACGCCTTACGTACCAGTTAGAAAGTTCGTCTACGAATTTTTGTATATCTTTTGTAATAGGGGTAATCTCAAATTTATCAAATCTATCTTTTACTTCTCTATTTATCACCTCGAGCTTTGCTATAATCCATCTATCAAGGATGCTTCTTTTCTCTACAGGTATATATTCTGTGTTTAAGGGATTGAACTTGTCTATATTTGCATAAAGAGAGAAGAATGAATATACGTTCCTTAAAGGGATTATAAACTCTTTCATTGCCTCGTTTACAACGTTTGGCCCGAACCTTCTTGGGTTCCAGGGTGGAGAAGCGGTATATATTGACCACCTGAAGGCATCGCCTCCGTATTTATCAAGAACTTCAGAGGGATCAATCACATTTCCCTTTGATTTGCTCATCTTCTGCCCTTTTTCGTCTAAAATAAGCTCAAGGCACATAACAGTTTTGTAAGGAGAGACTCCCTTTACAAGGGTTGAAACCGCAAGTAAAGAATAGAACCATCCTCTTGTTTGGTCTATTGCCTCAGTGATGAAATCTGCAGGGAAATTTGCATTAAACTGTGCAATGTTTTCAAACGGGTAATGCCACTGTGCAAATGGCATTGAGCCAGAGTCAAACCATACATCTATTACTTCTGGTACTCTTTTCATCTCACCATTACAATGGGGGCACTTAAGATGGATTTTATCAACATATGGCTTATGAAGTTCAATATTTTCAGGTACTTCTTCGATTGCCTTTTCTTTCAGTTCCTTGATACTTCCAATTACTTCTGTGTGTCCGCAATTTTTACATACCCATATATTAAGAGGGGTACCCCAGTATCTTTCCCTTGATAATGCCCAATCATTTATATTTTCAAGCCAGTTGCCAAACCTCCCATGTTTGATATTTTCAGGGAACCAGTTTATTTTTTCGTTATTTTCTATTAGCAAATCTCTTATCTTGCTTATCTCTATAAACCATGAACTCTTTGCATAGTAAAGTAAAGGCGTATCACATCTCCAGCAGAATGGATAATCGTGTTCATACAGTTCTTTTTTAAAGAGTAAACCTCTTTCTTTAAGATCTTCTATAATTAGAGGGTCTGCTTTTTTAACGAACATTCCCTTCCATTTACCCTTTGTTAGGTTGCCTTCGAGGTCTACAAGTTGAACAAATGGAAGATTATTTTTTTTGCTGGCAATGAGATCATCCTCGCCAAATGCTGGCGCAATATGAACAATCCCTGTTCCATCTTCCCCTGTAACGAAACCCCCAAAGATAATTATAAAAGACCTTTTCTCTTCCTCTTCAGTGAGATCTGCAAAGTCAAATGGAGGTTCATATTTTATTCCTTCAAGTTCCTTTGCGCTTAATTTTTCAATTACTTCAAAATCTTCACCGAGTACAGCCTTTGCCCTATTTTCTGAAAGTATCAATTTATTACCCTGATGATTTACAAGGAGATATATGAATTCGGGGTTTACTGCTGCAGCGAGGTTTGATGGAAGTGTCCAGGGTGTCGTTGTCCATACGAGTAAAGATGTGTCTTTAAAACGTGTATCCTTTATCTTAAACCTTATGTATACAGAAGGGTCCTTAACTTTTCTATATCCAAGAGAAACTTCATGTGACGATAGGGTTGTTCCACATCTTGGACAATATGGAATGCTTTTATAATCCTGGTAAATCAAGCCTTTTTTGTATATTTCCTTGAGGAGCCACCAGACTGTTTCAAGATAAGCATTATCATAAGTTTTATAGGCATTTTCCATATCAAGCCAGAAACCAATTCTGTCTGTCATATTTTCCCAGTCTTCGGTGTACCTCATTACACTTTCTTTGCAAAGTGCGTTGAATTTTTCTATGCCATATTCTTCTATTTCTTTCTTAGTATTAATTCCAAGAGTTTTTTCTACTTCAATTTCCACGGGAAGCCCCTGTGTGTCCCAGCCCCCCCTCCTTGGCACATAGTAACCAGTAAGGGATTTGTATCTTAAAACTGTATCTTTATATATTCTTGAAAGTCCGTGGTGAACGCCTGGTTTTCCATTTGCTGTAGGTGGACCTTCAAAAAAGACAAATCGAGGACTCCCTTTCCTTATTTCGAGGCTTTTCTCAAATATTTTATTTTTCTTCCAGTACTCAATTATTTTCTCTTCTTCAAGGGGAACCCTATTTGCATCTTCCAATTTTCTAAACATATTTTTAACTCCTTTTACTTAAAAATATAAGTGCGAAATTACAGATATTGTAATTTATATTAAATTGTAGTCAAGAAAATTAATAAGTTGAATGCGCGAGATTTTAAAATTTGCTTTGATGTAGCTCAATAAATAAAAATACCAAGCTCATTTTAAATTCCTCTTATATTAAGCCTAATGATTTTCCTATTTTTTCTCAAGTATATTTTAGATATAATTTAATACTTCATAATCTTGCTACTCTTAGATTTTATCCTTTATAATTTCATGCTCGAAGTTTATTTCTGCAGCCTTGTTGAGCATAGCATTTGCAGAACAGTATTTTGTTTTTGAAAGTTCTATTGCCTTAGTCAGTTTATCTTCAGGCACATCTCCCCAGACTCTGTATTTTAGATTTATCTTTGTATAGACTTTTGGATGCTCTGTTGATTTTTCTGCTTCAATTTCGATTTTAAAATCCTTGTAATTTATTTTCATTTTGTCAAGTATTGAGATTACATCCATTCCAGTGCAGCCTGCAAGGCCCATTAAAAGTAATTCCATTGGTCTGGGACCTGCATTGTGTCCGTTTGATTCTGTTCCAGTGTCCATTACAATCCAATGGTTTGAATCAGCTTTTGCCATTACAGTCATTCCGTATGCCTGTTTCAATTCAACGTGAACTATTGTTTTTTCATTGCCCATTTTTGCCTCCTATTTTTTAAATTATACTATTTTTTATAAGCTTCTCAAACATCGTAAATATAACATTTTGACAAACAAATTGAAAAGTAGTTACTCGGTGTGGGGTACTGCTTAATAAAAATTTTATTATGGAGTGCGAGGCACTTTTCTATGAAAAAAAACGATTAATTGGTGCCTGGCACCAATTAATTATAATCAATGTATGATAAATTTAGTGAAATCAAAAAAGGCCCTTCAAAAGTCAAAAATTTCAGAATATTGCATTAATCCTTACCTTGGTTGCCTTCATGGCTGCCTTTACTGTTATGCTGCAATGATAATGCAGAGGTGGCATCATCAAAAAGAAGAGTGGGGTAAATTTGTAGATATAAGAATCAATGTGCCGGAGCTTCTGAGAAAGGAAATAAGAAATAAAGAAAACCTTGATATTTACATCTCCTCAATGACAGATCCGTACCAGCCAGTTGAAGAGAAATATCAAATAACAAGAAAAGCTCTTGAGATTCTTCTCGAAAGAGAAAAAAGCGAAATCTTCCCTTCAAAAATTTTCATCACTATTCAAACTAAATCGAGCCTTGTTTTGAGAGATATAGATCTCCTCAAGGAATTTAAAAATATAACAGTTGGGCTAACAATAACAACGCTCTCTGAAGAATGGAGCAAGACCTTCGAGCCAAATGCTTCAATTCCCTCTGAAAGGCTTAAAGCCCTTCAGACCTTCAACGAAGAAAAGATTAGAACTTATGCCTTCATAGGACCAATTTTACCTCATGTGTCTGATAATTTCGAATCACTTTTTGCCATAGTTAAAGAGATAGAGAAAACAGGCGATAAAAGAGTTATTTTCGACAGCTTAAACTATTTTCCAAATCTTAAAAGACTTAAGAAAAAAACTTTAGAGTTAAGTATATATGATGAATTCAGGGCATACGAAAACCCCGGAAAATTAGCAGATTTAAGAAAGATTTTGGAGAAACTTTCAATAGAGTTTCCAGGTCTGGATTTTGATATTTTGTTTTAGAATGGAAAAATTATTTTTGAAAAGTTGTTTGTAAAAGTTCAAAGCGGACTTAATTGAGAGAATATCACAGATATTAACACACTACTTGCTTTCAGCAAGGAAGTGTTGCATAATTATAACAAAAGCAAAAACCTCCCGAGGATAAAACTTTATGAAAGGCAAAATCAAAAAAGGATCTTTAAGATTACTACTTATAGCTTTTTATAAGTCCTACTCTTTCGTTAAACTCCTTGATTAATCCATCCCATTCTTTGTAAGATTCAAGTTTATCTTTAAAGTAATTTTCATCATACCATTGTGCATCAAGTTCCTCAATTGTTTTCCCCTGCTGCTCAATCCATGTGAAATATTTTAGATTATGAATTCTTCTTTTATCCCAATAGGACATTTCAAGTATCCAGTCGGCAGCAACACCCATAAGGTATCTTTCGAAATCTTTTGCAGCATCCATTTCTGTATATTCCCCATATTGATCTCTGAGTTCTAAGATTCTTGAACCATAAAGCTCCATAGAATCAGTCGAGACTGTGAATACAAAATCTTTTTCAGTGAGCTCGTAGTACTTTGCTATTTTAATTGCACCAAGAATATTTGCAATAGATGAAATGCCAAGAAGGTCAAATCTCTCAACAAGAGGATTGTTTTTTAAAACTTTTTTGAGGTACATTTTTCCATTTTCTTCATTAAAAAGTCTTATAAGATGCATTGTAGCTTCGTCGTCAATTGTGATTGCCATGTCGAGGTTTTTAACATCCATAATCCACGGGATGTGTTTGTCTCCGATACCTTCAATTCTGTGAGCACCGTACCCGTTGTAAAGCATTGTAGGGCATTGCATCGCCTCACCTGCGCCGATTTTAATTCCTGGGAACTTTGTTCTGAGATAATTTCCACTTCCGAGTGTGCCTGCGGAACCTTGTGTTAGGAAGAGTGCAGCAAGTTTATCTCCTTTATCCTTCTCCTTTTCAAACACCTCTTCCATGGCAGGCCCTGTTACTGCGTAATGCCATATGGGATTGCCAAATTCTTCAAACTGGTTAAGCACGACAATCTCTTCTGGATATTTCGCTTTTAGTTCCTTTGTTTTATCAAAAACTTCTTTTACATTACTTTCGACGCCTGGAGTTGCGTAAATTTCTGCTCCAATGCTTTTAAGCCACTCAAACCTCTCCTTTGACATACCTTCAGGAAGCACTGCAATACTCTTGCAGCCAAGTAAATTTGAATCGTATGCACCACCTCTGCAATAATTTCCTGTAGATGGCCATAGTGCCTTTTGACTTGTTGGGTCGAAAGCCCCCCTTGTGAGTTTTTCGACAAGTGGTCCAAAAGTTGCACCTACTTTGTGTGCACCGGTTGGGAAGAATTTGCCGAGTAATACAAAAATTCGCGCCTTAATACCGCTTAATTCGTGAGGGATCTCAATGTAATTCACTCCATCAAAACCTCCACCGAATTTTATAGGTTCATTTTTCCATGTAATTCTGAAAAGATTTCTTGGGTGTAGATCCCAGAGTCCTATGTTATTAAGCTCTTTTTTTATCTTCTCGGGTACTTTTGAAGGATCCTTCATTTCTTCGTATGTGGGAATTATAATGTTCCTTTCTCTTGACCTTTCTACTGTTCTTTCAAGAACTTGTTTATTTACTTTATCCTTTTCAAGCATTATGCACCTCCGTTGTTTTTTTACTATTGATAAACTCACTTAACTTTGCCACTGTTATTTTCTTTTTATTTTTAAATGTTATAACATCGAAATTGAAGATTGATAGGGCATTTTTAATGGCACTCTCAAGATATGCGCCAAAATTTGAGATGTTATGAGCATCTGAGCCAATGGTAATTTCTTTTCCTCCAAGATTCTTGTACATCTCTATAATATCATTTGATGGATATTGCTCGCCCAAACCAAATCTGAACCCCGAGCTATTTATTTCTATTACCATTCCCTTTTTGATTATTTTATCAAGGATTTTTTCTATTTTTTCTCTGTATTTTTCAGTCCTGAAGCTACCATATATAGTAATACCGTGTCTTTTTATAATGTCGAAATGCCCTACAACTTGAAAGAAATTAGTGCTGACCATACTGTAAAGTTCATCAAAATACATATTGTATGAACGATTTTCATCTTTCCCCTTAAAGAAGGGCATTCCGCGTGCCCCGGAAAAGGTAATACCTTCAAGGCGATGAATTGAGCCAATGATGTAATCATAGGGTTTATCTGATAAACTTACTTCTATACTTTTTTCAAGTCCATTTTGATAGGTTACTTCTGTTGAAAAAAAGAGCTCTAAATTACCTTCATATTTGTTTTTTAGAAAATTGTAACTTGAAAAAGCATCTTCATATTTGTAATAGCCGTAGTCCTTATCTGTAGGGTCAAGGTCAATATGTTCACTAAATCCGAGATATTTTATGCCCCTTTCGATTGCCAGAACAACATATTTCTCGGGCTCTTCTTTTGAGTCCTTGGAAAACTTAGTATGAATATGAAGATCTTCTAATATCATTTCACATATTCTATCCATTTAGGTTAAAAAATCAATGTGATTTTATTGTTGCTTTAATTAATCTTTCTACGTCTTTAATACCTATCTCTTTGACAATCAATTGTTTCAAGTTTTCCATACCTTTCTTTAACCTGTAGTTTATACAACTTCTGCTAACTTTTAGATCTTTTGAGATCCGAGCGATATTTTTACCTTTAAATAAAACTTCTTCAATTGTATCTCTTTCACTATCTTTTAATTTCATCAAGTTTCTTCTTATTATTTCTGTTATTTCTCCAATGGATTCTTCGTAAATATTTTCTTTAATTGAGATCATTAACCTCCTCTTCTACT
>Ga0209610_1000681_pt1 | contig 17853 bp, 14 predicted proteins | sample LakKivw275mmetaG_FD_184137 | JGI IMG/M metagenome (GOLD analysis project Ga0209610, IMG submission 184137) | Anoxic lake water microbial communities from Lake Kivu, Rwanda to study Microbial Dark Matter (Phase II) - Lake Kivu water 275m metaG... | ecosystem: Environmental > Aquatic > Freshwater...
CGGCAACTGCGGAGAGATGCAGGACCTGGTGCAGGCCGCGGCCCGCACCGCGTTGATTCCCTGCGGCGGAGTGAACGACATCAACGAGGACCACGTCTGGGACGAGATCTGGTGGGACAGCCTGTTTATACCCTACGCCAACGACCCGACCACGCACATCGCCGACTCGGGTTGCGCGTATGAGAAGAAGTACGGCGGCAGCAAGAACTGCTCGGCCATCTGGGACTGGCGCAACGATGGCTGGCAGCGCGACCAGATCGGCACCTACAGCGACGTCTGCAGTCTGACTGTACAGGTGTACGATTCCTGCCTGAGGCCGGTCGATGGCGAGATTGTCAAGCTCTCCAGCGAGGATTGGTACGGCGGCACGGCCACCTGCTTCTACGGGGTCACCGGCCGCGATGGACGCTACGTAACGCCGCTCGGCGACAACCAGAACTACTATCTCACTCTCTCCGGTCCGCTCGGCGACGTTTCGGCGGGCATGATAATCGACTCGGCCTCGGCGGTGCCGGGCGGGAGCTTCTTCTATGCCTGCACCCTTGCCGCGAGACTCGACTCGCTCGCCGTGCTGCCGGACAGTGGCCCGCCGCTCGACCAGTACCGGCTCGACGTGAGCTTCTCGGCCGGGCGCGAGGCGCTCTACGGCTACGACTGCTACAATTCAAACGGCGCGAACGAGTACGCGCTCGTGAGCGAGCCGGGGAGGATTGACTTCTTCGTGGCCGGCCGCGACCAGTTCAACGACTACCTCCAGGGTAGTCAGTTCCGCGCATTCCTGAACGACGAGAATACGAGTGCGGCCAACCACAGCCTGGTACTGAGCGAGGCGGGCAACCACTACGCCGTCTTCTCCAACGAGGAACAGGAAGACATCATGGTTCTGACCGATGCGACCGTGAGGCTTTACCGGCATGCAGCCGGAATCGCCGCGCCCGGCGACGAGCCGGCGCGCTGGGCAGAGATCGGCCCGAGTCCGTTTCGCGGCCGGCTGGCCGTACAAGCGGGCTTGAGCAGTCCCGCCGACCTGAACGTGAGGCTGCTCGACCGCGCGGGACGGGTCGTGCGTGAGCTTGTTGCTCCGGCCGGTAGTAAGCGCCGGCTTGTCTGGGATGGCACCGACCAGGCCGGGAGGAGGGTAGACCCGGGCGTCTACTTCTGCCAGGTGTCGGGCGGAGGTAAGTCGGTGACAAGGTCGGTCGTGTACCTGGGGGCAAGATGAAACCCAAGTCGTTCATCGTTCATCGTTCATCGTTTATCGTTCTAGCAGTCCTATTGCTCCTGCCTGTGCTGCTGCTGGCGAGCGGGCCGGACCGCGGCGGGTATCGCTGGATCGATTCCGACACGCCCGGCGGGCCGCAGTTCGCGTGGATAGAGCTTTCGGAGAGCGCCGGGAAGTGGATTCCGCTCGCCGATGACGATAATCAGGGGCCGTTTGCGCTGGGCTTCACACTTGACTTCTACGGCCACCGGCGCGACTCGGTGCGGGTCTGCTCCAACGGCTGGCTGAGCTTCACGTCGGAGAGTCACCAGTTCCATCATCACCCGATACCGGACGCGCGCGACCCCAACAGCCTGATTGCTCCTTTGTGGGCCGACCTCGACCCTTCCGAGGGCGGTTCGGTCTATTACGGTGTGGACCCGCTGTCCGGCCGCTTCGTGGTCTCGTGGGTGGACGTTCCGCTCCGCGGGACCACCGATAGTTGTACGTTCCAGGCGGTGCTGGATACAAGCGGAGACATCGTGTTCCAGTACCTGCGTCTGCCCGGTTCGGTTCGTCTCGGCACCGATTCCTGTTCGGTGGGTATTGAGAACGATTCGGGTGCGACAGGCCTCGAGTACTTGTACGACGGGCTGCCGGCGGCGAACCGGCTGCACGATAGCCTTGCCATCCGGTTCTACCGGCTGCATCGCGACGTCTGTCCGACCACAGTGCTCCGGCCCATGCAGCAGGTCCTGGCTGAGGACAGCGTGGTTCCGCTTGTCGTGGTCCGCAACACCGGCCTGGATACCGTGACGTTCCCGACGTTGCTGAAGATCGGGTCCGGTTACTGCGAAACCCTGGCCGTTACCAACCTGGCTCCGCTCACCGACCAGATACTTCAGTTCCCGACCTGGGTTCCGGGAGCAGATACCTACGCGCTTGAACTCATCACCGCCCTGGGCAGCGATGAGTTCAGTGCGAATGATACGCTCGAGACCGATGTCGCGGCCGCGTACACCGGCGAGCTCCGGTACGACGACGGTGACCGGGACACGTGGTTCTTCAAGAATGGCTCGCCGACGAACGAGTGGGCCGGCGCGGTTAGATTCTCGGTTCCGTACGGTACGTTCCGGTTGGCCGGGGCGAGGGTGTATGTTGATGATACCGCCCCGTTCAGCCGGGTTGTTGTCTGTCCCGACAGCAGCGGAACTCCGCAGTGGAGCAGCCCTTACCTCGTGGCCGAATCGGTGGCGGCCGGCCGGCCCGAGACATGGCTTGAGGTTCCGGCCGACACGCAGGTGACATCGGACGAAGACGTATGGCTGCTTGCATTCTGGCAGGCGCGGGCAACCGGCCCCAGAATCGGGGAAGACCGGAGCGTGCCGATTGACAACCGATCGTACTTCGGCTCGCCGACAGTGCGCTGGTTCGCCTACTCGACAGGCGACGTCATGGCCCGGCTGGTGATTGACGGCCGCACCGGCATCAGCGAGACCGGTCCGGTCGAACTGCCCCGGCTCGTGGCCAGTCCGAACCCGTTCAGCCGCAAGGCCGTGCTTTGTCTCAAAGGGGCCGTGTCACTCCGGTCGTCACTTGTGGTACGGGACGTGGCAGGCAGGCGCGTTCGCGACCTGCAACTGTCCGACGCCGGCGAAGCGGTCTGGGACGGCCGCGACCAGTCGGGAGGATGCCTGCCGGCCGGGGCGTACTTCGTCGAAGCACGGGCAGGCGCCGAGCGCAGAGTCGCGCGGGTGCTGATGGCGCGCTAATCACAAGAGTCACAATGCCGAACTTGACAAAAAAAAGGGGGGGGTATGATAAGCTCAGGGACGCGACATTGGCCGGCTGACTTCCGTTGCGGAGATTGCGTGGTCCCGCCGATCCTTCGCAGTGGCAAGCAGGCGTGGACCAAGAGCTTCCGCGGGGGCGGAAAGCTGACCGACCCGTTGCCGCGTTCTAGAAACCAAGGAGGACCATGAAAATGGTCACTAGGATCGGGTTGGTGGTCGCGCTGGCCTGCATTGCTGTGCCAGCAACGCTGATGGGGAACACGTGGTACTTCATCAGGCAGAATCCAGCCTTGGATTCGTCATCGTTTAGGGGGGACACGGCTGTTTGGTGCGAGGATATCATGAAGATTGAAGGTGACTCGGCACCTACCACGCCAGATAGCTTCGTGGCGATAACCGCCGCGGGTCTAGACAGCCTAGGTCTCCAGGATGCAGATACGCAACTCCTATATGCTGCGTCCGGTTACTACAAGGTGGACTCACACGCCTCTCCAGGTAGGATCTGGAAGTCCTGGTTTATTTGGGGCGACGCTTGGACCCCGGAAGGTCACAAGACGGTCGTGTGGGCCAGTTCTGGGACGTACCGGCCAGGCCTCTTCAACTACGGCTATGTGGCTGTGACCGATTCAGTGTATCTCTATAACACCCGGAAATACTATATCCCATGGCAAAGTCATTGGCCCGACAAAGCGATAGTCATAACCACCCGAGTTTCGTACCCCTATGGTCAAAGACTGTGGTGGCGGCTGTGGGGAACGCACAGTTGGGGCAGCGACTGGCAGTATAGCTACGTAGACGTTGTGCCGTGAACGACGCGAGGTCCTGTATTAGTTCTTGCTCCGCTATCACGATGGGGGGCGGCCTTGTGGCCGCCCCTTGTCTGGAACTCGCGGTTCTCGGTCGCGCGGGCTGTCTAGCCAACTCGTGCCATTCTTCAACATACCAGCAAACCTGGAGGCAAAAGTGCGTAGCACCCATATCGACTCCGCGCTAGCGGCGTCAGCGTTGGCTACGGTCCTTCTATCCGTGCTCGCCGAGGCCTCGCCAACCACTTTTCAGCGTACCTACGGTGGCCCAGGCGAGGATATGGGCTCGTGTGCCCGGCAGACCGCGGACGGCGGCTACATCGTCACGGGAGGGTATGATGTTTTCTCTGATTCAGGCGTCGGCTATCTTGTCAGGACCGACGCGTATGGCGATACGGTCTGGACCAGGAGGTTCGGTGGCGCTTGGGTAGAGCAGACCCCCGATAGTGGATTCGTCGTTGTCGGAGGGGTTGACAGCGGCATCTGCCTGGTCAAAACCGATGCCGGCGGCGACACGCTTTGGAAGAGAATCTACCCGGGCAACAACGCCGCCAGCATGGTCGAGCAGACCGCCGACGGGGGCTTTGTCATGGCCGGGACCGCATCGTATTCCAGTCCAAGCGGCGGGGACGTGTACATCATAAAGACCGACGCCGGTGGCGAGACGCTCTGGACGAGGACCTACGGCGGGCCCGACGACGACGAGGGCAACTCCATACGTCAAACCAGCGATGGCGGATACATCATCGCTGCTTTTACCAGGTCATTCGGCCAGACCATTTGGCTCATCAGGACCGATTCCATCGGAGATACGTTGTGGACAAGGGCCTTCGGTGGTGACTCGTTCAGTTTCAGCGCGTGGGCGCAGCAGACCATGGACGGCGGCTACTTCGTGGCCGGTTGGACTTGGTCTTATTCGCCTTCGCCGCAGACGTATCTCGTCAAGACCAATTCCACGGGTGATACGCTCTGGACGAGAACCATCGGCGGCTTAGGCTGGTCTGAGGGCAGGTCGGGTCAGCAGGTGAGCGACGGTGGTTACGTTGTTGTCGGGACCTTCGAGGATACCACGGGCGACATCGACGTTCTCTTGGTAAGGACCGACGCTGGCGGCGACACCCTGTGGACCCGGACCATCGGCGGGACCAGTTTCGATCTGGGCCTTAGCGTTCAGCAGACCGCAGACGGCGGCTATGTCATTTGCGGAGAGACGTACTCCTTCGGCGCAGGTGAGGCGGACTTCTATCTCGTGAAGACTGACGAGAATGGCAGACTGGCGGTCGCGGAACCGAAGGCACGCCCCGCCCGCAAGTCGGGCTACTCGCTTACCTGCGAACCGAATCCGTTCCACTCTTCGACCGTACTGCGTTTGACTGCTGAGCCGCCTGGGCTTTCAGATACTCACCTCCGCATCTACGATGTGCAGGGACGGCTCGTGCGGACGCTCGCCGTGAGCCGTGAATCGCAAACCATATGGGATGGAAAAGACGACGGCGGAAGATTGCTGGCGTCGGGGACGTACTTGGTTCGCTGCTGCGACGTCGCGGGCAGGCACGCCACCACGCGCCTCGTCCTCCAGCGCTAGCCGTCGTATGTGACCGGCTCCGGCTTGACATTGGCGCATTCCGACAAGATGATTGGATGTGGCTCGTTCGTGTCAAGAAGAGACTCGAACCAACACGCGCTGTCGTTCAGGTGCTGATGATTCCCTAGCCGGGGAGGTTCACTATGAGCAGGTTATGTCACTGGGAGATACCTTCCACTGACCTCAAGAAGTCGACCGAGTTCTACGCGGCTTTGTTCGGCTGGAAGATGCAGAGCTGGTCGGAGGACTACGCCATGTTCGACGTCGAGGACGGCGTGGGCGGCGGAATCGCCAAGGTCGAAAAGATGCCCGAGCCCTGCATCGACGTCTATGTCAGCGTCGATGACATCCCGGCGGCGCTCAAGAAGGCGGAGGCACTCGGCGCCAGGGTTGAGCGGCCCAAGACCGAGATTGGCGGTGGCATGGGTTTCTACGCTTATCTTCGTGACCCCTGTGGTTGTAGAATCGGTGTCTGGTCGAAGTCACGAGAACCCGAGACGGTGAGACGTGTGTCTCACAATGAGATAGCCGGCTAACTCAAGCAGATTCGGATTGTTAGAACGGCGGCGCCCTGCCGCCGTTTTCGCTTGAGGTCTCATTCCGCGAGACAGTCGTATTGCCGGTCATATTCGTAACATGCTGTGGCAGCGTGGGTTAGCTCCCCGAGTCGTCGTGGCACGTGCCGTGCTTTTAGCAGGGCATGTCTAGTATCAGCAGCAAAGGCCCGAACAACTCGGAGGAACTCATGGGACGCAGAGCTCAGATAGTGGAAGTGATTCTGGCGGTAGTGATGTTCGTGGGGATTGTCCCCAGTCAGAACCGCGCAATGGCGCAGACCGGACAGGTGTTGACCGCAGCGCCGGCAGTGACCTGGCAGACGACGACGAGGCTCTCGGACAAGGTCAACGACCTGCTTTGCGGGACGGCGCCGGAAGCGCGAAGACTGAGAGTATTCGTCAGGAGCGTCGGTACCCTGACGGGTGGGGTCCGTGAAGGGTGCGCGTGCCGGAACGGCAGCACGGATGGCATCTGCCGGCAGATTGGTGAACTTCTGCTGCGCCGACAGGCACTCGAGCGGGGAGGCAGGAAGCCACAGGTCGCGGCTTTCCTGAACAGAGTGCGCGATGCAAGGTCGAGCGGCACACCCGAGGCGCAGATACGGGCCATGGTCAGGGATGGTCTGGCCCGCGGTGAACTGCGCCCGAACGCGGACGTGGAATGCCGGACGATGCAGCGGCGGGTCGAGGAACTCAACCGGGAGTTGGCCGGAGCACGGGGCCTCGCCGCCGGCGAACCGGTTGGGTTGGTCCAGGTCAGCGCCCGGCGCTAGAGCGGTGGCAGATGTTCTGGGCGGGCCGGCGTGATGAGCGCCGGCCCGCCTCCGCGGGGGTGGATTTGACAGTTCCGCTCCACCGGCTAAGATTTCCCGTCCGCAACCCTTGAAAACCATGCTATTCAACAAAAGGAGTTCCGGCCATGCGTAAAATCGTCGAGTGTGTGCCCAATTTCAGCGAGGGCCGCCGGCCCGAGGTAATCGAGAAAATCGTGAACGTCATCAAGTCGGTCAACGGCGTGTCGATGCTCGACCAGGAGATGGACGGAGACCACAACCGGGCGGTCATCAGTTTTGTCGGCGAGCCGGAAGCCGTGCTCGATGCGGCATTCAAGGCGGTGAAGACGGCGGCCGAGCTGATTGACCTGACCACGCATTCGGGCGAGCACCCGCGCATCGGCGCGACCGACGTGGTTCCGTTCGTACCGATCTCCGGCACCACGGTCGAGGAGTGCATCGAGATGGCCAAGCGCCTGGCCAAGAAGATCGCTGACGAGCTCTCGATACCCACGTACCTTTACGAACTGGCCGCGACCCGGCCTGACCGCGTTGACCTGGCCCAGATCAGGCGCGGCGAGTTCGAGGGGCTCAGGGAGGCAATCCGCACCGACCCGGAGCGCGCGCCGGACTTCGGACGGCCCGAACTCCATTCCACCGCAGGCGCAACGGTAGTCGGCGTGCGCGCGCCGCTCATCGCCTACAACGTGAACCTGGCGACTACCGACCTGAAGATCGCCGAGCGGGTGGCCAAGGCAATCCGCTTCCGCGACGGCGGATTCCGGTTCACCAAAGCGCTGGGATTCGAGGTGAAGGAAAAGGGCTGCGTGCAGGTCTCCATCAACATGACCGATTACACCAAGACCCCGCTCTACCGGGTCTTCGAGACGGTGAGGCGCGAGGCGGCACGATGGGGCGTGAACGTTATCGAGTCGGAAATCGTCGGCCTCGTACCGCAGGGTGCGCTGAACGCCAGCGCGCGCTACTTCCTGCAGCTCAACAGCTTCAAGAAGGACCAGATCCTCGAAAACCGGCTGGTGCCGGCGAAAGGCCTGCCCGATTTCCTGAACGACCTCGCTTCGTCCGCGCCGACGCCGGGCGGCGGCTCGGCCGCGGCGCTGAACGGTGCAGTCGGGGTTGCGCTGATGACGATGGTCGCGAATCTGACCGCGGGCAAGAAAGGCTACGAGGAGTTCTCGGATGAGCTTTCGGCCGTGCGCGACCGGCTGCTGCCGCTGCGCGAGCGGTTCGTGTCGTTGATTGACGAGGACGCCGAGTCATTCAAGAAGGTGATGACGGCCTACAAGCTGCCGAAGATGACCGAGGCGGACAAGCAGGAGCGGGCGCTGGCCATCAGTGAGGCGTTGAAGGTCGCGGCCGAAACCCCGTTCCGGACGATGAAGCTGGCGCTCGACGTGCTCAAGCTGTCGAAACCGATAGTCGATTACGGCAACAAGAGCTCGATAACCGACGCCGGCGTCGGCACGATGAACCTCGACGCCTGCTTCCGCGGAGCGCGGCTGAACGTGCTGACGAACCTCGCCGGCATCAAGGACGCGGCCTGGGTGGCGGCGAAGCACGAGACGATGGACGAGATGGCGTCGGAGATGGACGCGCTGGTGAAGGAGTACGGCAACACAGTCGCCAAGAGAATGGGCGACTGAGGACAATTCCTGATTCCTAATTGCCAATTACTAATTCCTAACGAGTGAGGAAATGACGAAGCTCGAATGTCGCCCGGCCTGGCATCTGGTCATTTGGCACTGGGATTTGGTTGGTCATTGGAAATCAGGAAGTAGGAATTCTCGCTGCATGCTCGCCACCTGAGTTGAGACAGAGCTGATGTCGTATCGCGCGCCGGCCGGCGAAGGAGCCTCTGGTCTCGTTGACCTCCACGCCCATACCGTGTTTTCCGACGGGCTCTTCACGCCCGAGGAGCTGGTCACGGAGGCGGCGCGGCTCAAGCTGACGGCGGTCGCGATAACCGACCACGATGCGGTCGGCGGCATCGACCGCGCCGTCGCCGCCGGCCGGCAACTGCAGCTTGAGGTCGTACCCGGCGTCGAGATGAGTTGCAGCACGAACGGGGTCGACGTGCACGTCCTTGGTTATTATATAGACTGCGAGAGACCGGAGGTGCAGGAGTTCTTCGCGATGGTCCGGCAGAAGCGGTTCGAGCGGGCTGAGAAGATGGTGGCGAAGATGAGGGAGCTGGGCGTCAACATCACGGTTGAGCAGGTGCGCGCCCAGGCACAGGGCGCCGCGACCGGCCGGCCGCACGTCGCCCAGGCGCTGGTTGAAGCCGGCGCGGTCCGCACTATCGAAGAGGCCTTCCAGCGCTACATCGGGTACGACGGCCCGGCCTACTTTCCGAAGATGCAACTCGCCCCCAAAGAGGCAATGGACTTCATCCACCGCTATGGCGGCGTCGCCGTGGTGGCACACCCCGGCACCTATCACAATGACGGCGCGGTTTACGCGGCGATTGCGGCCGGAGTTGACGGCGTCGAAGTCTGGCATCCGGACCACGCTCCCCGAAGCGTCGACCGCTATCGAGAGATGGCGACGAAGAACGGCCTCTTGATGACCGGCGGCTCCGACTGCCACGGGGGCCGGAAACAGGGCAAAATCTTCCTCGGGTCGGTAACGGTACCGTACTCATGTCTGCAGGATATCAAGAACGCGCGCGACCGCCGTCGGAGGCAGCAATCGTGACCGGGGCAAGAGCACAAAGTCATAAGGACAAAGGACAAAGCAAAGGGGAAAGGGCAAAGTGCGGCAAGTCGGGCCTTGATACTTGTCACTTGCTTTGTCCTTTAGCCTTTGTCCCTGGTACTTTCAGCGCAAGAAGGGTGCTTCTCGCCGCAGCGCTGCTGTCCAGCGTTGGCCTTGGGCAACTCCAGCTAGCCAGGCTGAAGTACGACGGCGGCGGCGACTGGTACAACGACCCGGACGCGGTCCCTAACCTGGCCAGGGAGATTGACTCCCGTACCAACATGAGAGTGTCAACGGACGAGGCGCAGGTCGGCCTGCTCGACGAGAAGCTCTACCAGTACCCGTTTCTGTTCATGACCGGGCATGGTAATGTCACCTTCTCGGACGAAGAGGTGGCTCGGCTGCGGCAATACCTGGAGGTCGGCGGTTTCCTCTACGCCGATGACGACTATGGAATGGACGCGGCATTTCGGCGCGAGATGGCACGGGTGTTCCCCAATAGCCAACTCGTGGAGCTTGGCTTCGACCACCCGATATACCACCAGGTCTACAGCTTCCCGAACGGCCTGCCCAAGATTCACGAACACGCTGAGGGGCCGCCGCACGGGTACGGTCTGTATGTCGGCGGACGAATGGTCGTCTTCTACACGTTCAACACCAACATCTCCGACGGCTGGACCGCGGCCCACAACGACCCGCCCGAAGTGCGCGAGCAGGCCTTCCGCGTGGGAATCAACATCGTCTCCTACTTCCTGACCAACTGACGCACCGCGATGGGACGTGACCCAAATGTCCGACAGCTGGGGTCGTGTCCCAAAGCCCGCGGAATCTGGTCATGTCCCCGCAAAGGATTTCCGCGCCCCTCGTGTCTAATAGACGTCTAAGTATCAAGGATGTGCAAAGATGATTAAACGGACTTCCCGCCGGAGAACATGGCTTATCGTCTTGGCAGTAGTGGTCGCCCTCGCGGTCTGCGCAGTCGTCATTTTCCGTCCGAAGAAGGCGAAGTACCGGACCGCGCCGGTCCAGCGCGGGAATGTCACCATCTCGGTGTCGGCGACCGGGACTCTCGACCCGGTGAATCAGGTCACGGTAGGAAGCCAGGTTTCGGGGACAGTTGAGAATATCTACTTCGACTACAACGACATCGTCAAGGCTGGTCAGACCCTCGCGACTATTGACCCGCGCAACTACCAGGCAGCCGTGCAACAGGCGAAAGCCAACCTCGCTTCCGCTCAGGCGATGCTCGACCAGGACCAGTTGACGGCAGCCCGGGCCGACACCCTGTACGCGGATAAGCTGATGTCGTACAGCGACTATCTGCAGGCACAGACAAGCCTCGAGGTGGACCGGGCGAAGCTGCAGCAGGCGCAGGCGAGCTTCGACCAGGCCCAGACCAGCCTCGCCTACACGACGATAGTAGCGCCGATGTCCGGGGTCGTCGTCGCCCGCAAGGTCGACCGCGGTCAGACGGTCGCAGCCAGTTTCCAGGCTCCGGAGCTTTTCAACATCGCCGACCTGTCGCTTATGCAGGTGGAAGTTTCGATTGACGAGGCCGACGTCGGCAAGCTCGACACGGGGCTTACGGCGACGTTCAACGTCGACGCCTTTCCGGAAAGTACTTTCAGCGGCAAACTGGTGCAGGTGCGGAACGAACCGGTCACGGTTTCCAACGTAACCACTTATATTGGCATTGTGCGGGTCGAGAATCCTCACCTCATTCTGCGGCCGGGAATGACCGCCAACGTGAAGATCGTCGTGAGCGAAGCTGATAACGTGTTGACGATACCGAACGCGGCCTTGAGTCCGAGGCTCGCCTCGACGATTGGTTTCACGCGACCGGTCGGGTCGCGCCGGCCGGGACAGCCCGGCGCGGGACGCGAGTCGCTGGCCGGTGGAGCAGGGCAGGGAGGACAGCGGCGCGGGGGGCAGGGGCGTGGTCCGGGTATGGGCCGCAGAACCCGTCCGGGAACGGCGGCGCCCGAGTCGGGCGGAGTGGCAGCGCCGCCGGAGACTGCCGCTCAGCAGACGAAGATGGTATTCGTCCTCGAGAAAGACAGGCCGGTCCCGCGCCAGGTCCAGGTGGGGCTGGCCGATGCCACCAATACTGAAATCCTGAGCGGCCTTTCTGAAGGTGAGCCGGTCATTACCGGGCTCGGCAAGAACACGCCGGCGGCCGCGTCGCAGAACCGCGGGTCTCCGTTCGGGTTTGGCGGGGGGCCGCCGCGCGGTAGATAAGTCTACATGCCGTCCGACGTAATCCGGGTGGACTCGGTCAGCAAGACCTACAAGGTCGGCGAGACCGACGTCCATGCTCTCTGCGACGTGGCGCTCAGCATTGCCAAGGGCCAGTTCGTAGCCATCATGGGACCTTCGGGCTCGGGCAAGTCCACGTTCATGAATCTGCTCGGCTGCCTCGACCGCCCGGACAAGGGAACGATACTGCTCGACGGAACCGATGTCACGCACCTGGAGCGGGACGAACGAGCGACAATCCGGAACCAGAAAATCGGGTTCGTCTTCCAGAATTTCAGCCTGCTCGCGCGGGCGCCGGTGCTGGAGAACGTCGAGCTGCCGCTCGTTTATGCCGGCGTACCCACAGCGGAGCGGAGAGAACGTTCGCTCGATGCCCTGACCCGGGTCGGACTCGGCCACAAGGCGGCGAATCACATCACCCAGCTTTCCGGCGGCGAGCAGCAGCGGGTGGCGATTGCCCGTTCGCTCGTGAACCGCCCGCCGATAATGCTCGCCGATGAACCGACGGGTAACCTCGATACGAAGACGAGCTTTGAGATAATGGCAATTCTCCAGCGTTTGAACCACGACGGCATCTCGGTCGTGCTCGTTACCCACGAACCCGACATCGCCTCGTTCGCCATGCGCACGGTGCTCTTCCGCGACGGCAGGATCGTCCGAGACGAGGCGAATTCCGCCCCGCGCTCGGCCGAGGCCGAGTTGGCGAAGCTCGGCAGCGAACCGGCACCGGCAGGCATCGCGGCATAGATGGAATAGCGGATGATCGACTTCGGCATGACCTTCCGGATCGCTGTGCGCGCGCTCCGCGTCCATAAGCTTCGTTCCCTCCTGACCATGCTCGGCATCATCATCGGCGTCGGCGCGGTGGTGGCGATGGTGTCGGTCGGCCAGGGCGCGACGGCCCAGATAAAAGAGCGGATTGCGTCGCTTGGCGCGAACGTCATCATGGTGTTTCCCGGCTCGTTCACGGCGGGCGCGGCGCGCGGCGGGGCCGGCACCCAGCAAACGCTCACCCTCGAAGATGCCGATGCCATTGAGCAGAACTGCCCGGACGTATCGGCAGTCGCGCCGATTGTGCGCCGCGGCGTCCAGGTCGTCTACCGCGACCAGAACTGGTTCACCCAGGTGAACGGCACCACGCCGGATTATCTCGAAGTCCGGAGCTGGGACATCGCCGAGGGCGAGATGTTCACCGCGGACGACGTGGACGGGGGAACCAAGGTCTGCGTGCTCGGACAGACGCTCGTCGACAATCTCTTCCCCGACGAGGACCCTATCGGCGCGATTGTCCGTATCAACAACGCGCCGTTCACGGTTGTGGGCGTACTTTCCGTCAAGGGCAGCGACCAGGACGACATCATCCTGATTCCGGTGATCACGGCCTTGCGCCGGATGACCGGTCGGACGGCCATCAACCAGATTATGGTTTCCGCCATTTCCCAGAAGGCGGCGGACGCGGCGCAGACCGAGATTACCGACCTCTTGCGCATTCGCCACAACATCCGCAACGGAGAAGACGACGACTTCAGCGTCCGCAACGTCGCCGACGTCGCGTCCGCGGTCCAGGCGTCGTCGCGCGTGCTTACCCTTTTGCTTGCGAGCATCGCCTCGGTGTCGCTCCTCGTCGGTGGCATCGGCATCATGAACATCATGCTGGTGTCGGTGACCGAACGGACCCGGGAAATCGGCATCAGGATGGCCGTCGGCGCGAAGAGCCGCGACGTGCTGCTGCAGTTCCTGGTCGAGGCGGTGCTGACCAGTATCTTCGGCGGGATTATCGGTATCCTGTTCGGGCTCGGCGTATCCCAGCTCATCGGGCTCATCGCCAAGTGGAACACGCCGGTCGTACCCGGAGCCATCGTGCTCGCCTTCGGCTTCTCGGCCATGGTCGGCATCTTCTTCGGGTATTACCCGGCCCGCCGCGCCGCGAACCTCGACCCGATCGAAGCGCTCCGCTACGAATAGCATCGGCTAGACCGGACAGGGCAGAACGCAGAAGTCGGCCGGCTGCGCTCCGACGGTCCAACGTCTGTCCCTTCGATGCTAATGCCATGCACGTCAAGTTGTTGACTGCGAACCACCCGAAGTTAGAATCTGTCTGACGACGCCGGGTGTTGCGGGCAGGGTTTCCGCTCCACAGGTTCTTGCGGCGCCAATCAGCATGGGTAACGACCGAACGGGGGTGCAGGATGCCGGCTTTCGGTGTTCGATGTTCTTTGGTCCGAACTGTCGCTTCACACATACGGGCCGTACGACCCCTGGCCGTGCTGTCGGCAATCTGCTGCTGTCTGTCGGCAGCCAGCGAGCGGCAGCCGGTGGGCGTGGTCACAGGGTATCACCATCGGGGTTGACGATTTTGGCCTTGACATTGGGGCGGGGGCGAATCTATACTGCTAACGGTCAAGAGGCGATGGTAATGGTATGATACTGAGACCGAGCTTGTTTGCGGCTGCCGCTCTCCTGTTCCTTGTGACAGGGGTGGGCCGAGCGCAGTACGTCGAGGACAGCATAGAGGTTCCTGGCGGCTGGGTCGGAACCATGACTTACAATTCTCGGGCTGATGTCGTATATGGGACCTGCGAGATGGCAAATGGGGTCTTTGCCATCTACTGCCCGACCAACATCATGTTCCGCAATCTGCCCGCAAATGATGCGCGATGCGTAGTGTACGATTCGATTGACAACAAGGCCTATGTCAGTTGCGGCTTTGATGGCACAGAGTCCCTCAAGGTGATTGACGGACAGAACCACATTATCATCGGCAGATTCTCAGTGCCGGGAGCGAACCAACTCGTGTGGGAACCGACCCGCAATCGGCTATACGTTACATGCTCAAGCGAGAGTAGCGTCGCCGTCGTGGATTGCGCGCATGACTCGGTCATAGCGCAGATAGACGTTGGCACCGTTCCTATCAAGTTGCATCTCAACTCCCGGCGCGGGAAGTTGTACGTCCAGAACTATGACGACGGTTCTGTCTCAATCATCGACCTCGCAACCAATCTAGTGATCAGGTCCATCCAAGTCGGCGGCAATCCCGATGCCGGGTATTACGCGGCCGACGTGGATAAGTACTACTCCCCCAACGAGAGCAACGACGCGATTGCAGTCATCGACGGGCTCTCTGACTCGATAATCGCCATGTTGCCTTTCATGGCAAACGGCTACGTCCACGCCATCGGCGGAAGTGATGCATCCAACTTGGTGTTGGCAGAGGCGTACAACGGTACTGCAGTCCTGTACGCTATAGATACAAGGGCAGACACTTTGTACTCAACGATCGATGTGAGCGGTTCGGTCTGGTCGATTGTGTGCAGTCCCACTACTGGTTTCCTCTACTGTGCAGGCACGGGAGCGGACAGCGTCCTGGTCGTCGACCCGGTCGGTGCCTTGGTGACGTGCAGACTATCTGTGGGAGCCGCACCCTTTTCGTTGTTGCCTGCTCCGTCGCACGGCCGCATGTATGTTGGCTGCCTGAACGTAAACAAGGTATATGTCATCAGAGACAGCTCAAACGGCGTGGCTGAGAGCGACGGCCTGGAGAGGCTTACGCTCTTGAGGGTGATCGCAAGTCCCAATCCATTCACGACAAGGACTTCGCTGACACTGGCATCCGTTGACACGCTCGCGTCAGCGGTGGTCATATGCAATTCGTATGGAAGGGAGGTGAGAAGGCTCGAGCTGGCCCGCCACACGCCACGTGCGTTCGGAATGGTCTGGGACGGCACAGACCAAGCTGGCAGTCCATTGCCCGCCGGCATCTATGTCGCCCGGGTGGTGGGGAGGCCCGAGGTGGGGACCAAACTAGTCAGAGTTCTTAGGTAGCACAAACAGGAGGAAGGAATGCGCAGTGTAACTGCACTGGTAGTATCGCTCTTGGCATGCCACAGTCTAGCTGTGGCCGCTTGGGTGCAAGTAGGTACCGGTTCGGGGGAAGCCCGCGTGTCAATCGTAGAGCAGAGCAGCAGTGGTACGACGTTTGTGGTGGACATACCGGGTGTGGAAGTCGCTCCCACCGATGTTGACGGAGTGACGTATTCAAGGGTTTCCATTCCAGGTGCGGTGGCGGCCACCCTGGAGGAAGGGAAGCCCGAGGTGCCCATGGTGCCAGTCTTGCTGGCCAGGCCGACCGGTTCCGTACCGACCCTGAGAGTCGTTTCCATGGAAACCAAAACGCTGAGTGTCGCACGGTTGTACCCACTTCAACCCGCGCTCACTTACAGTCAGACGCCGGGTCCCTTTGTGGTCGACGGGAACTTCTACTCCGGTGACGCGGAGTACCCGTCCAGCAGAGCAGTCGTCGTCCACACCGCGACTTGGCACGACTTGGACGTCGTGAACGTCCAAGTCTACCCGGTTGTAGTACGGCCGGCACGCAGCGAGGTTGTCGTGACCTCACGGGTCACGGTTAGGGTGGACTACAGCGGCGGCGAATACCCCTCGGCAATTACCGAGTGGATGCAGCCGATGTACCGACGCCTGATCCGGAACTACGGAGCAATTGGGGTCGGCCCGGGCCTCGACTACCATCCCGGCACCAGGTTGCTGGTGATCTGCGACCCGGAGTATCAGGCGAACTCCGAGTTGAACTCGTTGCTTAGCACCATCCAAAGCTATGGGTACACCACCGAGCTCATGGTCAAACAGCCTGCCTGGGGGTCGACAACGATCAAGCTCAAAATAAAGGAACGGTACTTCGATCAAGGACGCGTCCTACGATGGGTGCTTCTTGTTGGGGAATATGACGAGATTCCGCCAAAAGACCACTACACGAAGCCCGAATGGGGCCAGCTCTCTGTTCCGTTGAGTGACTACTGGTATTCCGACTTGAACGAGGACGACCTTGGGTGCGATGACTATCCCGAGATAGGAATCGCGCGACTCTCTCCAGTAGCAGGTGACGGTGGCAACGCCGATCTCTCACAACAGGTCCAGAAGATCAGAGACTATTGGGGCGGGATAGCCGCGGACGTTTGGCTCAACAAGATCGCCCTGGTCGCGCACAAGGTGGGCGTCGCCACTGGACTGCCCCCGATTTGCTGGACACTTTCTTTAGGCGGCATTTGCTAGCTCTTCGTACTCAGATGGGCTGAGATAGCCCAGGCTCGAATGCAGCCGCCGCCGATTATAGAACAACTCGATGTACTCAACAATCGCTGCCTTGGCCTCCGCTCTCGTCCGAAACCGTCGTCGGTAGATTAGTTCCATCTTCAACGTCTTAAAGAAGCTCTCCGCCACCGCGTTGTCGTAAGGATTGCCTCTGCGGCTCATGCTCGGCACCATCTGGTGCCGTGCCAAGAGCCGCTGGAAGTCACCACAGGCATACTGCACACCCTGGTCCGAATGATGAATCAGCCCCGGTCCAGGTCGCCTGAGGCCGACCGCCATCTTGAGCGCCGATAGAGACAGCTCGCGTGTCAGTCGACTGGAAAGCGACCAGCCAACGATCCGATGCGAGAAGAGGTCCATCTCCGTCGCCAGGTACAGCCAGCCCTCTTCCGTCGGTATGTAGCTGATATCAGCAACGTATACCCGGTTCGGTATCGTCACCCGAAAGTCGCGGCCCAGCCGATTCGGCGCTATCGGATGGTCATGCTCAGAATTAGTAGTCACTCGGTACGCGCGGCGTTGTACTCCCGCAAGATCGTGTAGCTTCATCAGTCGGGCCACCCGATTGTGACCGCACTTGATGTTGTGCTTGCGTAGCTCCGCGTGGACCCGACGGCTGCCGTACAGCCGCTCGCTCCGAGCAAAGACCTCACCGATCAACACCAATAGATAGCGATTGCGACGCGCGCGCTTACTCTCAAGACGGCCCTGGGAAGCATAGTACGTACTTCTCGGCATCTCGGCCAAGTAGCACTTACGTCTGACCGGCAGCCGGCTCTTATCCGTCACGATGAGCCGGGCTTTCAATGCGCTTCCTTTGCCAGCCAGACTGCCGCTTTTTTTAAGAAGTCCCGCTCCTCCCGCAGTCGAGCATTGTCGCGCCGTAGCCGCTGGATCTCCTCGGCCTGCGAAAGCGCTTCCTTGCTGGCGTTGGGGCCGGCACCCCACTCGCGAAACTGCCGCCGCCAAATATGCAGGGTGTTCTCGTTTATACCCAGTTCGCGGGCGGCCTGGGCGACTTTGATGCCGCCCTCGGTCGTCATTCGTACCGCTTCGATCTT
>Ga0209610_1000682_pt1 | contig 17850 bp, 13 predicted proteins | sample LakKivw275mmetaG_FD_184137 | JGI IMG/M metagenome (GOLD analysis project Ga0209610, IMG submission 184137) | Anoxic lake water microbial communities from Lake Kivu, Rwanda to study Microbial Dark Matter (Phase II) - Lake Kivu water 275m metaG... | ecosystem: Environmental > Aquatic > Freshwater...
CGAGGACTCCCAGAAAAGGCGCAAGCAGGAGAAAGCCCCCTCGCCGTTCCCACCCCTGCCCTTTTCTCACCGTCACCTCCTCAGCAACGGCAAGCCCCCTGTCCGGGCTTTCAGTCCTATGAAGGCTGTTTGATGATCTGTTTCGTGATCTGGATATGCTGCTTCTTGACCTTCCAATTGAGGGTCTGTTTCTTCACCTTGAGGAGATCGGCCGTCTCCTTCTGGCTGCCGCGGGTGCGGACGGGAGTCTCAAAGACGACGGCCCGCTCGAAGCGGCTCAGGAACTCCTTGAGGCTGAGCCCCGTCAACGGGCTGTTGTACCTCAGGTAGAAATGAACGGCGGCCCGGTCTGCGTATTCCGAGGGATTCCGGCCGGGTATTCCGACGGAAAGCGGCCACGATTCCGAGCGAAGCCGGCCACGGTTCCGACGGGAAAGCGGCCGCTTTTGAGCCTGTCGTCGGAAAGGTGGCCGGAATGGCTCGGAAAATTGCGGGGTGAGGCTGGGTAATCTCGGGAAAACCGGTTATTGTTCGCCTTCCGACATTCCGGGAAGGAGGCGAAGATGCCGGCTAAGAGGTTACCGATGCGAAAGATCCGAGAAGTTCTCAGGCTGAGCTGGGGGCTGGGGCTGAGAGCGCGGCAGGTGGCGGCGAGCCTGGGCTTGGCCCGTTCGACGGTGGCCGAGTATATCCGGAGGGCCGAGGAGGCGGGGCTCGGCTGGCCGTTGCCTCCTGACGGCGACGACTTCATCCTGGAGCGTCGGCTGTTCCCGCCAACACCGCTCATCGCCTCGGTGGACCGGCCGCTTCCCGACTGGAACGAGGTCTCGGGCGAGCTCGGGCGAAAGGGCGTGACGCTCTTCCTCCTCTGGCACGAGTACAAGCAGGCCCATCCTTTGGGCTACCAGTACAGCCGGTACTGCGATCTTTACCGCGAGTGGGCGGGGCGCCGTTCGATCTGGATGCGGCAGGACCACAAGGCTGGGGAGCGGATGTTCGTCGATTACGCCGGCGGCACGGTCGGCGTCGTCGATCGCGAGACGGGCGCGACGCGCCAGGCCCAGGTGTTCGTGGCTGTGCTTGGGGCCTCGAGCTATACCTACGCCGAGGCGACCTGGACGCAGGCGATCGGCGACTGGGTCGGCTCCCATGTCCGGGCCTTCGAGTACTTCAGTGGTGTCGCGGCGCTGGTCGTCTCGGACAACCTCCGGACCGGGGTCAGCCGGGCCTGCCGCTACGAGCCCGGGATCAACTCGACCTACGCCGAGATGCTGGCCCATTATGGCTCGGCGGCTCTGCCGACCCGGGTTGGCCGGCCTCAGGACAAGGCCAAGGTCGAGAGCGCCGTCCAGGTGACCCAGCGCTGGATCCTGGCCCGGCTTCGGAACCGGACCTTCTTCTCGCTCGGAGAGCTCAACGCCGCGATCCGCGAGCTTCTCGGGGACCTCAACACCCGCCGCTTCCGCAAGCTCCCAGGCACCCGGCGTTCCCAGTATGAGGCGCTCGACCATCCGGCCCTTCTCCCGCTTCCCGCGGAGCGCTACGAGCTGGCCGAGTGGCGCAAGGTCCGGGTGAACATGGACTATCATGTCGAAGTCGAGGGGCACTATTACAGCGTCCCTTATCAGCTCTGCCGCCTGGAACTTGAGGCGCGGCTGACGGCCCGGGTCGTCGAGTGCTTCCACAAGGGCCGCCGCGTCGCAAGCCACGTCCGGTCCTCTGAGCGGGGCCGGCACACGACGGCCCCGGAGCACATGCCCAAGGCTCATCAAGCTTATCTCGAGTGGACGCCGGAGCGGATCACCCAGTGGACAGGCGCGGCCGGCCCGGCGACCCGGCAGCTGGTCGAGAGGCTCATCGCCTCCAAGCCTCATCCCCAGCAGGGCTTCCGGGCGGCGCTCGGGATCATGCGTCTGGGCAAGATCTACGGCCCGGAGCGGCTCGAGGCCGCCTCCGAGCGGGCTCTTCGCTTCGGGGCCCTGAGCTACCGGAGTCTCGCCTCGATCCTGAAGTGCGGGCTCGACCGCGCCGCCGACCCCGCAGCGGAGGCCCGGACGATCGACCATCCCAACATCCGCGGCGCCGCCTACTTCAAGGAGCGCTCCTCATGCTGACCCATCCGACGCTCGAGAAGCTCTACAGTCTGAGGCTCTGGGGCATGGCCCGGGGCTTCGAAGAGCAGATGCGGATGCCCGACCTCCGGGAGCTCGCGTTCGAGGAGCGCTTCGGGCTCTTGGTCGACCGGGAGATGACGGAGCGGCGCGACCTGCGCCTCAGGGTCCGGCTGAAGATGGCCCGGCTGCGGCTGACCGCCGCGGTCGAGGACATCGACTTCCGTCAGCCCCGGGGGCTCGACAAGGGGCTTCTCCTCGAGCTCGCCTCATGCGTCTGGATCAAGGAGCGTCAGAATGTCCTCATCACCGGCCCGACGGGCGTGGGCAAGAGTTACCTGGCCTGTGCCCTGGGCAACAAGGCCTGCCGGGAAGGCTATCGGACGCTCTATACGCGCCTGCCGCGGCTTCTCCAGGAGCTCCACATCGCCCGCGGCGACGGACGCTACGGCAAAGTCCTGGCCGGGCTGGCCCGCCTGGATCTTCTGCTCATCGACGACTGGGGCCTGGCGCCTCTGGACGATCACGGCCGGCGCGACATCCTGGAGATCCTCGAGGACCGCCACGACATCCGCTCGACGATCGTCTCCGGTCAGCTGCCGGTCTCAGGCTGGCACGAGATGATCGGCGATCCGACCTTGGCCGATGCTATCCTCGACCGCCTCGTCCACAACGCCCACAAGATCGAACTGAAAGGAGAATCAATGCGGAAAACGCTCAGATCCTTGACTCAATCCGGCCACTCAGGTACATAACACATGCCCAGCGTCGCTCCGCTCCGACACTGGCCGCCTTCGCTCGGACTGGGTGGCCGGAATCGTCGGAATACGCACTTCCCCTGAAAAGTCAACGCTTTGCCGCTCTATTTCGCATTGTGCCGCTCTTTTGCCGCGCGTTGACGGATTCTGACATGACCCGCCGGAGCTTCCGGATCCCCCTGGCCGGACCGGCTGGTCCGGGATCCCCGAAGGAAACAAGGCGTGCCCGGCACGAGGACCCCGGGCGGGAAGGGGATAGCGGAAAAAAAACGGGAGGAAGGGCGCTCAGGTCTTTCCCCCAGACCCTAGGGCAGTTGCGCCCCTACCTCCCTCGGCCCCCCTTGGTGCGGACCATGACCCCCCGAGTGCAGCCACCAGGCTCCCTCCCACGGGATCATCGTCGCGCTCGAGTATCCACACCATGCTTGCGAAACGGGGCGCTGTCAAGGAGCGGCGACGCGAATTCGCATTAATTCGCTTTTCCGGTCTTCGACGATGCGGCCCGCTTGGACGGTCTTTGCCGCGCCTCGGCTCATATCCGAAATATCATGGCCGTTTCCCGGCCGGGCCGAGGTATTTATCCAGGAATTCGAAGATGTCCTTGCGGCTCTCGTCGAAGAGCCAGACCGAGTGGCCCGATGGATAAACGGCGAGGCGCTTGTCCCTCTCGGCCGTGCCCAGCAGGCGGAAGAGGGGCCGGACGTTCGTCTCGAGCGGGTAAAAGGCGTCCAACCGGCCGTTCTGCATGAGCAGGGGGATCTTGACGCGGGGCGCGAAATTGACCGTGTTCCACTCCGGCGATCCGCGGTCCTTGGCGTACATTTCCCAATAGAACCCGCCCCCGATGAAATTCGCCGCCCGGAAGCGCGGCTCGAGAGCGACCAGGATCGGTCCCATGTAGGCGCCCCAGCTCAAACCCTGGTAGGCGATCCGGCCGGGATCGAAGTCGGGCCGCGTCTCGAGGTAATCAAGCGTCCGGGCGAGCTCCCGGTGGAGCCGGACCATCCGTCCGCTCAGGAACTGACGGGTCCTGGGCGGCTGGCCCGGCTTTCGGCGCTCGAAGGTGTTCCAGAGCACCGGGAAGACGAAGGCCCGGCCGCTTTTCGTGTAGAGCTCGACCTCGCGGCTCTTGACCGTGACGTCGTCGAAGATCGAATCGAGCGACATGGCGGACGAGCCGGGAACGTAGACGACCGACTGATACGGCGGCGGCGTCCGCCGCGGCAGGAACAGGTAGGCGAAAATACGCTCCTCGCCGCCGGCCTCGAGGAACGAGACCTTCTCGACGACCGTATCGGACGACCACTCGGTCCGGGACTCGATGCGGGCGGCGAGATCGGTCGGCGCATAGGCGAAGAGGTCCCGCAGGACCTCGAACACCGCGTCCGAGCAGGGCGTCATCGCGGCATAGTCCGGCTCGGGGCGGACCGGGAGCGGGGCGTAGGCCTGCTCCGCCGCCTCGGAGCGGCGGATCTCCTTCATACAGCGGAAGCCGAAGGTCTCGGCGCGCATCAGCGGAGGATAGGCGTCGAAGAGAAAGGCCGAATATTGCGCCTCGTTCCAGGCGCCGCCGTAATTGACGCGCCGGTCGCCGGCCTCGTTCGAGCACCACTCCTTGGCGTTGCCGGCCATGTCGTAGGTGCCGAACTCTCCCAGTCCCGTGTAAGCGCCGCGGAGGGCCGGGCCTTGCCCGTCGAAGTTGCTGGCGGGGATGATATAGTCCCTGTCGCGGATGATCCCGGCGGCCAGGGCCCAATGATAGGCGCTCGGCAGGCGCTTGCCGGCGAACCGGGCATAGGCCTCGGCTTCGTACCAGCTGATCCCGGTGACGGGCCTGTCGGCTTGGCCCTCGGCAAAGGCGCCGGAAGACCAGGTCGCTGGCCCGGGCCCGCCGGTGCGGTCGACGAACAGGGCCGCGGCGTCCGGCCAGGCGAGGACCTTCCCGTCCTGCTCGAACTCCGCGGCCCAGTAGCGGCGGTCGCGGTACCCGCCCGCGTCGACGAAGGCCTGGTAGTCCTTGTTGCTGACCTCATAACGGTCGATCCAGAAATCGTCGATCGGAACGGCCGGCGCCGCCGAGACCTGAAATTGCGGCAGGCGGACCGTCTCTCCGGGAACGCGGATCATTCCCGGCGGCACGCGCCCGGCCTCGTCCAAGGTGATCCGGACCCGGGCCGGTTCGCCGGGCGAGATGACGAGGCTTCCCTCGGCGTCGGCGAAGCCGGTCCGCCGCGCGCGCCAGCGTGTCGGCCCCAGCGCAAGGCGCAGGTCGCGGATCGGGGTCGGGCCCAGTTCCCGCCAAGGGGCGTCGGGCTTCGCATAGGGCTTGATGGCGACCGCCGCCCCCGCCGGGTCGGTCTCGAACGAGAGCGTCCCGGAGACAAGGGGCCGGAGCTGGGCCAAGGCCGGGCTGGCGGGGATGATCCGCCCGGCCCGCTCGGCCAGCTCGAAGGCGCGCTCCTTCTCCGGCGTCAGGAGCAGCCGCGCGATCTGCGGCAGGGCCACCTCGTTGGCCCAGCGGATCCTGGCCTGCCTGTTGAGGAGCGCGGTCGAGGCGCCGACCGCCGCGACGGCCACCACGGCCAAGCCCGAGATCAGGGCGATGTTCCAGGGCGGCAGGGTCGGGAGCCGCGCCTGGGCGCGCCTCGCGGCATGGCCGTTGCCGGCCCCGGCGTCCATGTGGAGCCGCTGCTCGAGCCAGCGGTCGAGCTCGCCCGCGTAGGCGAAGACCCGGGACTTTTGGGCGCCGGGCAGGCGATGGACCGGCAGGCCGAGGTCCCGTTCCCAGAGCTGGCAGGTGCGGGCGTTGCGGTCGAGGTGGGTGGCGATCTCCTTCCACGATTGGAGCACCTTCCCCTGGTCCATGGAGCCTCGAGATCCCATAACCGGCTTGCCGACGTTCTCGCGGCCGTATTGTAGGGACAGGCCCGGCCCAGGTCAAGCCTTTTTGCGGGGCGGGCCGCTCGGGCGCGGCCTAGGCGAGAAGGGCCCGGCCCTTTCCCAGGATCTCGTCGAGCGCCGGGGAGGGGACGGCCCCGATCCGTTCGGCGCGGCAGGCCCGCCAATCCACGCTTTCGATCTGGTCGGCCAGGACGACGCCGGCGACGGGCAGGCCCGGGGGCAACGGGACCTCGAACGGGTAGCCGGTCGGACGCGGGCTCACCGGGCAGACGACCGCCAGGCCGACCCGGCCGTTATAGGCCTCGATCGACAGGACCACGGCGGCGCGGCGGCCGGCAGGGCTTCGGCGCCCGGGCCTGTCCGCGGGCATCGAGATCATGATGAGGTCGCCGCGCCCGGGAACGTCGAAGACCCGTCTCATCGGCCGTCCCGCCTCCCGCCCTCCTCGGACGTTTCCGCTTCCCAGGCGGGGTGGATGTTCTCGTCGGTGACGCCGTCGAGCAGGGAGGCGATGTCCCAGACGAGGTCCCGGTCGGGCCTGACGACGATCGCGCCGTCCTCGAGCGTCATGTCGGCGGGCGCGCCCTCGCCGAGCCCGAGGCCGTCGGCGAAAGACTTCGGCAGACGGACGGCCAGGCTGTGGCCCCATTTTTGGACGCGAGTTTTCATGCGGATGTCAAAATGTATATACAAAGAATATACATCTTTGGGAACAAATGTCAAGGAACGGCCCGAGGCTACTTGGCCTTGGACAGGGCCGTCTTGATCTCCGAGATCCCGACCCCCAGCGTCGCCCGGGCGATCGCGTCCAGCGCTTTTTCGGGGCCCTGGAAATGCATCGTCGTGTGGACGTGGGCCAGGGTCTCGCCGGGGGCGAGGGCCGCGGCCGGCGACGAGGTCTCGAGCTCGTAGAAGGGCCCGAGCGGCTTGGCGCCCGGCGAGGCCGGGCCGTCGTTGTAGCTGTTGACGACGTCGCCGGCGAACGGGTCCTTCTGGATCTCCCACATCGAATTGACGTAGCCGGCGGCCCCTTCCGGCACCGTCAGGTGGACGAGGGTCAGGACCTTGTTCGCCGCGTCGTAGCTTCCGGCGAAGGGCTTGACCCGCTTGGGCGAGAGGCCGATCTTGCTCCGGTACTGGCCGTCGCCGCTGAAGAACAGGACGCCCTTGTCGGCCTTGACGGCCAGCCGGCCGGCCGGGACCTTGCCGAAGTAGGCGTCGTTGACGATCGGGCCGAGCTCGGATTCCGGGCCGGTCTTGAACGGGATGACGATCGTCGTCGCGGGGGAGGGATTGAACATGCCCAGGATCCAGATCGAGAGCTCGCCGGTTGCCTGATTCCAGACGTTGACGCCGATGTTGGTGATGGCGTTGTCGGAGGCGTAGGCGACCATCTTGACGCCGGCCGGGGCCGGGGCGCCGAGGGCGGCGACGTCGCCGCTCTCCAGGAGCCGGACCTCGCGGTTGACCTCGACGTCGAACTCCGTCCCCGAGGCGTTCACGAGGCGCAGGACCTTGCGGAAACGGACGCGGCCCGCGTCCCCGGAGGCAACGTCGAACGCGCCCTCGTTGACGGGCGGCGGCGTGAACCAATGCTCGAGGTCGAAGGGGTCGCCCTTTTTAAAGAAGATCGAGAACTGCCCGCCCTCGGGGCCGAGCCAGAAGCGGTCCTCGCCGCCGAAGGAATTCATGTGGGGGTTGTTGACGCCCGAGGCGATGGCCTCGCGCCCGATCCAGCCGAAGCTCAGGCCGTCGGGGCCGGCCGCCGCGCTGGTCATGACCCGGCCCTGGAGGTCGGGGTTGACGGCGACCAGGGACTGTCCGTCGGCGCCGGTGAGCACAACAACCTGGGTGTGGGCCTTGAGGAAGGCCAGGTCGTCCTTGAACAGGATCCCCTCCGGCGCCTTGGCCGGCTTGGCGCAGGCCGCGGCGAGGGCGATGACGACGAGCAGGGCGCCGATGCCGTATCTCATGGGAGCCTCCTTGGGTCGGGCTTGACGGCCCATTATTCAACAAAAAAAAAGGGGACACAAGACTCTGTGTCCCCGATCGGGCGATGGGCCGTTTATCCTCATGCCCGGGAGGACGATGGGCAGCCGCCCTTGCAGTGCGACACCCGCGGGATCATGAACCGCTTCATGGGGCGCTCCTTTCGTCGGATCTCGCCCAAATACTACTAAAATAGTAGGAAATTGTCAATCCGGAAGGACCGGCCCCTATTTCCCGTGGCTTTCGACGAGCTGAGCCCCGAACCAGCGCCAGATCCCCTTGTTGAATTCGACGCTCGGCGGCGTGCCCTCGAGGATGGCCAGGTAGCTTGTCGGCGGGTCGCCCGGCTTCTGGCGCTGCCGCGGTTCGGGGTCGAAGAGCAGCGGATGCTCGGGATGGAACTGGATGCCGAGGACATGCGGATAGACCTTGTGGGCGACGGCCTCGACGATCTTCCCGTCCCGCGAGCTGGCGATCGCCACCAGGTTCTGGCCCATCTTCTCGAGGGCCTGATGATGGGAGCTCAGGATGCGCGGGTGGTCGGACGACTTAAAGCCCATGACCTTGACGAAGAGGCCGTTGTCGCCGAGCTGGAGCGAGTGGAAGTTGTAGCCGTAGAGGCGGTCGAGCGGGAAGAGGAGCCGGTAGGGGTTATTGTGCCACTGTTCCGGCCCGAGGGCGATGACGTCCTCGACCGTGCTCTTACCGTAGACCTCCGTCCAGATATCCTGGACGAGCGTCCCGCCCGTGCCGACGTTGAGCGTCTGGAAGCCGAGGCAGATGCCGAGGATGGGGAAGCCGGGCCGGCCCTCGAGGAGCGGTTTGAACTTGGGATCCTGCGACCCGCCGAGGAAATGGAACACGGCGGACGATTCGAGGTAATGGCGATAGGGGTCGGAGATGTCGGTCAAGAGGAGCGTCTTCTCGCCGAAGACGGAGGGCGGGATGTCGGGCCCGCCGAAGAAAATGACGCCGTCCGCCTTCTTCAGGATCTGCTCGAACTCCGGCGTGCAGGCGTTTGTCTTGAACAGGACGGGCTCGCTGATCTCGGCCCGCACGACGTGGAACTTGAACCAGTCGAGGCCGTTCTCCTCCACGTACTTGTGGCTCTCGGCGAAGTTGCCCGGCTGGCGCTCGTGGTAGACGCCGACGACGGTGAGGTTGGGGATGTCGATCGTGCCGTTCTTACGCAGCGTGGCCAAGGCCCGGATGTTGAAGATCTCGGGATTGAAGATGACCAGGCGGACGTTGCCGTCCCGGGCCGGGGCGGTGTCGAGGTAGCGGTCGGGATCGGCCGCCGGCGCCTGGCAGGCGAGAGGGGCCGCGGCGGCCAGGAGGGCCGCGGCGAGGACGATCGTGAGGGCGAGTGGTCGCTTCATGCGCGCCTCCGGGGGTTGGAATTGACGCGGCCATTATATGCGCATCGTCCGCGGCCTGGCAACCAGCGCGGAGGCTGGGATGGTATAATGGACTTTACGGCTTGGCCCAAGCGGAAGGCCCATGACGCCGGACGCGTGTGTCATCGAGACGACGGGCGAGTTCTCGACCGGCACTCAAGAAGCGCGGGCTCTCGAAGGAACCTTTTGGCCCCGCTTCTCGTCAACTTTTAAAGAAGCCGGGATGAAACAGGCCCCGCGGCCGCCCGTAGAACAGGTTAAGATCATGATCGGGAAAAAGCTGATCGCCACGCTCCTCCCGTGCGGGTTTATCGCTGCGGCCGCCCTCCTGGCCGCCGAGAACCCGCCGGGCGTCAAGCCCTCCACCTCGGCCGCCAGCAAAGAGCCGCTCGAGATCCCCCGCCTGTCCCGGGCCCCCAAGGTCGACGGCGTCCTCGACAATCCCATCTGGGAGACGGAAGCCCTCAGGATCGATGATTTTATCCAGCTCGCCCCCAAGGAGAATGGGGCGCCCACGGAAAGGACCGTGGCCTACATCGGCCACGACGACAAGAACCTCTATGTCGCCTTCCGGTGCTACGACTCCCAGGCCTCCAGGATCCGCTGCTCGATCACCAAGCGCGACGGCTGCCTCGAGGACGACTGGGTCATGCTCTTCATCGACACCTTCAACGAAAAGCGGCGGGCCTTCACCTTCGCCATCAATCCCGCCGGCGTCCAAATGGACTTCATCCGCGTCGAGGAAGGCGGCAACGACAACATGGACTCGAGCTGGGACACCGTCTTTTTTTCCGACGGCAAGACCGATGCCGAGGGTTACACGGTCGAGGCGGCCATCCCGTTCAAGAGCCTGCGCTTCCCGAACCAGGACCTCAAGACCTGGAACATCGTCCTGGCGCGCAACCTGCCGCGCACCGGCGAGGTCATCCTCTATCCCCAATTCTCGCGGGACATCCCCGGCCTCTTGTCGAATGGCCGGCCCTTCCTCATCCGGGGCAATGTCGAGCGCAGCCGCAACGTCGAGGTCATGCCCTTCGTGACCTCGCTCAAGCGGGGAGGCCCGGGGATCGAGGCCCCGGACAACCGGCTCAAGGTCGAGCCGGGGGCCAACTTCAAGCTCGGCCTAGCCTCGAACACGACGCTCGACGCAACGGTCAACCCGGACTTCAGCCAGATCGAGGCCGACGAGCCCCAGATCGACTACAACCTCCGCTACGCCCTGAGATACAACGAGAAGCGGCCTTTCTTCCTCGAAGGCATGGAGATCTTTACGTCGCCCCAGATCGAGACCGTCTACACCCGTCAGATCACGGATCCCATTTTCGGGGCCAAGATCTCCGGCAAGAGCGGCCGGTTCTCCTACGGCGCGCTCTCGGCTTATGACATGCACCCGATCGAGAGCCTCTGGGACATCCCGGACGGCGGGGTCGCCCCGGCCGGCGGCACGAAGGCCTTCTCCAACATCTTCCGGACCAAGGCCGACGTCGGCAAAGGCTCATATATCGGCTTCACGCTGACGGACAAGGAGCTCGGCTCGGGGAACTGGAGCCGGATGGCCGGCCTCGACGGACAGCTCCGCTACAAGAACCGCCTCTTCTTCAGCTTCCAGGCGTTGGGCTCGAAAGCCAGCGCCGAGGGCGACCGGACGCCGTTCGCCCCCGCCCTCTATGGGGACCTGTATTACACGACCCGGCACTGGAGCTTGGGCGGGTACTATATGGCCCTCCATTCCGACTTCCAGGCCTCGCTGGGATTCGTCAACCGGACCGACTATCGCACCGTCGGGAGCTACGCCTCCTACCGGATCTATCCCGACAAGCCTTATCTCAACCAGGTCCAGTTCCGGATCCAGGCCGGCAAACGGATCGGCTACACCGACAGCGCGACCCAGGACACCTGGATCCGCCCCAACATCCAGCTCCGCCTGACCGAATTCAACCAGGTCTTCATCCAGTACGAGGCGGGGCTCGAGCGCTTCGCCGATATCGATTTCAAGAAGCAGGAGCTTTCGATCGAGTCCCAGTTCACCTTCCTCAGTTGGATGCCGTTCAACCTCGTCTTCGAGACCGGCGACAGCATCAACTACGACCCCAACGACGCCTTCCTCGGCTTCCACAATGTTTACGGGGCCCAGCTGACGTTCAAGCCGAGCAAGCGGATCCAGCTCGGAACGGACTTCAGCAAAGAGACGTTCTGGCGCACGGCCGGCGGGGAGAGGCTGTGGGATTACAACGTCGTCCGGGAGCGGGTGACCTACCAGTTCAGCAAGACCCTCTCGTTCCGGGCCATCGTCGACTACAACTTCTTTTATAAGCAGGCCTTCGGCAGCTTCCTGGCGAGCTGGGTCCTCCGGCCGGGCACGGTCTTCTTCCTGGGCTTCGACAACAACTATCTCCGCGACGCCTACGGCCATCTCGTCCGCGACAACACCAACGTCTTCATCAAGTTCTCCTACTGGTGGCGCCTTTAAAGACCGGGTCAGACCTACACCTTTTTACTTTTTTCGCGTCAGATCCCCTTCGATATGAGGGATCGTCTTAAAAAAGTAAAAAGGTGTAGGTCTGACCCCCTCTTATGTTAGCATGAACGGCACAGGGGAGGACCGCCGTGGCCAAATACCGCTGCATCATCTGCCATTTCGTTTACAACGAGAAGGTCGAGGGGGTCTTTTTCGACGACCTCCCCGCCGATTGGGTTTGCCCCATCTGCGGAGCCTGCAAGTTGGAGTTCCTCCGTTTGGAGGACGAGGCGGCGCCCCCTCAGCTGGCGGCGGCGACGCCCGTCGCGCCTGAGGCCCCCGCGCCTGATGTCCTGGCGTCCGAGGCCCCTGCATCCGCAGATCCCGCGCCTGAAGCCGGGCGCCTCGACGATTTCCGGCGCACCGAGGACGACCTCGAAACCCGGATGGCCGATATCCACCGCATGGCCCTCTCCGGCGAGTCGATCATCGAGCCGATGCGCTCGCGGGAGGCCGCGCCGTCCTGGGACGATATCCTGATCTTGGGCGCCCAGCTGGCCCGTCTTCCCCTCAACCGCGACGAGACGGTCGATACACGAACGACGATCGGCCCCCGGGCGGCGAAGCCTCTGGTCCTCGCAACGCCGATCATCGTCAGCCATATGTCCTTCGGGGCCCTGTCGAAGGAGGCCCAGATCGCCCTGGCCCGCGGCAGCGCCGCCGCCTGGACGGCCATGTCCTCGGGGGAGGGGGGGATCCTGCCCGAGGCCCTGACCGAGGCCCATAAATTCATCTTCGAATACGTCCCCAACCGCTACAGCGTGACGCCGGAGAACCTCCGGCGGGTGGACGCGGTCGAGATCAAGTTCGGCCAATCGGCCAAGCCGGGCATGGGAGGACACCTCCCGGCGGGCAAAGTGACCGCCGAGATCGCGGCCCTCCGCGGCTTTCCCGAAGGGACGGACATCATAAGCCCGTCCCGCTTCCCGGACATCCGGAGCCGCGCCGACCTCAAGCGCAAGGTCGACGAATTACGGGACCTTTCGGGCGGCCGGCCCATCGGCATCAAGTTCGCGGCCGGCCACATCGAGGCCGACCTCGAGTTCGCCCTGTCTGCCGGTCCCGACTTCATCACCATCGACGGCCGGGCCGGGGCCACCGGGGCGGCGGCCAAGCTGATCAAGGACGCGACCTCCGTGCCGACGATCTACGCCCTCGACCGGGCCCGGAAGTATCTGGCCGGACACGGCCTCGCCGACGTGAGCCTGATCGTGACCGGCGGTCTGCGCGTCTCGCCGGACTTCGCCAAGGCCCTAGCCCTCGGGGCCCACGCCGTGGCCATCGGCACGGCGGCCCTCATGGCCATCGGCTGCCAGCAATATCGCATCTGCGACACCGGCCGCTGCCCGGTCGGGATCGCCACCCAGGACCCGGTCCTCAGGGCCCGTCTCGACATCGACGAGGCGGCCAGCGGCCTGGCGAACTTCCTGCGGGTCTCGACGGAGGAGCTCGGGGATTTCGCCCGGCTGAGCGGCCACGGCAGCCTCCGCGAGCTCTCGGTCCACGACCTGGTGACGACGAGCTCCGAGATCTCGCGCCACACCGCGATCCCCCACGCGTAACTGAGAAAACCAGCCCCCCCCACGCCGTCTTTTCTAATGTGAGCGATCGACCCGTGACCTTGACACACGGATCGGTATGAATTATGGTAATACTATCATGCCCAAAGCGAAGATCGCCATCGCCATGGATGAGAAGGCGCTCCAGGAGGTCGACCGGCTCGTCGGGGCTGGCGAATTCCGAAGTCGCAGTCAGGCCATCGAATCCGCCGTCCGGGCCGAGCTCGACCGTCGCGGCCGGACGAGGCTGGCCGCGGAATGCGCCAAGCTGGACCCGGCGGCCGAGAGAGAACTGGCCGAGCAGGGCCTTTCGGAGGAACTCGAGCAATGGCCCGAATACTGAGAGGCGAGATCCGCTGGGCCGACCTGGGCCCGGTCCGGGGCCGCGAGCAGCAGGGCCGGCGGGCGGTCCTGGTCGTCAGCCACAACGTCTTCAACGATCGTTCCGGGACTGTGATCGTGATGGCCATCACCAGCCGCCCTCAGAAGGCGGGCTTTCCGCTCACATTGGAGCTCGAAGCCTCCCGGCTGCCGCACCCGTCATGGGTCAAGATCAGCCAGGTCCGCACCCTGGCCGTGGAGCGGCTCGGCCGGCTCGCGGGGGTCGCGTCCGACGAAGAGATGGCTCGGGCCGTCGAAGGCCTGAACGAGATCGTCGTCGGCTAGTGTTTCGCGATCCAATTGGCGATGTCGTCTACGACATACGGCGCGACGCTGCCGTGCTTTTGCATGTACTCGAGCGGCACGAGGACGCCCTCGCCTTCGTAAAAGAGGTGGTTGAGCTTCGGGTAGAGGCGGGACTCGACGTCCTTGCGGCCGGCGAGCGCCTTCTTCCAATTCTCGAGGTCGACCGTCTGGACCTGGTAGTCGCGTTCGCCCTGCAGGAACAGCATCGGCTTCGTGACCGACCTGGCGACCTCGGGCGGGTCGTAGCCGCGCACATCGAGCCAATAGGACGGCACGGCCCCGAGGAGCTTGACGGTCGAACCCTTGTCGGCGTCGGTCAGGGCCTTGATCTTAGCGACCGCGGCCTTGATGTCCTCGAGCCTCTTCTTGTCCTCGGCCGAGAGCGTGTTCCCCGCCAGGGCGTAGAGATAGCTCATCTGGCGGAGGATCGTGTCGTCGAGGGGCCTCGTCAGCCCGGCCATGGAGACGAAGCCGGCGAGATCGAGCGCCTTGGCCGCGAGGGCGATGCGGGGCATCAGATAGCCGCCCAGGCTGTGGCCGAGGATGAAGACCCGCTTCGGCTCGATCCCCGGCGTTTTCTTGAGGAGCGCAGCGGCGCCGACGGCGTCGTCGATCGTCTCGTCCTTGACCGTCATCGCCGCTTCGAGCTTCGGATCGGCCACGATCTTCTTGCCGTAGACCTTGCTGCGCTTCTCGTACCGCAGGACGGCGATGCCGCGCGTCGCCAGCCCCCAAGCGAGGTCCTTGAACGGCTTGTTGGGGCCGAGCGTCTCGTCGCAGTCGTTCGGGCCCGAGCCGTGCACGAGGATGAGCCCCGGGAAGGGCCCGGCGCCTTTCGGCATGGTCAGCGTCCCCGGCAGGGCCCATTCGCCCGAGCCCACGGTCACTTCGATTTCCGTGAACTTCGACGGATCGGCGTATGCCGGCGGCTCGTATTTCGCCGGAGGCGCCGTTGGCACCACGCCGAAGCCGGCGATCCGGCCGTCCTTATCAAAGACGACCCGGGCGTCGAACAAGCCCTTTTCGAACGAACACGTGATGAGAACGATCTGGTAACCCTGCATCTCTTCGCGGCGCGCCGGGCCCTGCTGCTTGAAGGCGCCGACCTGGGCCGGGAGCTGCTTCGTCCACAACGGTTCCAGCTTGTCGGGGCCCGAAACCTTGAGCATGGTCTCGTCGAAGTCGCGGACGGCGAGGGCGAAATCGCCCTTCTGCATGGCCGTCAGGAACTCGCGGGCCTTGACCGTGAGGGTGTCCTCGGCCCGCGCGGGGGCCTGCGCGCGGAAGACGAGGGCCGCGAGCAGGATCGGAGGTAGAACCAGGATCAGGAACGGGATCATCTTCTTCATCGGGCTCTCCTTGGCCCTCATATTACCCTAATTGGACGCCCCGGCCAATGCGTCGAGAAGAACAGAGAACGACTATTGAGAGGTCGTTTTCACTTGGGACGCCCCTGCCTCCGTTCATGGTAAAATAGACCGGTGAGTCTCGATTTCCTGCTCCGGACGGCGGAGTTCACCGATCTTGCCCGGGCCATCGCTACACCCGAACGCCCGCTCTCCGTTCACGGCGTCATCGAGCCGGCCAAGCCCTACCTTCTCTCGTGCCTGGCGAAGACGACCGGCCGCCCGATCGTCTTCATCCGCCCCGAGTCGGCGCCCCTCCTCCAGACCGAGCAGGCCTGCCGCTTCTTCCTGCCCCGCCTTGCCTCCGAGGCCGGGCTTTTCACCCTGCCGCCGCTCTCCGAGAACCCCTATTTCGAGGTCGCGCCGTCGCTCGACGCCGTGTCCTCGCGGATGAAGCTTCTGCGCCGGCTGCTCGTTTCCCCGCCGGCGGTCATCGTCACTTCGCTCGGCGGACTGCTGAAGCCCGTCCCCGCCCCGGACGAGCTCTCCCGGCTCTTTCTTTCGTTCGAGGTCGGCGGCGAGGCCGACCACGACGCGCTCCTCGAGACCCTGGCCCGGTTCGGCTACACGCATGAGGACCTCATCGCCTCGCCCGGCGAGTACGCGTGGCGCGGCGGCATCGTCGACGTCTTCTCGCCCTGGGAGGCCAATCCCTTCCGCATCGAGTTCGACGGCTCGCGGATCGCCTCGCTCCGCGAGTTCGACATCTCGACCCAGCGCTCCTCGAAGCGGCTCGAGCGGCTGACCGTCCCCGGCCTGCGCGAGTTCCCGGCGACGCCCGATTTCCTCGACCGCTGGAAGGCGGCGGCCCGGAAGCGGGGCAAGGGCGCCGGCCGCGACCTCGAGGCCAAGATCGAGGCGGCGGACCGCGGCGACTTCGGTCCAGGCTTCGCCGCCCTGGCCCTGATCCTCGCCGACCGCTTCGTGCCGGTCACCGATTACCTGGCCGATCCCGTCTTCGTCGTCGACGATCCCGAGGCCGTGAACTGCGAGTGGGACAACCACCTCAAGGAGCTCCGCGACCAGTGCGCCGACCTCCTCGCCGACCGCGCCTTCGTCCTCGACCCCGACGCCATCTTCCCCCCGGCCCTCCTCAAGCGCCTCCGCGGCCAGGCCGTCCGCCTCGAGGAGCTCGGCACGCCCGCCCGGCGTTCCTATTTCTCGTTCGCGTTCCAACCCGTGCCGCGCTTCGACAACAAGATCCCGTTCTTCCTCCAATACCTCAAGCGGCTCCAGGACGAGAGCGACCTCTGCTCGATCTATCTCCTCAGCGCGGGCACGCGGCAGCGCATGGCCGCGCTCCTCCGCGAGAGCGAGATCCCGATCGTCGAGGCCGATTCGCCCTTCGCCGTCGCGCCGCGCAACGAGGTCTCGCTCCTCGTCGGCCCGCTCCCGGGCGGCTTCAGCTATCCCAAGGAAAAGACCCACTTCTTCGCGGAGACCGACATCTTCACCGAAGAGAAAGTGATCGTTTCCCGGGCCTCGCGGCGGCCCTTCTTCTCCCAGTTCCAGGACCTCCAGGCGGGCGACTACGTCGTCCACACGGATTACGGCATCGGCGTCTTCCGCGGCCTGCGCCGGGTCGAGGTCGAGGGCCAGGGCCGGGAGTTCATCGAGCTCAACTACCGTGACGGCGACAAGCTCCTCGTGCCGGTCGAGGACCTCAACCTTGTCCAGAAGTTCTCCAAGGCCGGGCCGGAGCTGCCGCCCCTCGACAAGCTCGGCACGAACTCCTGGGAGAAGACGCGGACGCGGGCCAAGAAGGCCGTCGAGGCCGTGGCCAAGGAGCTTGTCGAGCTCTACGCCCGGCGCCGGGCCGTCAAGGGGCACGCTTTCTCTTCCGCGGGCCTTTGGGACGAGGAGTTCGGGAAGACCTTCGAGTACGAGGAGACCGACGACCAGCTCCGCTCGATCCGGGAGATCCGCGAGGACATGGAGCGCGAGGCTTCCATGGACCGCCTCCTCTGCGGCGACGTCGGCTACGGCAAGACCGAGGTCGCGATGCGGGCCGCCTTCAGGGCCGTCATGGACGGCAAGCAGGTGGCCGTCCTCTGCCCGACGACCGTCCTGGCCAGCCAGCACCTCAAGACCTTCCGCGACCGCATGGTCCTTTTCCCGGTCCGCATCGAGGCCCTGACCCGGCTCCAGGCGGCGCGCGAGCAGAAGGCCGTGATCGAGGACTGCCGCAAAGGCTTCGTCGACATCCTCATCGGCACCCACCGCCTGCTCTCGAAGGACGTCGGCTTCAAGGACCTGGGACTGCTCGTCGTCGACGAGGAGCAGCGCTTCGGCGTCGGCCACAAGGAACGGATCAAGCAGCTCAAGGCCACGATCGACGTCCTGACGCTGACGGCGACGCCCATCCCGAGGACGCTCAACATGTCGCTGACGGGCCTCCGCGACATCTCGCTCATCGAGACGCCGCCGCGCGACCGCCTGGCCGTCCACACCGTCGTCACGCCGTTCAATGCCAAGCTCATCGCCGCCGCCATCCGCCAGGAGATCGCCCGCGGCGGCGATGAGC
>Ga0209610_1000684_pt1 | contig 17814 bp, 20 predicted proteins | sample LakKivw275mmetaG_FD_184137 | JGI IMG/M metagenome (GOLD analysis project Ga0209610, IMG submission 184137) | Anoxic lake water microbial communities from Lake Kivu, Rwanda to study Microbial Dark Matter (Phase II) - Lake Kivu water 275m metaG... | ecosystem: Environmental > Aquatic > Freshwater...
CGACAGCGCCGACGATTTTCTGGCAGCCATCGGCTATGGAGGCGTTACCCCGCACCAACTGGCTCTCAAACTGGCTATTGAACCTGAAAAAATCCCGGCGGTAAGCAAAACCATTCGAACTGAAAAAGCAACCGCCGCCGGCATTCAGGTCCTGGGTGTGGGCGACTTACTAACTCAATTAGCGCGCTGCTGCAATCCCTTGCCTGGAGACCATATCATAGGTTATATTACTCGTAGCCGAGGCGTCACAGTCCACCGTAAAGACTGCATCAACGTCATTAACGTGGAGGACAAAAAGCGTCTAGTCGAAGTGAACTGGGGCGAGATACAGGATGTCTACCCCGTGGATGTCCAGTTCGAAGCCTGGGATAGAGTAGGGCTGCTCCGGGATATAACCACTGTTATTGCAGAAGCAAAAGTAAACATATTTAATATGAGCACAACATATCACAACGAAGTAACCACGGTACTCGCTACCCTGGAAATCGCGAACATGGCCCAGCTAACTCAGCTACTGGCCAGAATACAGGGTATTCGAGGTGTTATAAGCGCCACCAGAATCAGCCAGGCCAAGGCCGGCCTTAATTCTTAGAAAGGAGAGAGGATTGCCCAAAACTATATCAGCGGAAAAAGCAGCTCGAACGGCGGAAAGGAAGCGCCTTCGAAAGAAGTCTCTTAAAAGCGCTACTAAGACACATCTAACCGGAGCCGTGAAGTTGATCGGAGCTAATCAACTTGAGGAGGCACAAAAAGCGGTAGCAGCTGCTATAAGTGCACTTGACAGAGATGTTAAGAAGGGCGTCATTCATCCCAATACCGCAGCCAGGCGAAAGTCACGCCTAATGAGAAAGTTGAACCAGGCCAAGATCGCAGGCGCTCCTTCGGGCAAGGGCGGCAAGGCCTGATAACTTTTCGTTAGCTAATTTGCGCCAACACTTATCATGACTCGAAAAGCGCTGTCACCAAAGCAGGGACGTATACTCCAGTTCATCCGGAGATTTATTGATACCAGGGGCTATCCCCCAACAGTGAGAGATATACTTACCGGTTGCAAGATAAGCTCTACTTCGGTAGTCGCCTACAACCTGGCCAGGCTGGAAGCAGCAGGGCATATTCGCCGCCACGCTGATATATCCCGAGGTATAGAACTGGTATCCAACGGACCAGGTAACCGTAATACCGTGACCGTTCCCGTTATAGGGGAGATAGCTGCCGGCGAGCCCATCCCCGTCCCGGACGTTGACTCCTGGAATACGATAGCCTCGGAAGAACTATCCATCACCGAAGACTTAACGCGGAGCAAACAAAAAGTCTATGCCCTACGAGTGAAAGGGAACTCGATGATTGACGCGCTGATCAAGGACGGCGATATCGTAGTTATGGAATATACAACCAGCGCTGACGATGGAGACATGGTGGCTGCCTGGCTTAAGGCCGAAAAAGAAGTCACCCTAAAAAGGCTGTTTAGAGAGAATAATCGTATTCGTCTAGAACCTGCTAACAGCCAGGTACAACCTATTTATACCACGCCCGATAATGTGGAGGTCCAAGGTAAGGTAATTACTGTTATTCGTCAGCTTGCCTGAACGCGTAGTTCTAGTAATTCAACAATAAAAAGTGGTGTAGACAGAAAAATGCTGGTCTCTCAATTTCAGGCTGTGGGGCGTGATCTGTGTTCTCGAGGTCTGGTCTCTTCTCACAGTGGCAACCTGAGTATCAAACTCGGAGAACGCCTGTGTATTACCCGGCGAGGCAGCATGCTGAGCCATCTGGAAGAACACGACATCGTCGAAACCGGAATAAATAAAAATGACCGCTTCACGCCATTTGCCTCGACTGAACTAATAGTTCACCGTGCTATATATAAGAATACATCTGCCTCGGCCGTGGTCCACGCTCATCCTGCGTACGCAGTTGCCCTGTCCTTTTCTGAGAAGAGAATTATCCCTCGCGATATAGACGGCAGCCAGATACTTTCAGAAGTGCCGGTTCTGGGCTGGGATACAACTGTAAAACCCGCAGAGCTGGCTGAAGCAATTGCAGAAGCGCTGACCACGCATAAAATCGTTTTAATGCACGGACATGGAAGTTTTGCTGCGGCTCAGATACTTGATGAAGCTTACCACTACACTACAGCCCTTGAAGAAAGCTGCCGGCTGCTGTACTTGCTCAAAGCGCTGCGCATAGATTTACGCTAGCTACTTATCGATCGTTTGGAGAGCTACTAAATTTAACTATGTTTTGCTTGCGCTAATTTTGAATATACCGGCGTGCACCAGTGGAGGTACTTTGGATTCTTGCCCTTTATAACATCAAAGTATAGTTGTTGCAGCTGTTTGGTAATATTCCCTATCTTACCATCTCCTACTGGACGGTGATCAATTTCAATTATCGGACTTATATGAGCAGCGGTGCCGGTAAAGAACACCTCATCAGCAAGATACAGCTCGGTGCGGTCCACCGATGCCTCGATAGTCTCTATACCTAATTCATTTCTGGCCAGTTGGATTATTGTGTCTCTTGTAACGCCTAACAGAATATTGTCAGAGCTTGGTGGTGTCACCAGCTTGCCATTAAGCACAAAGAAGATATTCTCACCGCTGCCTTCGGAAACGTGACCATCGTGGTTCAATAAAATTGCCTCATCGAAGCCATGCTCATTTGCTTCGGTTTTGGCCAGGGCGCTATTGACGTATATGCCCGTGATTTTACCTCTCGCCGGAATCATGGTGTCATCAACACGTCTCCAGGACGAGGTGCAACAGCGAACCCCTTTATCAGCGTCCAGATAAGCCGGCAAAGTTGCTACTATAACAAGAAAGTCATCTTCTAGGCCATGCAGTTTGACCCCTATGGCTTCGGAGCTTTTGTAGGCTAAGGGTCTTATATAAACATCCTCATGATATCCGCTTTTTTCCACAAGTTTTAAGGTTAAATCTATCATTTCGTTGACCGAGTGATGAGGGTCTATCTTCAAAATGCGGCAGCCGTCATGCATACGCTCATAATGGTCTTTAACCCGGAATAAAAATAATTGTTTTTGCTCATCGTTCCAGTTGCCACGAATACCTTCAAAACAAGCTGTACCGTAGTGAAGGGCGTGGGTTAGAATTCCGACTTTCGCTTCGGCAAGCGGCATAAATTGCCTACGGAAATATGCGTATGGAGGCATCAGTACACTCCTTTTCTCAAAATTATACGGATAGATTGGTACCAATTATAACTTTGACTACCGACAAAGACAAGCTTATCGGGAAAGTGACGGAGTTTCCAGGACATAATTGCCCTTCCGTTTATCAAATATGTCCTTTAGCATTAATGTACGTCCAGTTTGGATAGCGGTGAAGCCATATTTATTGCGTATACGGTCGATAGCCTTATCCAGATGTTCCAGCCGTTGAGGATGGGTATCCAGTAAGTTAAGTTGTTTAACGTAATCCTCGAAATTTGATGCTCCAATACCAATAAGCCTTACCGGCTTGGTCTTTCCGGCCAACGCTTGTCCCAGTAGCCTGGCCGCGTTGGCAAAAATTGCATCATCCGTGTCTACAGCTACTCTAGAACTGAAACTGCGCGTAATGGTTTCAAAATCAGAATACCTCAATTTTAAAGTTATAGTCCTGGCCTGCTTAACCTCCTGGCGGAGCTCAGCGCCAACTCGCTCACACAAATACTGCAACACTGCCTGAAGAAAAGCTTTATCGAAAGAATCGGCAGCAAAAGTTGTCTCTCTGCTTATGGATTTAGCCTGGCCCGCCGGCTCTACTTCTCGATTATCAATACCATTGGCATGATGATGAATCATCAGCCCAAAACTGCCAAAACGATTCTTCATAACCTCAACCGGCATAGTTGCCAGCTGGCCAACGGTCTTTATTCCCATCGCCTTTAGCGATTGCTCTGTCTTCTTCCCAACGCCGGGCAAACTGGCGATGGGCAGCGGAGACAAGAAATCTTTCTCCTCTCCTCCAGCTACTTCTATCAGGCCATCTGGTTTACCGAAATCGGTAGCAATCTTAGCTACCACTTTGCACCCGGCGATGCCAATCGAAGCAATCAGCTTGAGTTCCTTCTTAATACGCTTCTTTATAGTAAATGCCAGCTGAGACGGCGTACCAAAAAGTTCACAACCTGTTATATCAAGATAAGCTTCGTCCAATCCTCCCGGTTCCAGACAAGGTGAAAAATCAGATAGTATCGTCATAAATTTTTCTGAAGCATCACGATAGGCTGGAAAGCTACCCTGGAGAAAAATTGCTTGAGGGCATAGACGATATGCCTGAGATAAAGGCATACCTGAACAAACACCAAATACTCTGGCTTCGTATGAAGCTGAAGCCACCACTCCACGGCGGTCAGGCCGACCACCGACTACGACCGGTTTGTCCCGCAATTCTGGAGCCGCTGCTTGCTCCACGGAGACAAAGAAAGCGTCAAGATCGACATGTAAAATACGACGATTCACGTTCAAACTATATTTATCTGAGGGTTAAAACTGATGATAAAAATTGATTTCAAAAATAAATTCACCACTCAGTGTGTGGAAGTGGTGAATTTAATTGCTAGCTAAAGCTAGACGAACTTTGGCAATGGTACTTTCTTGGCATCCACTCCAAGTTCTTTAAGCCCTTTATTCCGTAATGTTTCCAGAAGCGACTTAAGCTTCTGGCGTTCCGCTTCAGAAAGCGAAGACATTATTTTTTGAACAGATTTCCTTTTCAGTGCCTGTTTATATGCCTGCTGCCCTTTATCTGTTAATGTGACTCTGACCCAGTTTCTCCTGTGCAAATCTTTGGTTCTCTTTACCAGGCCAGCCTTGGCCATTCTATCTAAAATTCCGGAAACCGAATGTGGCCTGCGGAATATCATGCGCGATATCTGAGCTGGTGTCGCTTTATCGCCGATAGCCTTGATAACGAATAATACTTCGGCCTGAGTAGCGGGGAGCCCGTATTGACGTAATTCTTCTTCCCGGGAATTGAAAATTATGTCGCTAACCTGATGCAATAATACCCATAAGTTATAGTCCCGGTCTATATCTGAACTTTCTGGCATGGCGCTCTCCTCCTTAAAATAAACAGATCATTTATGTCCCGCAAAGTAAAATTTTAGCATGAAGATTATAAAAATACAAAAGAGCATTTATGATACATCGTTGGGCTTCAGGATATCAGCAGACTAAGCTTTTGAAACAAAGGTTTTAATTCTGTGCTCGAGAGTGCTTCGCTCTAATAGAACCTGCCGCTTACATTTCAGGCACTGTATCCTTATATCAACGCCGATCTTCACCACCTGCCATTCATCACCGCCGCAAGGATGCTTTTTTCGTAAGCGAACTATATCGTCAATTTGAATATCCATAGCCCTTAGTGGACAGCCTGGTCGATTATCTTGTTTATGTCATCACGCAGTCCCTGTGCTGTCCGCCTGGCTCCTGCAGCAAAATCTTTTCCTTTAGAAGCATAGAGAATTTGCCGGGAAACCGTTATGATGGCCTTTTCGCCACGTGCGTCGATTCCATTCTTCACTGCGGAAGCCAGATCGCCTCCCTGTGCACCGATACCCGGTATGAGAATAGGCATTTCAGGACAGAGTTTACGTATAGTTTTCAATTCACCCGGATAAGTAGCTCCAACTACCAGTCCTACATTGCCCTCGGTATTCCATTCCCTGGCCTTGCTGGCCACAGCCTGGTATAGTGGCATACCCCTGGCATCGACCAAATCCTGAAAATCCGATGCTCCGGGATTGGAGGTCCGACACAGGATAAATATTCCTTTGTCCTTATATTCCAGGAAAGGTTCCACAGCATCATGCCCCAGATAAGGATTAACAGTGGCCGCATCAAAACGGAAAGTTTCGAAAAGAGCTCTGGCATAAGCTTTAGCTGTGTTACCGATGTCCCCACGCTTGCCATCGCCAATCACAGGGATGAAATTCGGTATGTATTCTACTGTCTTCAGTAGAGACTCAAGTCCGTCGGTGCCCAAAGCTTCATAAAAGGCGAGATTCGGCTTATAAGCGCATACCAGGTCGGCCGTGGCATCTATGATAGCTTTATTGAAACCAAGAAGACCAACACCGGGCATAAGTGTTACATCCGGGTCAAGCCCGACACAAAGTAGACTTTTATTATGCCGTCCTGCTGATAGTAATTTATCAACAAAAACCATGCATCCGAATTATAACTTAACAGGCCAAATGTTCCAAGCATAGGTTATGCCCTTCATCAGGCTCATTTGTACATTCCAACATACAACTTTTTGACAGGGTATCTCAGGTCGGGTATGATTCTTTATTGGACCGGGGGAATCACTGTACACTGCACAAATCGTTTCTCTTATCGTTAAGACGCATAGCTCGCCCTATGATTTAATCATCTAAAAGGAGACAGGAAAATGGCTCTAACTCACGTATCCGGCAAGAATGCAGGACATCTGGTTTTATATGCCTTAAGCACTTGTCCCTGGTGCAAAAAGACAAAGAAGCTACTTGATGACCTGGGAGTAGAATACGATTATGCCGATGTTGACCTGCTTATAGGGAGTGAAAGGGAAGAGGTTATTAATATAGTAAAGAAATGGAATCCTCGCAGCTCTTTCCCAACACTGGTAATAAACGACAGTAAATGCATAGTCGGCTTTGAGGAAGACCAGATACGGAAGGCTTTACAAATATGAGTCAGGAAATCAGCATAACTGCAGGGGAAGTGGACGAGTCATACGAAAGGCTCAAAGCCGAAGCGGAAGTCGGCGGCTACCACCTAAATCCGGATGTTAGCTTTACCAAAGAGCTGGTCATGGGGCTGCTCGTCAATCAAAAAAGATATGGATATCCCGCCTGCCCCTGTCGTCTACCCTCGGGAAAAAGAGATGAAGACCTGGACATTATTTGCCCGTGTGATTATAGAGATCCCGACCTCAGTGACTACGACACCTGTTACTGAGGATTGTATGTATCGAACGCCGTGGTCAACGGCACTAAACAGGTCTCTACCATACCTGAGCGTCGTCCGCCAGCAGAACAAAGAAACCTGCCAAAACCCAGGCCGGTGCCGGGTGCCCTTACGTCCCTGCCGCTTCCCGTATGGCGATGCAAGGTTTGCGGCTATCTATGTGCCAGAGACGGCCCGCCCGAAATATGCCCCATATGCCGGGCTACCAAAGACCGGTTTGAACGTTTTATATAACTATATGGCTGCCCTCATATCACACTGTAATGACCCCCATTCTACAAATCGTCTATTCGAATATTATTAATGCGGTGACAGTCATAATGAACTATCAGCAGTCTGAAGAATATATCCTCAGTTTCACCGACTACGAAAAAATCCCCGGTATCGCCTACACAGCAGCTAACTATGACCTCCGGAGGATGGAAAAGTTGCTGCAACCATTGGGCAATCCACACCTCGGCGCAAAAACAGTTCACATAGCGGGCACCAAAGGCAAAGGTAGTACGGCGGCTATGATTTCGCAGACGCTTACCTCCGCCGGCTATAAAACAGGCCTGTTTACCTCGCCCCATTTACACACATTAAGAGAACGACTCAGAATTAATGGCAACATGATCTCAGAAAATGATTTCGCCGCGCTGGTTACCGAAATAGAGCCGGTTGTCGAATCGATAAATAAGCAGACTGATTTCGGCGAACTAACCACATTCGAAATATTAACGGCTGTTGTTTTCGCATATTTCAAGAGGAATCGAGTTGATTTTCAGGTACTGGAGGTGGGGCTTGGAGGTCGTTTGGATGCCACAAATGTGGTTAAGCCGGATGTATGTATTATCACCTCACTCAGCCTCGACCACACTGAAATTCTGGGCAATAGCGTAGCTAAAATAGCTGCCGAAAAAGCGGGAATAATCAAGCCGGGAAGCATTGTTGTCTCGGCACCTCAAGTAGATGAGGCAGCTCAAGTAATTAGAAAGGTCTGTCACCGGCAAGGGGCAATATTAATTGAGGCCGGTAAGGACATCACCTGGCGCAAAACGAGCATGGATTTACATCGGCAGACATTAACAATGAAGAGCAAAAAGGGGGCCTATGACCTTTCCATCCCGCTGCTAGGTGACTACCAGTTGGAGAATGCTGCCACAGCACTGGCCGCTATAGAGGCGCTTGTATCACTCGGGGCAAATATCTCATCGCAAAACATCTCTCAGGGTTTCGGACAGGTGAAATGGCCAGGAAGACTTCAAGTGTTAGCCGACCAGCCATTAGTCGTCGTCGACGGCGCTCACAATGCTTACTCAATGAAAAAACTAGTGGGAAATATAAAAAAATACTTTAGCTACCGCAGGTGTTTTGTTATTTTCGGAACTTCGTGTGATAAGGATATTAGTGGAATGGTACGGGAACTCAAAAGGCTCAGCAGCGATATCGTTGTCACAAGTTCGTCTCATCCGCGGGCAGCCTCGATCTCATCATTAATAGAAACTTTTAACAAGCTGGGCATTAAACCAGTAAAGAAGGATAATGTCGCAGCAGCTTTATCGCAAACGCTGGCTTCGACCAAAAATACGGACCTAATTCTGATTACCGGCTCTCTATTTGTTGTCGGCGAGGCCATCAGCTATTTTGGACAAAAACAATCGTGAAAAGTGGATAGGCTGAGTGGGAAAATTGAATGCATTACCAGCTTTGCCATTAAACCCAGCCAAAAGCTAAAATACGGGATGGGGAAATAGATGCGTAACCAGATTACCGATGCCTTAAAAGGACGTAAGGCTGATTATATCGAGATCCGGATTGAAGAAAATAAATCGGCCCGACTTGTTTACCGCGGCAAAAGACTGGAGGAGGTGGGTAGAACCTCGAGCGTTGGCGGTAATGTCCGTGCGCTGGTAAAAGGTGGTTGGGGGTTTGTCAGCTTCAACGATATCCATAATCTTAAAGACAACGTGGACCTTGCCATTAAAGAGGCCAAACTCACCGGCAAGGAAGGATTTGAACTCAGCCCGATAGAACCGGTAATCGACATCGTGAAACCCGAAGAAAAAGACCGGTCGCTTACGTTGGCATCAAAGAAACAGCTGCTCGATGATTACAATGACATCATTTTGAGTACGCCTAAGATACAGACGTCAAGCATCGGATACTCAGACGGCCAGAAGAAGACAACTTTTACCAGCTCAGAAGGTACCTATATAGAGCAGACCAGGGACGACATTAATTTGAGGTTAACAGCTATCGCTTCTGAGAAGGGTGAGGTCCAGCAAATGGGTTTAAGTATTGGCAGTCCTGGCGATTTTTCGGCCTTGCAAGATTTACAGCAGCAAGCTAAACAGATAGCCGAACGAGCCGCAGCTCTTTTAGCAGCACCGCAAGCCAAAGGCGGTGAATACACGGTTGTCCTGGACCCGGTCTTGGCAGGTGTATTCGCTCATGAAGCTTTTGGTCACCTGTCCGAGGCGGACCACGTCTACGAGAACGAGCGGCTGAAAGAAATTATGGTGCTGGGCAGAAAATTCGGAGGTAAACATCTAAATATTGTCGACGGCGCGGCTGTCCCCGGTTTTCGTGGCAGTTATAAATATGACGATGAGGGTGTCCGGGCAACCAAAACATACCTGATCCACGACGGCATATTAGAAAGTAGACTACATTCCAGAGAGACGGCTGCCAAGATGGGAGAAAAAACAACCGGGAACGCCCGGGCGATCAACTATTCTTTCCCACCAATTGTCAGGATGACAAATACTTATATCGAACCAGGGACTCTATCTTTTGAAGATATTATTGCCGATATCAAAGAAGGTATATACGCCAGGGACTGGTATGGTGGGACAACCAGTCTGGAGATGTTCACTTTTTCCGCGGCCGAAGCTTATATGATTCGCAACGGTAAAATAGCGGAGCTGCTTCGCCCCGTTGTACTCAGCGGCAACGTCTTCGCCACTCTCAGCAATATTGACGCAATCGGCAACGATTTGGAAATGAATCAGGGCGGCGGCTGCGGAAAACGCGGACAGATGCCTCTCCCCGTTTCGAACGGCAGCCCGCATATAAGAATCAGTCGATGTCTGGTTGGAGGCAGTTAAGTGGACAGGATTTTATCGCAGGCTAAAAAGATAGCGCAACAGGCTGAATTATTTCAAATCTCGTCAAGAATAATCCCAGTAAATTTCGAGGCTAACCGGTTGAAAGAAATTCAAGCAAAGGAAAGTATTACTAATGCCCTCAGATTAATTAAGGGCGGCAAGATTGGATTTGCTCAAGCAAATGGCTTTATCGAGCCCAACAAGTTGGTGGAAATGGCGGAGGAGACATGTCAGTTCGGCATGCCGGCCAAATTCGACTTTCCCGGTTCAACGGTTTATCCGAAGATAGATATCTTCGATTCACAGGTGGAAAAATTCAGCCTAGAAAAAATGGTTGAGACCGGCGACCGACTCATTTCAGCTGTAACAAAACACACGCCTTACATCGTATGTGAAGCAACGGTGGCCAAGGGAATCATTACCGTTAATATAATTAATTCGGCAGGCGGAAGTGCAAATTACGATAAGAGCTTTTTCAACATCAGTGTGGAAGGAGTACTGATCAGAAACGAAGATATGCTCTTCGTTGGCGACAGCTTAAGTTCGTGCCGTCCTATCGTTGACATCGAGCCGATAGTTGAAGAGGTAATAATGCAGTTAGAGCTTGCCAGGAGAAACGCCAGTCTTCCAACCAGGGTGATGCCGGCAATTTTCACGCCCCGTGGTGTCGCCAGTGCGCTTATCTCACCGTTAATCTCAGCCTTCAACGGCAAAACGGTGTTTGACGGCGCCTCACCCTTGAAAGACAAGCTTGGGCTTCAAATTTTTGATAAAAACTTCTCTTTATGGGATGACGCCACTCTTCCCCATCAAGTAGCCAGTTATCCCTGCGACGATGAGGCCGTGCCCGGTCAGAAAACATCACTTGTAGACCGCGGAGTAATATCAAATTTCATCTATGACCTGCAAACAGCTGCCCTGGCTAAAACAAAAAGTACGGGAAACGGTGATCGTCGCGGCGGGGTGCCGGCACCATCTCCCAGTTCCCTTGTCATAGGCAGTGGTGATGTTACCTTCGAGTATATGATAAAAGATATTAAAGAGGGTTTGGTAGTAGATACCTTGATTGGAGCGGAGCAGGGCAATATACTTAACGGTGACTTTAGTGGTAACGTTCTACTGGGCTACAAGATAGAGAACGGGGAAATAACGGGCAGAGTTAAAAACACTATGGTTGCCGGTAATGTCTATCAACTCCTAAAACAAATTGAAGCCGTAGGTAAAGATGCCAGGTGGGTGGAAGGATTCCTGCAGACTCCCAGTCTCTATTGTTCTGGCCTGTCGGTTGCGTCCAAAGATGGGTGAATAATGAAAACTGTAATTAAACTTTACAAGGAACCACGTCGGAAGGCCTGTGACCTTCTTGCAGCCTGGCCCGGGATTGGAAACGTGGCACTTATAATAGCCAGGTACATCAAAGACAAGCTTAAAATGGAAGAGATCGGTGAAATCGAGCCATTCGACTTCTTCGACCCTATCGGTGTCATGGTTAAAGGTAACATTATCGAAGCCCCTCAATTTCCTGAAGGCAAATTCTACCACTGGCAAAATCCCAACTCGGACAGGGACCTACTCTTATTCATCAGTGACCAGCAGCCCAGCTTTAAAGGTTATGAAATGGCAAGTTGCGTGCTGGATGTCAGTCGCAAACTAAAGGTCAAAAGGGTTTATACTTGCGCCGCAGCCATCGCCAGAATTCATCATACCGAAAATCCTAAGGTTTGGGGTGCTGCCACAAACCAGAAACTACTGGAAGTTCTTAGAAAACAGAACGTTATTCTCCGTGGTGACATTCAAATCGCCGGATTAAATGGTCTGTTTCTGGGTGTAGCTAAAGAGAGAGGTTTCGAGGGCATCTGTCTACTGGGTGAGGTTCCATCGTATACTACTCGAATACCCAATCCCAAAGCAGCACTGGCAATACTTGAGGTCCTGGCTAAGGTATTATCGATCAATATCAATACAAACGATCTGGCCAAGTTATCTAAAGAATCGGACGAGCAAATGAAAAAGATGGCTTCCGAAGCTATGGAGGAATTCATAGACCGATATACCAAACCCGTTTGGCCACCCGAAGAGGAGGAGGTAGAAGAAATCGAAGAAATTGAGGAGGAAGAAGATAACGAGGATGGTGACGAGGAGGAAGACAAATAGATGCCGAATGAAACTACGCCGACTGTGCAGTGCATATCGGAAATTCTAGATTCCGGCAAGAGAATAAATAACTCAAAATTGACATGCCTGTCAAACCTTAATAATGATGAAATGGATTTTCTTACAGCTGCGTTGAAGGATACGGATTTAGAGCGACGGCGTGAAATTGTTTCTCACCTTGCACACCTTAGCGAAGTTGACTTCAGACTCGATTTCAGCAGAGTTTTCACTTTATTTCTCCTCGACCCTGACGAAAAAATCAGGATGGAAGCCGCGGCCGGACTGGAGGGAGAAGGCAACTACATACTCATCAAACCGCTGACAAAGGTGTTGAAGGAAGATATATCAGCCCAGGTAAGGGCAGCAGTCGCCATTGCCCTTGGGCAATTCGCTCTCCAGGGTGAACTCGGTAACCTTCCCGGCTATTATTCAGAGAAAGTGTATAATGCCCTTCTGGAGGTTCTGGAAAACAAGAAGGAATTAAACGAAGTCAAACGCCGGGCACTTGAGAGCATCTCCCCTTATAACCTACCCAGGGTTAAAGAACTTATCACTGCGGCCTATCATACTGATGATATTAAATTGAAAGCCAGTGCGATTTATGCCATGGGACGCAACTGTGATTTGGCCTGGTTGTCTACTCTGCTAACCGAGTTAAATAATAACGAAGCTGAAATACGCTACGAGGCTGCCAGCGCAAGCGGTGAACTCGGAGCGGAGGAAGCTGTACCCCATCTGGTGGCAATGGTCAATGATAGTGACGACCGTGTAAAGGAAGCGGCTATAAAAGCTCTCGGCGAAATAGGAAATGAACCGGCCACGCAAGCTTTAAATAAACTGGTTAAAAATCCGAAGCCAGTGATTCGTAACGCGGCTAAATCGGCCTTGAAGGAGATTGAGTATTGCGAAGACCCCCTATCCTGGCAGCCATAAGCAAGCCGCCACTATTAACCGGCAATAAAGTCAAGTTGCGACCAAAGCAATTACAGGACGCTACTAACGATTACAGCTGGCGGCAGGATTTTGAGCTCTGCAAGTTAGATGCTGCCCCTCCTATACGGTGCTCCTTTGAAGAATTTCTGGAAAATTACCTTGAAGATTTACATCGCTCAAATCAGAGCTATCGTTTCGCCATCGAAACCCTTGATGGCAGGCATATTGGCAACTGTAGCTATTTTAACCTGGACGAAACTAAAAAAGAGGCCGAGATGGGAATAATGATCGGTGACCGCAATTACTGGAACCAGGGCTACGGCGCTGATACGATTACAACTTCGCTTAATTACTTTTTCTCCAGAACTAACATGAAAAGGATTCACCTGAAGACATTAACATGGAACGTCCGAGCACAGAAATGTTTCAAAAAATGCGGCTTCGCACCTTGCGGGCAAACGATTCACGGTGAACACACTTTTCTATTAATGGAAAAGTACTGTCCTACCAACTTCAAAACCAAATAGCATATACACCATCCGGCGAGGCCAAGACAGGCTCACACCAACTTCAACCATTTTTGGCTCATGGTGAAAATATCAAACTTGGTGCGGTAAACGTAGATGGGCTTGCAGGTTAGCTGTTTTGAGGATCAATAGACGAAAACCGGTTTGCGGTCTGTGATTATTCTTCTGGTAATAGCTAATTGATGGCGCAAGTGTTTTGGCAAAATAAAAAAGGACTGATGCGTCAGCCCATCATAGGATTTTAACCTCTTAGATAGTCGCGCGGAAATCCTTTGGTCTATCTCCTCAGGCGATAACTCGATGGGGCTTACGCTCTGCGAAGCCGTGGCGAATCCCCAGAGGTCAACAAAGGAAGGAACATAAGTATGATAAGGACATACTATATTGAAGACACTTTTTAAAGTGTTAATTATCGCGGTGAAATTAGCAAAATTGGTCCAGCCGGCAGCTCCTGACTGAACAGATATTATGCCGTCTGGATTCAGCTTATCTCTTACCAGTTCGTAAAATTCACGTGTATAAAGTAAACAGGCAGGGCCTTCTTCCAACGGTTCAACAAGATCGATAATGATTACGTCAAATTTTCGCGCAGTTTCCCGCAAGTACGCCCGCGCATCGGTGAAATGCAGTTCCAGACGGCGGTCATCAAAGGAGCCCTCGTGGAACAAGGGGAGATGATGGCGACAGATGTCTATAACCTGTTTATCGATATCTACCATTACAACTTTCTTGATGGTTTTATGAGCCAGTACCTCGCGTAGTGTGGCCCCTTCGCCACCTCCGGCGATAAAGACTGTCTCAGGAGAGGAGTGACTGAGCATTGCCGGATGAACCAGCGCCTCGTGATATATGAATTCATCCCGATCACTGGATTGAATTTTCCCATCCAGCACCAGGCAAATCCCGAAACTCCGGGTATCAACTATCTCTACAGACTGGAACTCCGTACGTGCGGAATATATTATCTTTTTAATCCTATGGAGCTGCGCCAGATTAGGGCTTACCTCATCATACAGCCATTTACGTTTATCAGGTTTATCAGGGTCTTTCATTTTAATTCACAGCCAACTGGATTATTCTGCAGGATACCCCTTTTCAATTCAATAAAAGAGGGGTTCTTTGAGCCAAGCTTCTCCACCAGCGGATTAACAGCCAGTTCCGGTTTAACTAAATCACCGCACGTGAAAATATCTATTGCGGCATAACCGTGTTCCGGCCATGTATGAATACATATATGAGATTCAGAGATTACGAGGACACCACTTATTCCGTGTGGACTAAAAGCATGAAAACATTCGTTTACTACCGTAGCGCCAATCTGTTCAGCAGCATCGTGTAGACAGCGTCTTAAATAATTGATGTCGTTAAGCACCTCCAAGTTGCAGTCTTTCAGTTCTATCAGTAATTGTCTTCCAAGAGCATTCAAATCACCGTCCCTCCTTAATTTTCTTTTTTAACGGGTTATCACCTCCAGTCCAAACGAGAATTAGGGCAACAGCCAGTAATTGTATATTTTGTAAAAATGATTTTCAAGACCCAGTAACCCCTATTGACAAAAGCTAGTTGACCCTGTAAAATCGTTTATCAAAGGGTGGTCGAACCTTTAGCAAAACTCAAAATGGAGGTGTCAATTTGAGAATTGTTGGTATTGTCTTAGCCATCGTATTGGCTGTGTCTGTCGTGTTGCCAACGGTCGCACTGGCACAGGACGAGTACGCCGGAATAGCAAAATGCGCCTGGGACCCAGTAAAGTGGCAGGATAACGAGAATTCCTGGGGCATATACCTGCAGCATTGGGGCAGGACTCCCATTCAAGCCATGACACGCCTGTCAGGCTTGTGCGGACCTAAGACCCTTTGCGCCGCTCTGGGCACGAATTGTCCACAGGCTGGCAAGAGCATCTACCAAGACCCGAATTCTTGCCTTGGTGGTTGTCCTGCATGCCGCACGGTGGAGCCTGGTGCATTAGCTACTTGCTCTGACCCGGCGGCTTGCGAAGCCTCACTGTCCAGTGTAGCATGTCCAGCCACCGGTCAGGCGGAATCCAGTTGTCCCGAGGCTGCAATCAATGAAAAATTCCTGCCGAACTGTGGTTTCTGCTGGGGAATCAGCCTCGCTCTGGCAGAAAAAAGCTGGGCAGGCGCTGATATCGGTAACCATCCCAGAATTAACAACAATCATCTCAATCATTTTGGAACCAGCGAATGCACTGGTGGTAACCATGGCGGAGACTGGGGCGTAACCGGTGCTCCACACACCGAGTGCTGCTCGCTGACCTGGGCTCTGCAGGATAACTGCTTTGGTAAACCGTACGGCGATCAGTGCGCACCGAATTAATTATAGATAAGATATATTTTTAGACAGCAAAAACTCGTGTTAATTTACCCTGACCGAGGATGGAGCTAGTCCTCGGTCAGGGTTTCTATTGGATTCACACAGCGTTACTATCGAAATCCACTTAACAAAAGCCTGCTTAATCGCCTATAATTTAACCACTTGCTTTCTCACAGTTGAGGATAATTTTGCGGGAACAGACCAGATTTACTACCGTGTATGTGGCCAGCAGTCAGCCTGAAGCAGAGATAATTAAAGGTCGGCTGAATTGCGAGGATATTCCGGCTATACTCAAATATGAATCTGCCGGAATAGTGTATGGCCTAACGGTTGACGGCCTGGGTCAGGTTGAGGTACAGGTGCCTGCACATTTAGCCAAACGTGCTGCGGAAATACTGGCCACCTGCGAAAATGACGAAGGTTAAGGTTTTAAGCCAAGTCCCGAATATAAGGCCCCAAAATCAAAACAGCCCTCCAGCACTTTCTTGAACGTCTCTAGTTTTTGACGGCTCCGAAAACTGGATTCAGCCAGTGCTTTTTCGATACCGGCTACCGCTGTGTTGGTATCCTGCTTAACCAAAATTATAGGAACTTGTTTCTCTTCAGCTTGAACTACTACGACTGGCAAGGGCTTAACGCCGTTAGTAACGATCAGACAATTGGTCGGAGTTTGTAAGGCGGCTAATTGCATATCTGCCCTCTCCCCACGAACCACTACAGCCTTATTTTCTTTTCGATTGTAATACGTTATCCCGGAGTCGACGGTCATTGCCCCCAACATCACATTTTCAATGATCTCTTTGCATTTACCTGCAGCAGTGAGAATTTCGCCACTGAGCGTTTTAGCCAGTTCCTCCACGGTTACTCCTAGCAGGCTCCTGACCTCCGGACATACGCCCAGTACTTTAACTCCTGCCTTGCCCAAGGCACCGGTTAACTCACGTTTGACCCTGTCTATCTTTGAAACAGGCACAAAATTAATGACGACCCCAACCAGATTTCCAATCTTACTACCTATCTGAGCAATATTGGCCACATCTAGTTTGGGAGAATAATCGACTATCACAACCACTTTTGCTTCCAGCGCTTCAGCAACAGTGTGACTGGCCAGCGTAGAGACTTCGTCTGTCTCCAGATCGCCCATTCCCTCCATGATAACAACGTCCTTGCCTCGTGACACCTTGCCATAAGCTTCTTTTAAATTCCGGGAAAAATTCGACTGGTCTTCCGTTAAATTTCTCCGCAATTCTTGTTGAGATAATCTAATTGGGCAGAGCAGTTCATCGGATTCCGTTAACTTCAACACTTCTTTGATGAAGATAGAATCCCTGCAACCATTAGTCTCAGCGGCCTCAGTAATATGGACTGGCATCATAAATCCCACTTTAGACCCACTGTCAAGTAATTTTTGGGCAATACCGGCGCAAAAGGCTGTTTTGCCCGCAGATGTTGTGGATGTGATATATAAAGCGACCACGTTACCTCCTAAATTTGGACTTTGTAATTATATTATCTGGTCTGTCTCTTTACAACCCCGACAAAGCAGCTTATAATATGTGCTAATTCAATCATAACTGAGGGTTGCCGCACTCTCAGTTTTTTTAGTAGTTTCCAAGGAGTAAATCACATGGGGCAAAAGAAAATCCTTATTACTAGAGAAGGCTTAACTAAATTACAGTCAGAGCTGGAAAACCTGCTTTCGGTGCGAAGGCAGGAGATAGCCGATAAAATAAAACGCGCACGTGAAATGGGCGGCACCGAGAATAACGCCGAATACGAAGATGCTAAAAATGAGCAGGCTTTCGTCGAGGGCAGAATATTG
>Ga0209610_1000691_pt1 | contig 17631 bp, 21 predicted proteins | sample LakKivw275mmetaG_FD_184137 | JGI IMG/M metagenome (GOLD analysis project Ga0209610, IMG submission 184137) | Anoxic lake water microbial communities from Lake Kivu, Rwanda to study Microbial Dark Matter (Phase II) - Lake Kivu water 275m metaG... | ecosystem: Environmental > Aquatic > Freshwater...
ATATAATATTTGTTATGATTGGTGGTGGTTGAACGATGGTTAGATCAAAAAAACGTGAGATAAACCAGATTAATTATGCACTAGTCGCTAAAACTCACACGCCCACATATTCTATGCACAAATACTGGGCGAGAAAACCACACAACGTGGTTTCTGAGTACATCAAGAATTACACTAAAAAAGGAGATACTGTCTTAGACCCATTCGCTGGTTCTGGAGTTACTGCAATAGAAGCCATAAAATCAGGTAGAAAAGCAGTTGCAGTAGACTTAAACCCTATTTCTGCTTTTATAACAAGATGCACAGCCATGCCTGTTGATTTAAGGAAATTTGAGGAGGAGTTTAGGAGAATAGAGGCCGAGATAAAACCTATTGCAGAGGACTTATACGAAACCAAATGTCCGAAATGCGATTCCAAATCCATAATTGTCGGGATGGCATATGATAATGGAACGCCTTTTGAGATGGTTTATGAATGCCCAAGATGTGGAAAGAAAAGGGCGAAAATAACTGATTTTGATGTTAAGAAACTGAAGAAGATAGATGGAATTGAGATTAAGGATTGGTATCCGACAACAAAATTTTATTATGACGGCGATCCTTTCATGAAAAAAGAAAAATCAAATTCCGTTGACCAGTTATTTACAAAAAGGAATTTGATAGTTCTTTCAAAAATTCTCTATTTGATAGAAAAGATAGAGGATGTCAAAACAAGAGACATGCTGAAGTTTGTATTTTCTTCTACTGTGCCTCAAGCAAGCATTATGATGCCTTACGTCAAGGAGAGTATCGGAAAAATTTGCAAAGGTTGGACAGTTCATAGCTATTGGATTCCTCCAAAACACTGGGAGCTTAATGTCCTAATCTACTTTAGGCTTAGGTTTAATGAAATCCTGCGGGGTAAGCATGAATCTAATCAACTGATTCAAAATTACAAAGAAGCAAAAAGATTTTCAGAACTTGACGATGGAGCAAACATCTTCATCAAGACACATAATGCCTTAGAACTTACTGAAGTGATCCCACTTAATTCTATTGATTATGTTTTTACTGATCCACCTTACGGGGGTTCAATACAGTATTTTGAGTTAAGTACTCTCTGGACTTCGTGGCTTAGATTAGACCTTAATTACAACGACGAAATTACGATAAACCCGAATCAAAACAAGGACTTTGATTACTACCACAAGATGCTTAGGGCATCATTTAAAGAAGTTTACCAAGTCCTCAAACCTGGGAGATACATGACCGTAACATTCCACAGTACAGACATCAAAGTTTGGAACTCCATCATCAAGGCGGTTGTCATGGTTGGCTTTGAACTCGAGAAAATCATATACCAGCCACCGGCAATGCCCTCGGCAAAAGGACAATTGCAGCCTTATGGTTCGGCTGTAGGTGATTACTACATCAGATTTAGGAAACCAGAGGCTAAAGTCTTGGGAACTGAGAAGGAAATAGACTTAAAGACTTACGAACTTGAAGTTGTTGACGCTGCGCAGAGGATAATTGGCGAGAGAGGTGAACCGACGATATATCAATACATCCTCAACGGCATTATGGCGGAGTTACAAGGTGGGAGGCGTGTTCCTGTAGGCGCGAAAAATATCGAGGAAGTTTTGAAAGACCACATAGGAAAAGAATTTGAGTTGATAACTATCAAGGATGAGAAAGGCAAAACCATCAGCAAAAAATGGTGGCTGAAGGGTGCCGATATATCTCATTTCAGTCAGCCAACGTTAAGCGACAGAGTCGAGCGAAAAGTGGTTGAAGTACTAGAGCATAATGTCAAGGTTTCGTTTGACGAGATTTTACAGGCAATTTTTATAGAATTCCCGAATGCTCTTACACCGGAAACCGAAAAGATAAAGAACGTTCTCGAGGAATATGCATCAACGTCTGAAGGCAAATGGCAGTTAAAGCCTGAGTTGAGGTTGAACTTGACAGAGTCTGCACACAACAAGATGATTTACATGCTCGCTTTGATTGGAGAGAAAGCTGGTTTTGATGTGTGGGTTGGGCAGAAAGAGCAAAGTGGAATGTATAACAAAACAAAATTAAGTTCTTTGATCAGTATAAAAAAACCGGTATGGCGGTTTGTCAACACAATGAACTGGGATAGGGTTAACCAGATAGATGTGATATGGCATGACCGCGGGAGAATTTATTTTGAATTTGAAGTTGAAAATACAACTGCAATAACAGAGGCCATATCAAGAGGCTCAAATATTCCGCCAAACCATCTGACGAGAGTTATTGTCATACCCAAAGAAAGGGAGAAGTTACTGTACAGAAAGATGAAGGATCCTATGATAAACGAGAATATTGTAAAACACAATTGGAAGTTTATATTCTATCAGGATTTGGAGGGTTTCTTCAATAAGAGGAGTAAGAAAACCGATTTGAAGGGTTTAGAAAAATTACTCAGACTACCTAAAGAGTCAAAACAAATCCAGAACTCGATAAATGATTATTTATAACCACTTTTCCCTCGCTGTCCGGGAGTTATTTTAACTGCACGTTTCTTTATACTTATTAAACCACAAAATGCAAAAAACCGGTTACACTCAATTGCCCCTGCACGGAGGCACTGCACCGCCATGGCTGTTCAAGCGCATGGTGGGGCTCGCGCGTGAGATAACGAACGCGATTCTACTGGAGTATCCCCATGAGGAGTTCCTGCGCCGGCTCTCCGAGCCGTGCTGGTTTCAGGCGTTCTCATGCGTTCTCGGGTTTGACTGGCATTCTTCAGGCACGACAACCGTGACGTGCGGGGCGCTTAAGGAGGCGATAAATCCCGAAGATTTCGGGATAGCGGTTGCCGGCGGAAAGGGAAAGGCATCGAGAAAAACTCCGGAAGAGATTCTGAAAATCGGTGATTTGTTTTCCTTGAATGATAAAAAAATTCATGAGTTGCAATACTCAAGCCGGTTATCCGCAAAAGTGGATAACAACGCACTGCAGGACGGCTACAACCTTTACCATCATACATTTGTTTTCACGGAAAACGGGGAATGGGCGGTGATTCAGCAGGGTTTGAATTCGCAGAATAATTATGCCCGGAGATACCACTGGCTTTCGGAAAACGTGAGGTCTTTTGTTGAGGAGCCGGGGGAAATTTGTTGCGATGTGACGCACGAGCATGTCTTGAACATGGTTGCGAGGGAATCCGAGGGGTGCAGGAATTTGTCTGTGGAATTGGCAACGGAAAAGCCGGGGCGATTGGAATCGCTATTAAAGAAGATGGAGCTCAAAGAACAGAGAATGCTTTTGGAATGGACAAAACCGGAGGAAAAAATCGTGATACCTTCGCTGAACCTTCCGAGACGCATAAACTGGAACGCGATGAAAATGTTGTATGACAAACAACCTCAAAATTACGAGGAACTTCTGGGAACGGAAAACGTAGGACCGTCAACGATTCGCGCACTGGCGCTGATTTCAGACCTTGTTTATGGAAAGCCCCCTTCATGGAAGGACCCCGTGAAATATTCGTTTGCGCATGGCGGAAAGGATGGCGTTCCGTATCCTGTGAACAGGCGCGTGATGGACGAATCGACGGAAATGCTGAGGCATGGGATTCAGGAGGCGAAACTTGGAAATAAAGAGAAGCTGCAGGCGATACGCAGGCTGGAAGGTTTTATGTGAGCCAGAGGTTATGATTTTACTGATTTTTATAGTGTTTTGTAGATAATATGATATTATATGTGATATCATGAAATCTATTTTAGTGCGTGTGGAGCCTCGTCTAGTTGATGAGATTGATCAACTTGTCCACGATGAGGGTTTATATCGTTCACGAAATGCATTCCTCAGGGACGCTGTTAGATCACGCCTTATTGAAGTCCGCGCTACTTTGATTCGGGAGAAAACAAAACCGATAATCGAAAAACTGAGGGAGCGCGGTTATAAACCACGTATGGTCACAAGGGAGGATAGAGAGGCGGCTCTGAATGAGTATCTTAAGAGTAAAGGTGTTAATCCTAAGAGTTTTAAGTGAATTCCGACGGAGGTAGTATAGCTATCAGGTTTTTAGCAACTTCAAGGTCTCGTGTATTCCACGTCACAATACAATCACACTTTGATTCTAATGCCATTATCACATGTGCCCTATCACTTCTATGGATTTGTTGTATTTCTTTGAGTTCTCTATTGCGTCTTTCTATTATTTTCCAATTAATATCTTTATACTCAACTATAAGGTTAAGATTCTTGAGCATATCAATAATTTCCTTTCTTGGAAGTCCAGTACATTTTCTGATTTCTGTTAGAGTATACTCACTCAAAACAATAGTATGTTTGTCCTCACTACAGACACTGAAGAACTCACCTACGCGATATTCCATAAATTCTAACCCACCACCAAATTCGCGGTTGATGAAACTTATGAGGACATTGCTGTCCACATAGAGACGCATTTTATTTCTTCTCCCACTTAAGCAGGTGCGTGACCTTCGCGAGGCTGGATTTTTCCTTCACGATTTCACCGCGGATTCTGTTCTCGCGCTCGAGTACGTCCATGGCGCGGTTTGCGATTTCGACAGCATGAGAGTTAGGCACTACGACAATGCCATCGGAATCACCAACAATCCAGTCCCCGGGCCTGATTTCAACGCCCTCGATTTTTAATGGCACGTTTATTTCACCAAAGCCGCGTGGCTCTCCGGCCGTCGGGGATGCGGTTTTTGCATAAACAGGGAATTTTAGTTTTATTATTTCTTCGACATCACGGACAGCTCCGTGTATAATAACACCTTTTACTTTCCGTTTTACAGCGGAATTTGTAGCGAGCTCGCCCCACACCGCGGGCGGGACGCCTCCTGCGTCTATGACGATGATATCGTCCTTCTTTGCGATATCTATGGCTTCGACGGGCTTTGCCCAGTCCCCAGGGTAGGTTCTCACGGTGAGTGCCCTGCCAACGATTTTCTTGTTTTGAAGCACGGGGAGAATTTCCTTCAAATCGCCGCTTCTGTGCATTGCGTCCGATAAATTCGCTGTCGAAACTTTTTTCAGTATCTCAAGCACGTTCGTTGTTCTTTTGAAAAGCTCGGTTTTTTCCGGCTTCATTTTTAGCATTGATTTTTTTATTTTTTGGGTTGCCGCCTTTGCATTTTTTGCCTTTGTTATTGCCCCACCAACAATCACTATTGCTGCCCCGGCCTTTACTGCCAATGGCGCGGTTTCGGAATTTATGCCACCTGCAGATGCAATCGGGATCTTTATTATTTTTGATATTTTATTTATGACTGAAAAGGATTGCATGCCTTTCATCTGCTCGTCGATTGGTGTGTGGATTGAAACGTAATTTGCACCTAAAGCAACAACCTCTTTCGCTCTTTTTTCCTTGTCCCTGATGTTTATCAGATCAACCATTATTTCTGCGCCGAGGTTTTTTGCAGCGTCTACGGATTCCCGTATCGTTGAATCGCACGCCGCTCCAAGAACAGTAACAATATTCGCCCCCGCCTTGCACGCGGCTTCGACCTCAATCCTGCCCGCATCCATGACCTTCATGTCTGCCACAATTTTCTTGTTCGGGAATCTTTTTCTGAGTTCGCGTACGGCATTCAGGCCTTCGCTTTTTATCAGCGGCGTTCCAGCCTCAAGCCAGTCCGCACCTCCGGAAACCGCCTCCTTTACGACTTTTAGGGCTCTGTCCAAATCCACGAAATCCAACGCGACCTGAAGCACGGGTTTCATTTTTTCTTGGTCTTCTTAATTTTATTATCCACGAGCGTACATAAAGCCATTGTCGGTGTTATCTCGATACGGCTTATCGGTTTTTTTATTATTGGCTCTATCTGTTTCGCAAGAAAACTCCCTATTCCGGTTATCAGGATTGGACCCTCAATTTCGTTCTTCAACCTGCATTTCCAGACGACGGAGGCGATTGCCTGGACCTGGCGGTTCTTTATGTATTTTGCGATTTCAACGACATGTTTTTCGGTAAGCGTTTTTGTATCGCAGCAGACGATTCTTGCCAAGCGTGCCAGCGCCTCGCTTCGTGATTTTCCGCGCCCGTCTGCGGTTTCTGTCGTGTACTGTTCTGGAGATACGTCATCCGTGAGGAGATAAACGTCCGCGGATGTTGCAAAAAACTCCGATGCAACGAACGTTTTTTTCCCGTTGATTGGAACCTCGGTTGTTATCGCAGCAACGTTGGTTCTCAAAACCCCGGTGTAGAGCAGTTCGTAGCTCTGCAACCTGTCGAGGTCGGTTTTTCCTTTTGAAAGCGCTCCGCTGTTTTTTATCGGCGTTATGTCGGTGGTCGTTGAACCGATGTCCACCAGCAATGCGTCAGGAAATTTTTTTGCGATTATTTCTGGGGCGGCAATCCAGTTTGCTGACGCCACGTCGTAAGGATTTTTCCTTGCGTTTTTTGTTGGTACAAGTTCGGCTTTATTGGTAAGAATGAAGGTTGGAGTTTTGCTCACTACTCTTTCCACTGCATCGAGAATGAAGTTGACGCCCTCTTCTTTATTTTCAAAAACATCGCTCAGCTCCGCGGTCATGGTCACGCCGACCGCATCAACATCGAGTTTGTTTTTTAAAATTTTTTTTAGGAATTTTGGAAATTCTTCTTTCTTTTTCCATATAGGGAAATAATGAACCTCCTCGCTGACCTTCCTGCCGCTCATCACCGCTACTTTCGTGTTCGCCCCACCGATGTCAAGCGCAAGTATTTTCATGGGTTATAGAGTTTTGTCTGCGGCTCCTTTGGTGCATAAGACGGCATGAACTCGGAAATTTTGTACTTATCGCAAAGTTCGTTTATTTCCTTGCTTATTTTTTCCATGTAGGCGTGGCCCGGCGATACCCTGCCGCCGAAAAGCTCGTTGTACTTGGGAATTAGCTCTGGGTAGTTCTCTCTTAAAAAATTCATGAACCTCAGCTTCTGGTTGTCGCGCAGCGTCATTCCGAGTGATGCGATAACGTACCGCGCACCGTGCGCTTTCGATTCGGATATCACGGATTCCAGATTTTTGGATGAATCCTCAAGGAATGGAATTATGGGCATGAACAAAACGCCGGTAGTTATTCCTTCTTCGTTCAATTTCTTCATTGCATTTAACCTTCTTTCAGGGGAAGGTGCAACGGGTTCGAGAAGTCCTGTGAGTTTTTCATCAAGGGTTGTGACAGTAAACGAAACACAGCAGTAGTCCAGTTTTTTGAATAAATCGATGTCCCGGAGAACGAGGTCCGATTTCGTCAGCAGATTCAACGGGAAGTTGTGTTTCACAATCACCTCGAGAATTTTTCTTGTCAGACCGAATTTTTTTTCAGCTTGTTGGTACGGGTCGCATGCGCTTCCGAGGTCGATTATGGCTTTTTTCAGCTTTGGGAGTTCTTTCTTCAGCAGGAGTGGAGCATTCACTTTTACATAGATGACTTGCGAGAAATCCTCCTCGCGGGAATGCGGTAAGTATTTCTCGGAGCGGGCGTAACAGTACTGGCACCCGTGCTCGCAGCCCTTGTACGGATTCAGCGTGTATCTGGAATGAAAAATTTCATCCTCGCCCTTCAAACGGTTCAGAACCGTCTTTGGCCTGATTTCCACGTATTTTACATCCATTCTAACCTCACGGATTCCAACGGGTTTCTGCCTGCAGTCTTTGTGATTTTTACTGTTTTTCTGAATTTTGGAATTTCCGGCAATTTACCATGAAATGAATTTAACGAATGTAACGGAAAATTAAAATTTAACCTGTCGAATGCTATCATTGATGTCGTAAACCTCGGATTTATCTCGATTACGTACGGTTCATTTGCGAGGATGATATCAACACCAAGCGGCCCCCTCAAGCCGGAAATTGATTCAACCGCGGATTTCGCAAGTTTGAACGCTTCTTTCTTGAGTGGATGTTCGAACGGAACCTGCCCCCCTAGGTATTTCGAATTTTTTGGTGACAGTTTTATTTCCTGTTTGTTCAGAGTCACCGGAACGGCTTTTTTTCCATTTGAGATAAGTGTTATGGAGGCATGGATGCCGGGGATAAATTCCTGGACGATGGATTCCCCACCGATTTTCAATTTTATAAGTTCTCTTTTATTTTTCACCAAAAAAACATTTTCGCAACCCGCACCGAATCTCGGTTTTACAACAACTGGAAACTCGAAATTAATTTTGCCAGGTAAAAATGTCTCGGGCATCCTGATTTTTTTTCTTGTTAGTTTTTTATGGAGAAGGAGTTTGTCGGAAGCGATTTTTATCGCATCCGTATCGGAAGCGAGGACTTCGAATTTTTTTTGGCGAAGATGTTTGACAATTCTATAAAGCTCATAATCGGGGGCAATCGGGAAAACTACATGGTCTTTGAATTCTTCTATTTCTTTAAAAAAATCCACCGTATAAAGAATTTTACAATCAATCCGCGGATTGTATTTTTTCAGTTTAGGATTCAGAAACGCAACGACCTCGTGCTCATTGCATAGTCCGGCAGTCAGCGACCTTAGCATTGCAAAGCCCTCGCCGAGGATTGAGTCCGAAACTGTGCCCAATCCGGCGGAGGCGTACTCCAACGCTATGATTTTCATTCTGTAGATGTATTTTATAGACGATAGATAATTAACATGCGTGTTATCCCGGTTCTGGACCTGATGAACGGCATCGCTGTCAGAGCGGTTGAAGGAAACCGCACGGAATACATGCCGCTGAAAAGCGTTTTGTGCAGTTCGTCTGATGCATTGGACGTCGCAAAGGCGTATGAGGGTTTCGGATTTAAGGAACTTTACATCGCGGATTTGGATGGAATTCTGAAAGGGCAACCGAATCTGGACATCATACAGGGCATAACGGACAAGACGAATCTCGGGGTGATGGCCGACTATGGAATTTCCAGGTTGGAGGATTTGGACCTGTTTGGCGGGTTTATGCCTGTGGTCGGAACTGAAACCCTCCCCTCGTTGGATTTTTTGGAAAAAATCGGGCAGAGGTTTGCATTGAGCATTGATACACGAAACGGTGTTTTGATGAACAACCTGGGGGTTACGCTTGATTTTTTCGTTGATTTTTTTAAAAACAAAAAAATCGGGAATGTTGCCGATATCGTGGTATTGGACCTGAGTAGGGCCGGAACAGGAAAGGGCCCAAACGTGGAGTTATGCACAAAGGTCATTGGGAAGTTGGGGCGAGCAATTTACGGCTGCGGTGTGGACAGTATTGGGGACATAAAAAAACTCGTAGCCTGCGGTGCGGACGGCGTTCTTATCGGAAGCGCGCTGCATAACGGAAATTTAAACAGACATTCGTTAATAGGATATTTATGATTGTCCTGAAGCTGGAAGCGACTGAAATCTCGCAGAATGCAGAATTGATTTGCATCCAGGCACGCAAAGGCAACGACCTGCATCTGTGGAGGCGCTGGAAATATGAATCCGAAGAGCTTTTGCTCAAGGCTTTTCTGGATTGGTTTATGATGGAGGAGGATAAGATTATTATCGGTTTCAACATACTCAAGTTCGATGTTCCGCTGCTATTGATGAAATGCAAAAAATTCGACAACTTTGACGAATTCTTCAAGAAAATCAACAGCGCTAACATAATCGATTTGTTTGTTTTGCTGACCCTGATGAACAAAGGCAACATAAAGGGAATTGATTTTTACGCGCAGAAGCTAATCGGTAAAAACATCATTGGTGGTGAAGAAATTTTAAAACAGTATAAGGAAAAAAAATATCAGGAACTCGAAAAAAGCATCGTAAAAAACCTTAACACAACACAGGATTTGTTCATGTTCGTCTGGAAGAAATTCAATGCCGGAGAATTTATAAAATTCGAAGATGCCTGAATACTACTACGACATCGAGGTGGGCTTTGAGGATGACGCCCTGATTGAACGGATGAGAATGGGTGAGAAGGGCGGCTTTAATCCGAGGATATGCAAAATCATCACGATACAATACCAGCGGCTTGACAGCTCCGGACGGGCCGTCAGCGACCTTACGATTCTCAAGGAGTGGGAAAGCTCCGAAGAGGACATAATCAGAAAATTCTCAAGGATGCTTAACCCGCAGGACCCGTGGGCTTTCATACCTGTCGGGCACAACATCCACTTCGATCTTGGAACATTTAAGGAGCGGGCAGCAAAGTATGGCATGGAGTACGACAACTGGTTCATCTACCACAACCTGCCGACCATAGATGTTAAACCCATATGCATCGCCCTGAACGATTTCAAGTTTTCCGGCTGCGGCCTTGACAAGTTCACGGGCAAGGGGCAGAGCGGCTTGATGGTTCCGGTGTGGTACCACGACAAGGAGTATGACAAAGTGGTGGATTACGTCAAAAAAGAGGCCGCCGAATTCGTGAAGTTTTACCAGAATTTAAAGCAGAAGATGCCATTAATGAGAAGGCACTTCGATTTGTCAAAAAAATGAAAGAACAGGAGATTTTGTCTAGACTTAGGAGACTACGGGCAAAGGATCCTTTTTTTGGGGATGGGAAAATTTTATCTTCAGTTTCAACAAAGCCATTAGATGTTAGCCTTGAGGCGTTCAAAATCTTTGCGGATACAAACGCCCTGGATACACACATTTTTTCTTCTGTGAAAATCCTCGAGAATGAAGTCATTGGCTGGCTGGGCGAATTACTCAAAAATCCAAACGCATACGGATATGTTACAACCGGGGGTACTGAAGCGAACATATACGCGCTGTGGGTCGCAAAGGAAAACCATCCGGACAAGCATGAGATTGTTGCTCCAAGGTCTGCGCACTACTCTATAGAAAAAGCAGCAAGGATGATGAATTTGGATATAAGACGTGTGGAAGTTGACGACAACTTTAGGGCAAAACCGGATAGTATAAGAAAGAGTATCAGTGAAGATACGCTCGCGGTGGTTCTGACTGCAGGAACGTCCGCATTGGGGATGGTTGACCCCGTTGAAGAGATCACAGAATTCTGCGACAACGTTTTTGTGCATGTGGACGCCGCCTTCGGCGGTTTCATTATTCCTTTTCTGGATAGGGAAAGGGTTGATTTCTCCCTCGATAACGTTGATTCTATAACGGTTGACCCGCACAAGATGGGAATGTGTCCCATACCATCGGGCTCAATACTCTTCAGGGATAACTCGCTTGTGGACGGGATAAAGTTCAATCCCACATATCTGCCAATCGAAACACAAACGCTTGTCGGAACCCGTTCTGGCGGGGCGATCGCCGCAACCTGGGCAACGATAATGCGCTTGGGTTTTGATGGTTACAAAAAAATCGCCGGGCAGTGCATGCAGAATACGGCACTATTGTGCGACGAACTCGGAAAGAATCACATCCACACGGTTGTCGAACCCGATTTGAATATTGTGGGGATAAAAGTTGCAAATCCGAGGGAAGTTGTTGACTCACTAAATAGAAAGGGCTGGAAGGTTTCGGCCATCAGAGAACCACGATGCGTTAGGGTCGTAGTTATGCCGCATGTTAAAACAGAACACATCAAAAAATTCGTTTCGGATTTGGGAAGGGCTATCTGAGAGGATTAGAGATAACCCTCCAAAACAAGGTCATCATTTAATTTACGGCAATCGAGATTTTTTATCTTTATTGAATCTTTTATGGAATCTGTACCAAGCCCGGAGATTACGGTTTTCCCGTCGTCACCGATTATTTTTGGAGCGATGTAGAACCGCACTTTATCAACGATTCCGGATTTTAGCGCAGATGCGTTTATTTCGGAACCGCCTTCTATCAGCACGGATGTTATTTCCAATTCCCCCAGTTTTCTCATGAGTTTTTTAAGATCAACCCTGCCGTTTTTTTCATCGGTGATTAGAATTTTTGCACCTTTACCTTCTAAAATTTTTTTGTTTTTTTTATTATGATTTTTTGTCGTTGCAATTATTACATTACCACCATCAAAAATTTTCGAATTCAGTGGAACCCTCAAACTTGAATCAACAATAATCTTAATCGGATTTTTGCCGTTCTTAATCCTGCATGTCAGTTGTGGATTATCTGTAATGACGGTATTCACACCGACAAGAACCGCATCAACCTTCGAACGCAGTTCATGGACTTCTTTTCGCGATTCCTCAGAAGAAATCCATTTCGAGTCCCCGGTTTTTGTTGCGATTTTTCCGTCGAGACTCATCGCTGCTTTAAGGATAACGAATGGTTCCTTTTTTGTTATGAATTTTATATAAGATTCATTGAGTTTTTCAGCATCTTTTTTTAAAACACCATCAACAACTTCAATGCCTGCTCTTCTTAACTCCTTCATCCCGTTTCCATCAACCTTAGGGTTCGGGTCGCGCATTGCGAGCACGACTTTTTTTATGTCCGCCTTTATTATGGCTTTTGTGCATGGTGGTGTTCTGCCGTAGTGGCAGCATGGTTCGAGTGTCACGTACATCATGCAACCGCGCGCATCTTTAATTTTTTTCAGGGCTTCGATTTCAGCGTGCGGTTTTCCTGCTTTTTTGTGATAGCCCTCTGCAAGGATCCTTCCTTTTTTTACGAGAACGCAGCCAACCATGGGGTTGGGGGATGTTGTTCCCTTGGTAGCGAGCTCCAGTGCCCGGCGCATGAATTTTTCGTCGGATTTCATATCGAGAGCAGGTGTCCAAGTTTTTTCTTCTTCGTCCTGAGATACGATTCGTTGGTAACTTCTGGTGGAATCTCAATCGGAACCCTTTTTACTTTTATCCCGTTTTCCTCCAAACCAGAAATCTTGCGCGGATTGTTTGTCAGCAACCGCACGGACGTCACACCAAGTTTTCTGAGAATCTCTGCAGCGTCCTTGTAATCCCGCTCGTCGTCCCCGAACCCGAGCTCAAGGTTGGCTTCAACCGTATCCCTGCCGTTGTCCTGCAGACAATACGCTTTAACCTTGTTCAGGGCACCGATGCCACGGCCTTCCTGTGAGTATAGATAAATCACAACGCCCCTGCCTTCCTCTGCGATGAGGTTTATTGATTCCTGCAACTGGTCGCCGCAGTCGCATCTTTTTGAGTGGAAAACATCACCCGTGACGCATGCGGAATGTAACCTCACGAGAACATCGTCGCCGGAAGCTTTCCCTTTGGTCAGAACCAAAAACTGTTCGCCATCCGTACCCTCAAACCCTGTCAGCTCGAAATTTCCGTACTTTGCCGGGAATTTTGCGGTGCCGATTTTTTTTACAACCATCCTATTTTATGTTCCTAATGCACTTGACCATCTTGACTGCCGCATCAACCGCACGCTTTGCATACTCGATCCTCTTGTGCGCTTCCAACCGGCTCATGCCGGGCCCTGCAATTCCGAGAGAAACCGGTTTTCCGTACTCCAGACCCAGATCAGCAATCTTTCTTGTAGCATGCTGCGCAACTATCTCGTCGTGCTCCGTCTGCCCCTCGATTACTGAACCGAGAGTCACGACGCAGTCAATGTCCTTTTTCTCCAAAACCTTTTTTACGGCCAAAGGCATGTCGAAAACTCCCGGAACTTTTACTATGGTTTTTACGTCAGCACCCAGAAACTTCGCATGCTCCTTGGCAAGCTCAACCATCGCATAGGTTATGTCGTAGTTGAACTCCGCAGCCACAATGCCAATGTTTATTTTTTCCATTTTACCACCTCGTTTATATTAAATTTTAATCGGACCGGCATCTTTATAGCCCTGTCTCAAACCCATTCCCGCGTTTCTTGTAAGTTCGTCGGGATGGAACATCAAGTTAATGACATTCAACGCATGTTCCCTCGCGCGTTTTTCGCACAGGTCTGCGAGCTTGCTTTCGATTTCAGCCTCGTCTTCGTGCACGAACACTTCAATGATGTGCGTGTTCGTGAGCAGCTGCACCTGTATCAACCCCGTTGATGCCTCGTGTGCACACTGTTTGTCTATTGCCTCTTTGCCGGGCATTCCAAAGGCCATGACTATGTCGCAACCCTGCTCCTCTATGAGTTTTTTCGCAGCAACGGGAAGGTCCTTCACACCGGGAACGGTGTAACGCGCAATGCCAATGCCGCCGACATTGCTCCTCAATTCGTTGATTGCATCCTTTGCCATGTCGTATCTTGCGAATGAAGTGTCACAGATTCCGATTTTCATAAGCCTCAATCACCTCGTCGCCTTCCAGGAACACCAGATTGTTTTTCTTTGCGTATTCAATCGCGTCCTTCTTGCTCAGCGCATCTGGAGAGTTCATCATTTCGCATATCGCTGAAACCGGAGTCAGACCGGCAAGTTCCATCAGGGCTATTGAAAGTTCTGTCTGGCCTTTTCTTTTCTTCAGCAAACCATCGGCTGCAATCAGCAGCGGAACGTGTCCCGGCGAGCGGAATTTTTTTGTGAACTCTGAGGTTTTCGGATTTTTTGCAAGTTTTGCAAATTCGCGGATTGTTAACGCTCGATCCTTGTCGGAAATCCCGGTGAATGTTTCCCTGTGGTTTATCATCAAAGAGAATGAAGAGCGTTCATCGTATGGTAGATTAACAGCCTTTATGTTTTTCAAAAATTTGAATTTTTCAGCTGCCTTGTCGTATATGTCGACCATGTACGGCAGACTGAGGTTTTTTGCTATGTTGTGATCCATTGCAACGCATATCAAACCACCGCCATCCTTTCGCATGGTTGCTATGTGTTCTGGCTTTACAAACTCGCCCGCAACAACAAAATCAGTTTCGCGCTCGCGGTTGTCGGAGTCGTAAAGCAAAATGAATTGGCCCTTTCTTAACGCGTCACAAGCCAGCCCAATCTTATCCATGAGTATTCATAAGGGGCTCGGGTTTAAAAATACTCAAAAATAGGAAGTTACTCAGAAATAAGTAGTATAGTAATACTATATCACAATCTCGTCACATCCACGGTCTCGACGTCGCTTACGCCCTTGATGCGTTTTATCTTGTCCTCTATCTGGTCGATTCCGCCACGATCGTCATTCAGCAGAATGATGGCCTCAAGATAGTTCAGGCCAAATGCTATCGGTCTTATCCCGGTTTTGTGCAGTTTTCCAATGCCCGCAACCGCACCCGACAGGAATTCGGAAATATCCTCAAGGTTTACATCAACGGATTTTGGCATTATCCTCAGGGTTGCGACAACGTTCCAGTCTTCAGCCATTACAAAAATGCAAGGATATAACAAACTGCAACAGACAGCAGAACTGTCTGTTGTGCATTGCATGCAGAAGATTGTTACCTTGCATTACACCCCCTCTGTTTTCTTATCATTTTGCATTTTTGTAAGTCATACTCTACCCATTAAGGAAGAGTATGTTGATTTTTATTTTCAGCCGGTTTCGCTTCCGTCTTGGCAACCGGTTTTACAACGAGTTTTATCACGTCGGGCAGCTTCGCCATTGCGATTTTCATGGCTTTTTTAGCGTGCTTCATCGATTCCGCGTCGGAATTCACGTAAATGCTGAAAACCTTCTGGCCTTTTGTGAGTCTTGCGGCTGTTCCGATTGGTTTTCCGAACGCTCTTCGCATGCCGTCTGAAACACGGTCAGCACCCGCACCTGTGGCGGTTATGTTCTCCCGAAGCACGTGGTGCGGAAAAACGCGAATCTTGAACCTGTAGTTGCTCAAACCGAGGTTTTTCTGGAGAATGTTGTTTGCTACGATTCTCGAAGCTTCCAGGCAGTTGTGCCTCAGCTGTATCCTGTCGGTGGTTACCAGACACAGCTCCGTATCAAATTCTCCGGACAGGTTGCCCATCTCGAAGCGGCTGATTTTCGAGCCCGGGATTCCGGTTATGAACGAATCCGCAGGATTGTTCGAAATCCGCGTGTATGCCCTGTTATCCCACTTGTAGCATTTGCTCGGCCTTAGTCCCATTTTTAAGTTCTACTATTGGGATTAGGTATTAAAAAATAAAATTAAGGCAAAAACTCGTCCAGGCTGGTCTGTTTTTTCCTGTTCACGGTGTCCCAGCTTCTCCTCACGAAGTGCGGCAGCTCGCCCTTCCTTATCAGTTTGTGTATGAACTCCTGCGTCAGCGGGTCCGATGGGTAGCCGGAACCGAAATCCCCATACTTTTCCTTGATTTTTTCTATTTCCCTGTCACGTTCAACCTTCGCAATGATTGATGCCGCACCGACTTCTATGTAGTTTGCATCGGCCTTATGTTCCGAGATTATTTCAAATTTTCTTGGAAACTTGAAGTTCTTGTCCGTTAAACACTGGATAATGTTTTTCTTGTACACCTCTGGGTCAGTGTCAACGGCATCAACGTACGTTTTTGGGGGGATTACTTTTAACGATAAGAATAACTGCGAAACCCTGTACGCCTCGATAACGTTCAATGAAATTTTTTTCCGAAGTTTGTCAATTTCATAAGGGATTATCTTGGTTAATTTCCAGTCCAGCGCGATTTTCTTTATCTCGGGTTCGAGGAGTTCGCGGCGGGAAGGAGAAACTTTTTTTGAGTCGCGGACGTTCAGTTTTTTCAGTTCCGCAACGCCTTTTTCGTCAAAGACTGCACATGCAAGAACCAACGGGCCCACAACCGGGCCCCTCCCTGCCTCGTCTACACCGCCAGTAATCATGACTTAATATTACGCGTAATGGGTAAAGAATCAGAGTATCAACAACGGCAGTGATATGAGGTTCCATCCCAATTTTAACAAGAGTTCGGATGTCTGCGTTCCAGCGGCTGTGACGCTCACCTCCGCCTCCTTTATGCCATTGACGTAGATGTACGCTGTCCCGTTGTATGAACCGCTGTTCAGGGTTAAGGTGTCGTCGCTGTCGTCATCCGAATCTATGCCGCTGCTACTGTAATCTGCATTCACGCTTGTTACTCCGGAATCCAAGATGGTGTTGTTGGACGCCGCAATTCCGATTACAATTTTGTCCACATCCACGTTTATTATTTTCTTGTTTGTCGTGTAGTTTGTTCCTCCAAAGTTTACCACGGTGGCGTTATATGAAACCCAATTTACCGAAACAGCTATTCTGCTTGACGAGATGTTTGTTATGTTCAGGGAGTATGAACCATATATTTGATTCTCACCGGTGTTGTCCCCGGACAGTTGGCCGTTTCCATCATATCCCCTGAACCAGCCGTCACTCTCCGGGTTCAGCTCGAGGAAGGTGTCGTTTGTGCTTACCGTGAATGTGTCGTTTACCGTTTCAGTGTGCATCTGGGTTGAGATAACTGCCTGGAGTATTGCTGGATAATAGGCACTCGTCTTGAATCCATCAACAGTGTCGGCGTAGTAATGCGTCCCATTCGACGATTCACCACCCAATGGCTCGAGCGTTGTTCCGCTTGCAGGACCCTGGGAAACCACCCTTGCGGTGGAGCCTGCCCTGTAAACAAGCCCGACCCATTTTCCTGTGAGTTCGCCGGATGCGTTTGAGTAAACTCGTAACTTTACATCGGGATTGTTTCCAACATTGTCTAGATACGAACCAGCCGTGGTGTCGTAATCCAGGATGACCGTGCTGTTTGACACCGTGTTGACTATTTTAACATCGGTAATGGCTGCAAGGGCTCCGCTTGAACACAGAGTACCGAATACAAGGGAAATTATTAGATAACCATAATACTTGTTTTTCATTTTTGTCCCCCTAACCTATCCACCTCTTCATTTTATCGTATGATCTTATTACATCATCTATAAAGTTATCCAGATCGTCTTTGTTTGGTGTTTGGACTCTTGCGTCCGATGGTAACGGAGCAGGCAGTGACCTGTCAACGGACAT
>Ga0209610_1000692_pt1 | contig 17625 bp, 15 predicted proteins | sample LakKivw275mmetaG_FD_184137 | JGI IMG/M metagenome (GOLD analysis project Ga0209610, IMG submission 184137) | Anoxic lake water microbial communities from Lake Kivu, Rwanda to study Microbial Dark Matter (Phase II) - Lake Kivu water 275m metaG... | ecosystem: Environmental > Aquatic > Freshwater...
GGCTGGAGGTGACCGAACTTATTGATAATGAGGGGCAAGTGCTGGTCGAGCACGGGGATTTCGAGGTCGTTGCCGGCTCCCTTACGATCACCGACGAGGGGGGTCGGAAGTTAATCCCCACTTTCGGCCTCGCCGGAACAGTGGCGATGGTGATCGGCGCGTATCTCCTTGTTCGCAAGCGAAGAGACCGCTGAGCGCTCGGGCACTAAACTCACGGCTTCACATCCACCCACAAATGGAGCGAGCGATACGGCTCGGTCTCGTTCGCACCCGCTTTGAAGAGCCAGAATGCCAGCTTCTGATCCTCACCCACCACTGCCGGCTGGAACGCGAAGGGCCGCTCCCAGGTCTCGTTATGCCTGAGCGGAAAGCTCTCGTTCGTGAGCCGTGCATCTTCGAGCCGCACCTCCAATCGATACTCGACCGTCGTGTATTCATGGTTCACTATCCCGATGATCACCCGCCCTTCTTCACCCACCCGCAGAGTGGTGGGATAATCGTCCGCTTTGCCACCGGGCCCGAGGATGTAAAATTCCGTGAACTTCTCGCCCTGCTTCGGCGTGACAATCACGTACACCACCATGCCAATTGCCACGAGGATCGAAATGACCAGGAGCACCGATAAGATGCGGTCGAGTCGCGTCTCGCTCGCCGCGAAAGACTCCTTCAACGAGCTGAACGCGGCACGGAACTCAACCGCGAACGCCTCGCCTGACGCAACAGTGCGCCGCCGCCAGCAAGCGCCCAGCGCGAGCGCGATTGTGACGACCGCGAGCGAGAAGAGAACCGGTGATAAGCGGATGCCGAACGGGGTGTAGTTCAACGCCAGCCCGATCAGCGGGACGACCGCGATGCTCAGGCCGAAACTGAGCGCTATGCGCTCAATAGCGTCTAGATCAGTTTTCCGTAAGAAGAGCAGCGCGATCAGCGCATAGCCCGGGAGGAAGAGCACGAGCGGCAAGCCCAGCACGATCCGTACCGGCGTCGCGTTCAGCGGTGGGACGAGCACGAACGGTATGCAGGTGAGCGTCCAGAGTATCACGAGCGCAAGATCTGCCGGGAAACGTGCCACTGCCCCATCAGCCATTGCTCACTCAGCCCCTCAGCCCTAAAAAGCCGCATGACGTACCGCCGCGAGCCGCTTCATACGTCCCGCTTCACTAACGTCTCCGCTTCGATCCACGTGCCGCTCCGGATCTTCACGCCCGGATAGATCGAGACATTGATCCCCGTTTTGACGTTGTAGCCCATGATCGCGCCCAGCTTCCGCCGCCCTGAGTCGATCCGCTGCCCCTTGATGCTCATCTTGACCGCCTGGTCGTCGAACCGCAGGTTCGCGATCTTCGTCCCCGCGCCCAGATTGCAGCCTTCCGCGATGACGGAATCCGCAACGTAGTTCAGGTGCGGGACGTGCGAATGCGCCATCACGACGCTCCGCTTCACGATCGAGAATTCGCCCACCACGCCACCGTCACCGATCACCGACCGCTCGATCACGCAGTTCCGGATCTCACAGCCATCTCCGATCACGACGGGCTTCCGCAGTATCGCGGAATCCCAGAGCTCGGTGGTCGCGCCAACAGCGAAGCCGACCTTCTCGAGCTGGTACTGGTTCGCCTCCAGATAGTCCCATGGATACCCGATGTCATTCCAGTAGCCCTGCAGCGGCACGATGCGCACCGGCTCACGCTCGTTCAGCGCCATGAGCGCATCGGTCAGCTCATATTCGCCACGCGCGCTCGCTTCGGTACGCTCCACGAGCTCGACCACCGCGGGCGTCAAATGATACATGCCCGCATTGGCTAACCCGGGCCCGCGGCCCGATTTCTCCTGGATTACCATCAGCCTGCCCTGATCAACCAGAACCGCACCGTAGCGCGCTACATCCTTCACCCGCGTCACGCCCAGCGCGGTCTTCTCCGCGATGAGCGCGTTGAAGTTGCTGAGATCACAGAAGAGATCGCCATACAGGAGGATGAACTCCTCGTCGAGGAAATCCTTGGCCGCGAGCAGCGCCGAAGCCGTGCCCTGGATCAGCCGGTCCTCGTAGAGGGTGACGTCCGGCAGGTCGAACTGCTCCTTCAGATGCCCAACCACCACCGCGATCTCCTCGACGCCGTGCGCGCGCAGCAGGTCCAGTTGATACGTGATGAGCGGTTTATTGCAAATAGGCAGCAGCGCTTTCGGCTTACGATCCGTCAACGGCTGTAATCGCTCGCCTTTACCCGCGGCCAGTATGACGCCCTTCATCGTCCTGCGGCACCCTCTCGATAACTGACTCTACAAAGCGCTTGATCCTGTTAAACTCACCGGTATCACGCGACTCATAGGCGATGGAGAGCTTCGGCTCGGTATTCGATGCTCGGAAGAGCGCCCACCCGTGCTCGAACCGCACCTTCACACCGTCCAGTGTCTCAATCGCATAGCCGTTTCGCTCCAGATCAGCTCGCAGGCGAGCGATGAACGAGAACTTCTCCACGTCTCGTATCGCCACGCGCACATTGTCCGTGAGGTACTCCGGGAAGTCCTGAACGAGCGCGGAGATTGGCCGGCCTTCTCGTGCCACGAGCTCGAGCACCTTCAGGCTCGCGAAGATCGCGTCATCCGCGTAGTGCGTCTCGTTGAAGTAAAAATGCCCGGAGAGCTCGCCACCGAGTGCCGCGGCCTCATCCTGCATCCGCTGCGCGATGTACGTATGCCCGACCTTCGAGGCGATCGGCACACCACCGTACCTCCGGATCGTATCAAGCGCCATCTGCGACATCAGCACATCGTGCACCACCTTCGCGCCCGGCCGTTCCGAGAGCATCTGCTGCACGAGGAGCGAGAAGATGCGGCGCGACTCTATCGCACGCCCGTCTTCCGCAATTACCGCGAGACGATCGCCATCACCATCATAGACGAACCCGAGATCCGCACCGACCTCCCGCACCTGCCGCTGGGCTTCTGCCAGGTTCTCCGCCCTCGTCGGATCGGGCTCATGCCCGGGGAACGTGCCGTCCGGCGTGCAGTTCAGCTCGTGAACCGTCATGCCCAGCTGACGAAAAGCCGCGGGCGCATAACTGCCCGCCGGGCCGTTCGAGCCATCAAGCACGATACACAACCGCTTCCTCGGCTTCACGCTCGCCCTCAGGAAGGCGAGGTACTCCTCTGCAATCGATCGGGTAGATGAGGCTCCGGCACCTTTCGAATACTCGCCGCGCTCCACGAGCGCTTCCACCTGCGCGATACCCGATTCGTAACTGATCGGCATGGCCGCGCGATCGAATAGTTTGAAACCATTGTACTCCTTCGGGTTGTGCGATGCCGTGACGTTGACGCCCCCCTCGGCGCCGAGCTGCTTGGTCGCAAAGACGATCATAGGTGTGGTGGTCAGCCCGACCTCCACCACGTCAGAGCCCGTCGAGCAGATACCGCGGATCAGCTGCGTCTTGAGGCTCGGACCGCTCAAGCGCGCATCGCAGCCGACCGCGATCGTGCCGGGATTGAGTGACCCGAATGCCGCACCTATTTGGAACGCGAGATGTTCATCGAGCTCCGCGGGATAGAGCCCCCGGATATCGTATGCCTTGAAGATGCCCATCGCTAGCTACGTCACGGTCACGCTCTTCGCCAGGTTGCGCGGCTTGTCCGGATCGAGCCCCCGGAGAACTGCGAGCTCGTACGCGAGCACCTGCATCGGGATGATCTGGATGACAGGGTTCAGCTCCTCCGCTTCCGGCACCTTGATCCAGAAATCGAAGATCGCCTCGCGTTCCGCCGCGACCCCGATGATATACCCGCCCCGGCTCTTCACCTCCTCTGCGTTCGCAAGGATCTTAGCACGGTTCTCCGCGGCCACGAAGACGATGCACGGCGTTCCGTCCTCGATCAAGGCGAGTGGGCCGTGCTTCAGCTCGCCGCCGGCAAAGGCCTCCGCATGAATGTACGAGACCTCTTTGATCTTCAGTGCAGCCTCCAGCGCGGTGGCGTACTGCAGCTCACGCCCGATGAGATAGAGGTGCTGCTTATCGTAGAGCAGTGCCGCGAGCGAATGAAGGTGCTCACGCATCGACCGTGAGGTTAAGTTGTAAACATCGAGATATAAGCTCCCGATCTTCTTCAAACCCTCCTCGTAGCGGTTCACGAGGCCGTACGCGAGCAGCGCCATCAAGACCACCTGTGAGGTGTAGGTCTTCGTCGAGAGCACGCAGAACTCCAGACCACAGTTCATCAGCAAGCAGCGATCGCTATCCCGGGTCAGGATCGAGCCGTCACGATTCACGATCCCCACCACCTTGCAACCACGCCGCTTTGCCGCGGCGACGGCGTCCAGCACATCCGCAGTCTCGCCGGACTGCGAGATCGCAAAGACCTGCGTATCCGCAGTTAAGAAGTCCTCGTAATGCTCAAATTCCGAGGCCAGCACGGTGTTCACATGCACCTGCGCGATCTTCGAGAAGAGGTAGCTGCCCGCAAGGCAGGCGTGATAGCTCGAGCCGCAGCCGATAAAGAAGGTGCCCCGCGCACGGCGGATCGCATCGCAGATCTCCGTGACCACTCGCTCGTCCTGCTGCAGCGCCCGGAGCACCGTCTCGTCCTGCTCGCTGATCTCCTTCAGCATGAAGTGCTTGAATTCGCCCTTCTTCACCTCTTCCACCGCGCAGCGGACAATGTCCAGTGGTCGCACCACGTAGCGCTCTTCCGCGAGGTTGTAAATGTTCAGGCCCGACTCGTCATCGGCGAAGAAGACATCACCGCTCTTCAGGTAGACCGCCTTATTCGTCCAGTCGAGGAAGGCGAGCACGTCAGACGCGGGGAAGATGCCATCGTCTGAGATCCCGATACTGAGCGACCGCGACCCTTTCCGGGCACCCACGAGCTTCTGCTCACCCTTACGGACCGCGAGCACGGTATAGCTGCCCTCGAGCTGCCGCAGCGAGTGCAGGAACGCGTCCTCAAAGCTGAGTCCCGTCATAAGCTGGTCTTCAATCAGATGGGCGATTACCTCTGAATCCGTCTCCGAGGTGAACTGATGGCCCTTCGCGAGCAAACCCGCCTTGAGCTCCTGGTAATTCTCGATGATCCCGTTGTGGACGATCGCGATCTCCTTTTGGCAATCGAGATGGGGATGCGCGTTGGTTTGCGAGACCTTGCCATGCGTTGCCCACCGCGTATGCGCGATCCCTATGGTCCCGTCCACCTCTTCGAAGCTGATCTCCTGCAGCTTGCCCGCACTCTTCTGAACGCAGAGGTCATCAGCAGACACTGCAATGCCCGCGGAGTCGTAGCCGCGATACTCCAGCTTCGCCAACCCGCTCATCAGGAAGGGGAACGCCTTGCTTCGACCTATATACCCGATAATGCCGCACATCTTGTCTCCTCTGACGTATAGAGCAACCCACCGCGTGTAACCCGATGAAAGCGTAGAGAAAATTGGCGAATCATCTATTTAAACTTTGCCAGCACTCACGCGCCTGCTCACTTCGCAGGGCCACCAAGGAACGACAGGGGCCGAGCGCGAAGTTCCACAGAACTCCACGCCTAGGGAGAGCGTTACTCGTACAGCGTGACCGCAGCGGTCTCACCCGCTGCTATTCCTTCTTTATTCGCCGCGACAACGAGAAAGCCGTCGGATTTCGTCATGCTCGATAAGATGCCCGAGCCGCTCACCCGGATAGGCTCCGCGTAATACCTGCCCGCCTCCTTCTGCAGCTTCACCCGCACAAAATCCGTGCGGCCGACTGCGGAGGGAATATCCTTACGCGCGATCGCGGGGAGGCGTATCCGCTCGTCCGCCACACCGTGTAGCGCCAGGAGAAAGGGTCGAACGAGCAGTTCAAACGCGGCAATCGCGGCAACGGGATAGCCCGGGAGGACGAAGATCGGCCGGCGATTGATGATCCCGAACCCCGTCGGTTCGCCCGGTCGCATCGCGACCCCGTGAAAGAGGAGTTCACCCAGCGCCTCGACCACATCGGTCAGAAAATCACGGCTACCCACCGAACTTCCGCCGGTCACGAGCATCGCGTCGCACGCGCCTTCCAGTGCTGACCGTATCGCAGCTTTGATTGCCTCAGGATCATCCTGGAGGATGCCGATGCGGTGAGGGTTCGCGAGAGGATGCGTGAATGCCGCGAGCATATAGCTGTTGGAGTCCGCGATCTTCGATGGCCGTGTTCCCTGCGCGTGCTCATCTGCCACGCTGCTCGTCCGCGGATCGATGAGCTCATCACCGGTCGAGATGATACCGATCGTCGCGCGCTGATATACCCGGACAGTCCGCTGAAAGAGCATGGCAAGCATGCCGATATCATGCGCGCGGAGCCGCCTTCCAGCCGGGAGCACCACCTCGCCCGCCTTCACATCTTCACCGCGCACTGACACGTTCTTGCCGGGTGGCACGGGCCGGTAGACTTCTAACGTGCCGTCACGCTCTTTGGTGTACTCCAGCATCACCACCGCATTGCTGCCCCGGGGCACGGGCATGCCGGTCGCGATAGGGACACACTCACCTTCCCGCACGTCCAGGCACTCCACGGCCGCTTCAGGTCCAGGCACGCCTTTTCGGATCGTCAAAAGGACGGGTCTCTGCGGTGATGCGCCAAAGGAGTCCTCACCGCGGATCGCATACCCGTCCATAGCAGCGCGATCAAAGGGTGGACTGTCGATCGGTGACCGGATATCCTCTGCCAATACGCGGTTCAACGCGTCGTCGAACCTGATCTCCTCGTATCCCGTGCGCGAAGCGTGTGCGAGGACGGTCCTTAAAGCTTCATCATACGAGATGAGTGTACGGAACAGCTTCATGGCGATTCATTCCCGCTCCTCTAATCGGGTGCCGCCACGGAGGTGGACCGTGACGATGCCCGCTCTGGATAACGTCTTCCGCAGCGCCTCATCGTTCGTGAGCACCGCAGCCTTCTGCCGTATCGCTAATGCCACGATCAGCGCGTCGGTATCACCTGCTTCTCCTGCTCCTCCCGCATCCGTGCCTTCTCCTTCGTCAGCCGGTGCCGCGATCGAGACCTGGAGGCCGAACGAGGCATGAGTCTGATCGGTGCTGCGAATCACGTGCTCGAGCAACAAGCACCCCAGTGCTGCTGCACGTCGCTCCCTGCCCGTCGCTCCTGCACTTACGCTGAGCCGCTCCAGCTCCGTTAAGACCGCTCGCGGTATGAGAGCGTGCACGTAGCCCAACCGCCCCAGCTCCGCAAAGATATCCACGCCGAACTCGCCCGGCAGCAGCAGTGCGTTGGTGTCCACGATCACGCTCTTGCCCACCACGGTCCTGCTAATCTAAAGTGGGGCGCAGGTAAAATAGGTTCGATGCTCGGCTTCACGCCGCCACTCGTTCCCGCTTCACTACCGCAGGATAGGCTGCCGGTCAGGCTTTCCGGATCTGCCTGCCTGCCACCGCTACCGCCGCTTGAACCGCTTCTCAAGCTCTTTCTTGCTCAGCCGGATCATCGTTGGTCGCCCGTGGGGGCAGGTATAAGGGAGTTTCGCACCCTTCAGCCGCTCCACCAGCTCACGCATTGATTCGTACGACTGCTTCTCGCCCGCCTTGATGCTCGCTTTACACGCCGCCGTGCTGAACAGGACCTTCAACCGCTCCTCCTTCTTGCCTCGCTCCTCGATCAACCGCATTAAGACCTCGACAAGCTCGTCCTCATGCAGCATGCCGTGGAAGACGACGGGTATCGCCCGGATCACGTAGCCCTCCTCGCCCAGTCGCTCGAGCTCAAAGCCCATGGAGCGCAGCACAGGCTCGTGCTCACGGAGCAGATAGAGCTGGTGCGGGCTGAGCTCGGGTATATACGGTCGCAGGAGCGACTGCTTCTCGATACGGCCGCCAAATTGCGCGAGCAAGCGCTCGAAATTGATCCGCTCAGCCGCCGCGTGCTGATCGATCAGGATCACGTCATCCTCGTCGCTCTGGGCAACGATGTAGCTGTCAAGGATTTGATATAACGGAGCGGTGCGGATGTGCAACCCGCCCTCACCTTCCCGCTCCTCCACCACAGTCTCGGCTTCCTGCTCGGCACGAAGCGCGGTTTGTACAGTAATCGCCGCTTTCTTCTCCCGCGGGGTTCCGAAGAGCACACCTGCAGGAGCTTCATGTGGCTCGACGCGATGGCCAGCCTCGGGGATCAAATCTGCCTGACGTAAGGTGGTGGCGACTGCCTGGGCAACGGCGTGGAAGATATCGTCCGCATGGTAGAACCGCAGCTCGTGCTTCTGCGGGTGGATGTTCACATCGATCTCACGGGGGTCAAGGGCAAGGGCAAGAACAGCGAATGGATACGTATGCTTCGGTAAAAGCGAGCCATACCCACGCTTGATCGCGCGCTCCAGCAGATCGCTCTTGACGAACCGGCGGTTCACGTAGGTGTAAAGGTGCTGTTTGGTCGCGTAGGAGACAGCCGGCTTGGAGATATAGCCGCCGAGTGTGAGAGCATCGTCATGGTGCGGTACAGTCGTACCAGCCGCATCCGGCGCACGCAGCTCGATGAGCTCATGCGCAATGCTCCGGCCGTAGGTCGTGACGATCGCATCGAGCATGTTTCCCGAGCCCAGGGTGTTGAGAATGGGCGTCTGCTCATGGATGAGCTCCAGTTTGAGCTCGGGATAGATCACGGCGTAGTGGATACAGACCTCCACGATATGCCGGAGCTCAGTAGCCTTCGATTTGAGCGTGCCGATTCGGCCGGGCAGGTTATAAAAGAGGCTCTTTACCTCGATGCTCGTGCCCCGCACCCGGGTGATTCGCCGCCGCTCCTTCACCAACCCCGCTTCGAGCGCCAGAAAGGTGCCATAATCCTCGCTCTCGTGGCGCGTGCTCAGGGTGAGCCGTGAGACGGCCGCGATGCTCGGTAGCGCCTCACCGCGGAAGCCCAGGGTGTGGAGCGTCGCCAGATCCTCGATCTGACGGATCTTACTCGTTGCGTGCTTCGCAAAGGCGATCTCAACGTCCTCTTCGCTGATACCGCACCCGTCGTCCGTCACTCGAAGGTAAGCCCGTCCACCGTCGCCCACGTCCACAACCACGTGGCTGCTGCCCGCATCGATCGCGTTCTCCAGCAGCTCCTTCACCACCGCGGCTGGTCGGTCAACGACCTCGCCCGCGGCGATTTTACCGATCGTATGCTCTTCCAGGACAAAGATACGTCGCATAAACCGCTACTCGTAACGTACGTTACGCATGCACGCAGAAGTAAAGTGCGGTGGAGCTTTCCTCATGGTCTCGTGCCAGCTAGCCCCGGCGCTCCTCGGTGTCCGAATGATCTGATCGGATTGCGCGTGCTCTACGGTCTCGTTCGTCGGTACGGTAACCGGAGCTCACGGGCTCCGCGGTGCCGGTGATCACCCCAGCGCGAAATGCCGGCGAAGCTAGAGTAGGATTGCCGCTTGCGGGCGAACGTGATGCGCCTGAACTTTCGGAGGAGCTCGTCCAGCTGCCGCCGCTGCTCCTCACTCGAGAGCCTATGAGCTTCTACCTCGGTAACGAACTGCTCGATGCTCATGGCAATACCCTTCAGCTCGGTATCGTCCGGGTAAGAGCTGACAAGTTCGGTTAATTCCTCATAAACCGCTTTCAGGGCGTTCTCGAAGCTCTTCAGACTCTTCCGCATCAGGCTCTCTTCACATTCGCTTAACGCTCGCTCAAGTCGATCCAGAGTCCACCCGCTGGCCATGAGGCGTGGCCGGGGATAGAAGCGTTTCACATACTCCGGCTTCAGCGTCAGGATGTTACGGATGCTCACGATCCCCCGAAGGGCGCCATCCTCAACGACGGGCAGGCGTTTTAAGTGCATCTTCGCCAGCAGTATACTCGCCTCGTCGACGGTAGTCTCGGGACCGATGCTCACCAGCGGAGCGGACATGATCTCCTTCACCTTCACCTCGTCAGCCCGCTTATTCGGCAGGAGGACCTTCAGCGCGATATCCCGCTCGGTGACGATACCCACGGGGTGGCCCGCGGAGGTGATGACCACGCTGCCGATCTCCATCTCTGTCATGTGCTCGATGATGTGGGTGACCAGAGCCTCTTCGTCCTCCGTGACGACTGGATAGCTCATGATCTCGCGCACCTTCAGCTCCTTCCGCTCCTCGTCGCCCGCCATGCCTTTACTCCTCTTCGCGTTTCAACGGATACCGTGGATGTGTCTTGATCTGCTCGAGCACCCGTGGTGAGTCCGCGAAGATAGCACCCAGATCGACTGTACCCACCACATCAACCACTCCGATGGCCGCAACCGCATCGCCCTTCAGGTTCCGAATCGGTGCAACCACTACGGGTATATGCGCATACTTCCCAGTGTGCGGTACCGTACGGATAACCCGGTTCTCCGCGAGCGCCTGTTCCAGGACCGGTCCGGTATACGCAAGATCAATCACCTCGCCCCGCTCCACACGAACACCCCGCTTATGCTTGCTGCGCATCGTAACCGGTAATACGAGCAAGTCATGCACCGCCTTCGCGATCGGCGCGAGTTCTTCGGCAGGCGAATCTTCAGCGATCACCGTCCGCTCCTCCATACTTCCTTCTACCCTTCACGTGAAACTGATCGTTACTCCTCATGAACCACGATCTTATAGAAGCGTGCTTTACCACGCTTCGTCCACGGAGAGAGATACAGGCGGCTCGTATTTAAACCTTTCGTACCGGGCTGCCAACGGGCCCGCTCGTTCGGCCGTGGAGCGAATTCACCGGTCAGTAATCTCTGAGGTACTGCGAGGGCCCTCTGGAGCTCGCAGCTCAGCCGTCAGCTGGTTCGCTCGTTCTCTTCTCGCATCAGGTGTGTTATCGCCGTTTTCGCTGCACTCGCGATCACGTCAGTCATCGTGTCGAGCTGCTCTTTACACGCCGCGCGCTGACTTTGCGAATGGAGATCGCTCATCAGAATCTCCGTCTCGTCTATCTCTTTCTTCTTAACCACCACGTCAGCCTGTTCATCGATCTGGACACGGAGCAAGATCGTGCTCCATAAGTCGTGGTGCTGCTCGAGCACGAGCAGATCGAGCATGAGCGAAGCGTTCGCGATGAGATCCTCTTGATAGACCGGTGCGGCGACATCCTCGATCCCGGTGCCTTCGGGAAGATCACCCAGGGGATCGTCAAGGTTCAGCACAATACCCAGGTCGAGGTCCTTCACACATAACTTGACCCTCCTCGTGGATTCCTCGACTGCCAGGGACTCATTCATGAGCCTCCGCAACTGCTCTTCGAAGTCCGCCTTTTCGGCACTACCAACACCGCTCATACAGGTAGCGAAATAATAAGTCTACCTCGATACTGGTAAGAGCTGCGCGAATAAAAGGTTTTCGGTGACCGCGCGCGTTGAGCCTGAACCAGGGTAACCCGTCCCGAAAAAGGATTTATACTGCCCGGGGAATGGGGGGAGTGAGAGAATGGTACCGGTTGATATTCTGTGGCCGTATCATGCAGCCTTGATGATCCTGGGATTGGCCCTTTTAACCACTGGCATGCTCGTGGCCCGGTATCGCAAGGCGCGCAAGGGATGGTTATCGCTCCATAAGGCGCTGGGGCTGGTTGGGGCGACCTTTGCGCTCCTCGGGCTCATCACGGCCGCCTATATGGTTGCCGCATCTTCGGGGCGCCACTTCGCCGCCGTGCCCCATACGTATCTTGGCGCGCTCGCTCTTATTTTCCTTGGCGTGACGCCACTCCTCGGGTATGCGCAGTTTCATGTCACGGCCAGTAGTCGCTCGACACTGCGCGCGATCCATCGGTGGTCTGGTCGGATTACCTTACTCCTGATCGCCCTCACGATGCTCTCCGGCCTCTCGCTCGTGGGGCTGCTCTGAGCCCAGCAGCGACCGCATCCCCGGAACTCGCGGCACGTGCTGGTAGCGCTCTGCAGCAGCTCGTGACCGAAAAGCCCAAGTATGAGGAAGGGCAACAGAGATGTACTACGGAGGTAATACATGATCGATCTCACCATCGTGATAGCAGGTGCTGCGGGCCAGGGCATTCAAACCATCGGGGCGATTCTCGCCAGGACGGCGTCCGAAGCGGGCTATGCAGTCTTCTCGTGGCAGGAGTACGAGTCGCGGATTCGCGGCGGCTCGAATAGCTACCGGATACGCGTGAGTGATATCTCGCTCAACGCGCCTCGAGCCAGGGCGGACATCTTTATCGCGCTCGATAGCAGCTCGAAGGCGAAATACCGTCCGCTGCTCAAGCCAGAGGGGATCATGGTGGACGAGCAGGAGACCGGGGATTACGCGATTACCGTACCGTTCGTTCACATCGCGGAGGAAGAATTTGGTAACAAGCTCGTTGCCAATACCGTGGCTGCTGGCGCATTAGCTGCCGCCCTGAGTCTCGAGCTGGAGTCTCTCAGCGCGGTGATCGCAGCTGAATTTGCGGGCAAGAGCGAGGAGATCATCGCGAAGAACCAGGCAGCGGCAGCGGCGGGGTATCAACGGGCCAAGCGCGAGTGCGAGTGCGTCTGCCCCTGGGAGCTTCCGAAGCAGGAGCAGCGGGGGTATTTCATCGGGGGGAATGAAGCTTTAGCGCTCGGCGCAGCTGCTGCAGGCTGCAGGTTCATTGCCGCGTATCCCATGACGCCCTCCACCGGGATTATCACCTTCCTCGCGAAGCATAAAGAGCAGCTGCAGATCTTCACGGAGCAAGCGGAAGATGAGATCGCCGCGATCAATTTTGCGATCGGCGCGAGCTACGCGGGCGTCCGTGCGATGACCGCGACCTCGGGCGGCGGATTTGCCCTGATGGTGGAGGGTATCAGTCTCGCGGGGATGACGGAGACGCCGGTGGTGATCGTGCTGGGTCAACGGCCCGCACCGGCGACGGGATTGCCCACGCGGACCGAGCAGGCTGATCTCCTCTTTGCGATCAATGCGGGCCATGGCGAGTTCCCGAAGCTCGTGCTCGCTCCTGCGGATCCGAAGGACGCATTCTACAAGATCGTCCGCGCCTTCAACCTGGCTGAGAAATATCAGACGCCCGCGATCGTCCTCAGCGACCAGTTCCTCGCAGATTCCAATTTCACGATCACGGACTTCGCGCTGGGCGCGCTGAAGAACAGCTCGTACCGCGCGGATCCCACACAGATAACGGAATATAAGCGCTATCAGTTGACAGAAACGGGCAGGTCGCCCCTGCTCGTTCCTGGCGAGAGCGCGCATCTGGTTTGCTGTGATAGCGATGAGCATGACGAAGCGGGCCACATTACCGAGGATCTACAGCTCCGGAACCGAATGGTGGAGAAGCGGCTGAAGAAATGGGCGCTCCTGAAGCAGGAGATCATGCCGCCCGAGGGCTATCTGCTCGCGGAGGCCGATCGTATCCTGCTCAGCTGGGGCTCGTCGCGCAACGCGGTCTTTGAAACGGTCGAACGGCTGCGGGAGCAGGGCATGAGGGTTGGCGCGCTCCATTTCACCGAGCTCTGGCCACTCCCCGCATTCAGCTTCCCGAAAGCGGACAGCTTCTGCACGGTCGAGAGCAACGCCACTGCGCAGCTCGAACGACTGTTGCAGAGCGAGTATGGCGTGACCGTGCAGAAGAGGATCTCGCGCTATGACGGCTTGCCGCTCGATGCGGATTATATTATGGAGGCGGTTAAGCAATGGTGAGCATCGAGGAGTACCGGAGCGATGCGGAGAACCAGTGGTGCCCGGGCTGCCCGAACTTCGGCATCCTGAAAGCGCTCAAGACAGCGCTCGTCGAACTCGCGAAGCAGCCTGAAGAGCTCTGTCTCGTCTCCGGCATTGGGCAGGCGGCGAAACTGCCGCACTATCTGAAATGCAATTTCTTCAACGGGCTCCACGGACGCGCGCTGCCCGTGGCGACTGCGATCAGCGTAGTGAATCCTGAATTGACGACGATCGTGGTGACCGGGGACGGCGACTGCTATGGCGAGGGCGGCAACCATTTCCTCCATGCCTGCCGCAGGAACCCGAACATCACGCTCATCGTGCATAATAACCAGATCTACGGGCTCACCAAGGGCCAGGCATCGCCGACGACCGATCCGGGGGATAAGACGCGGCTCCAGGTCGAAGGTGTTGCGCTCCAGCCGCTGCAGCCGCTCGCGATCGCGATCCTGCAGGGCTGCCCGTTCGTTGCACGCGGCTTCGCCGGCGATGTCGCCCAGCTCACCGCGCTGCTGAAGGAAGCGATCAGGTTCAACGGCTTCTCGTACGTGGATGTGATCCAGCCGTGCATCACCTGGGGCACGCACCCGGTGAGGTGGTACAAAGAGCGGATCTACCGTCTACCCGAAGAGTACGATCCGTCGCAGAAAGAGTCAGCGCTGCAGAAGGCTGCGGAATGGGGCGATCGGATCCCCACCGGCGTCCTGTATCGTGCCGTAACGCCACCGCGCATCTTTGGCGAATATTTCCGGATGAAGATCTATGCGGGCAAGCTCACCGAGCTGGGCTTCCCGCCGCAGCGAGTGATCGCGGAGCTCCTCGCGGGGTTTGGCACCGTGAAGATGCACGAGAAGGAGTGAGCTGAGCGTATGAACGAGTACGACGTGATCGTGATCGGATCCGGAGCAGGCATGCTCATTGCAGAGGGCGCGCTCTCTCAGGATCTGAACGTCGCGCTCGTGGACAAAGGCCCGCTGGGCGGCACGTGCCTCAACCTGGGCTGCATTCCCTCGAAGCTGCTCATCTATCCCGCGGATCGCCTTGCGGAGATCCAGGAGGCGGACAAGCTGGGGATCTCTGCTCAGATTACCCATGTCGACTTCGCCGCGATCATGGACCGGATGCGGAGCACGGTGCAGGAGGGGCAGGAGCATATGCGACATGGGATTACCCATACGCAGAATCTGGACTTTTACGAGGCTGAGGCGCACTTCACCGACGAGTATACGCTTGACGTGCAGGGGAAGAGTCTCAAAGGCGAGCAGATCTTCATTGCTTGCGGCGCGCGGCCCATGATTCCGTCCGTTAAGGGCATTGAGTCGATCGAATATCTGACCAACGAGAGTGTTCTCGAGCTCCAAACGCTCCCGAAGAGCATGATCATCATCGGCGGCGGGTATATCGCGGCTGAGTACGGCCATTTCTTCGCTGCCATGGGCACGGCCGTCACGATCGTGCAGCGGCGGGACCGGCTGGTGCCCACTGAGGAGCCAGAGGTCGCGGACCTGTTAACCATGAAGCTGGCTAAACGCATGACCATCGCCTTAAATACCAGCGTCATGGAGGTGAAACGGACCGCGACCGGCTATACCGTCAGTGGGACCGATAAAGTTACTGGTGAGGTGAAGGAGTTCACCGCCGGGCAGATCATGATCGCGACGGGCCGGAGGTCGAACGCGGACATTTTACGCGTGGAGCAAACGGGTGTGGCGACCGATGCACGGGGCTTCATCACGGTGAACGAGTACCTGGAAACGAGCAAGGAGAACATCTGGGCCTTCGGGGATGTGATCGGGAAGCAGATGTTCCGGCACGTGGCGAATCGCGAAGCATTGGTCGCCTGGCACAACAGCAATGCGGCCGAAGTAGGCGAAAGAGTGAAGATGGATTACCGCGCAATACCCCATGCGGTCTTCTCGCATCCGCAGATCGCATCCGTCGGGCTGACGGAGGCGGCAGCGAAACAGGAAGGGCGCACAATCCTCGTGGGGCATGCGCACTATGCAGACATAGCGATCGGGGAGGCGATGCAGGAGCACGAGGGCTTTGCAAAGGCGATCGTGGATAAACAAACCAAGAAGATACTCGGGTTCCACATCATCGGCCCGCAGGCACCGACCCTCATCCAGGAGGTGATCAACGCGATGGCGAACGGCCAAGCTTACCTGACACTCGGCAGAGGGATCCATATCCATCCCGCGCTACCGGAATTGATTCTCGTGACGCTTCAGAATTTGCGAGAGGTGTGAGAACGCGGGTTCTTTACGGGCAGGGAATGCGATAAAGTATCGTTACTTTGTGTGACCCTTGAGGATGAGTTTTTGGCTGCGACCCATGGAGGTGTGGGTTGTTAATTTATTTTTTCCGGATAAAACCATAGTATCAGCTTAACAATTGTTCACCCAGAAATATTTACTTCGTTAAACCCTGATATTACGAAGTAAGTTGATTTCCCCGTATTTTCTCATTTCACAACCTTCACCTAATCCGAGCTAAGGAGGCAAAAATTGCTATTACACTTAAAATTACTGAAATAAGGAAGGCTACTTTAATACTGGCTAATAGTTCCGGATGATTTTGTGGAGTAAATTGAACAGCCCCAATATAAACTAACTGCAAAAATTACTAAAATCATCCCCATACCAAAGGTTTGGCCTAAAGTCGCATTGTGCTTACTGTTGCTGAAGCTACACCGAAATATTTCCTTTCCACTGATCCCATGATAGCATTCATATTGGGTGCTGAAAATACCCCGATTCCAATTCCTAAAATAGCTAAACCTAATATTATAACATATAAACTGGTTTCATCGGTTAAGAGTGCAAAGATCAAAAGTCCCATGGTTATCATTGCCATTCCCAGTGAAGCTAATTTCCCAGGCTCCAACCTATCCGAAAGTCTCCCCGCAATGGGAGACATAATCACCATGAAAATAGTCTGGACAACTAATACCAGTCCAGCAACTTCAGGTTCAAATCCTTTTATAAACTGCAGGTATAGACTCAACAGGAAACTCACTGCAACAATGCCAACATAACTTATAAGCGCTGCCAAATTGGAGAAGGCAAACATCCTATTTTTTAAAAATAATCTTATCTCTAAAACCGGATTTTCAACCCTTAATTCCCATATAACAAAAGTTATAAACCCTACAATACCTACGATAACCATCAACATTCCAAGCAGCCCTGTTATACTGGAAAATCCCATTAAAATCAGAGCAAGCATAAGAATATATACTAAAGATCCCCAATAGTCCAGTTTTTCACCTTTGCATTCTCCCCATTCAGCTCCTTTCATTTTCCATAATACAAGTGCAATTACCAGCAAACCCAGAGGCACAATAAAATAAAAAATACTTCTCCAGCCTACGTATTGTGTTAAAAAGCCCCCTAAGGCAGGACCCATAACAATCCCTATATAACCGGCAGTGATATTGATTCCTATTGCTTTACCTCTTTCCTGGGGAGGGAATACTGATGTTATAATGGCAAGTCCGGTTACAAATATCATTGCACTGGCAATACCCTGAATGGCCCTGGTTACAATAAGAAATTCAGCTGAAGGAGATATTGCAGCCAAAAAAGTAGAGATAGTTAAAATCGTAATGCCATATACATTTTTTTTCATTCCATAGATATCAGCAATTTTACCAAAAGGGACTGCAAACATAGCAGATGTTAAAATATATGCTGTAGAAATCCAGCTTAAAAGAATGGCATTAACTGCTAAATCATTGGCAATTGTAGGGAGTGCAACAATTAATGAAGTCCCCATAAATGGAGTTAAAAATGTAGCCAGAGTAGCGATGAGTAAAATTATGGTTTTATTTACTTCTTTGTCTTTTGCTGATATATGTGATTCCATTTTTTTACCCTATTTAAGTGCTCTTTATTTTTCTACATCATATTTTAAATAAAAACGATGTATTTGTTTAGCTCACTGTAGACAGAGCTCGTGTGCGAGTAACTTTTGCAGCTCGTTGTAGCTGTCCATTCCTTG
>Ga0209610_1000694_pt1 | contig 17598 bp, 18 predicted proteins | sample LakKivw275mmetaG_FD_184137 | JGI IMG/M metagenome (GOLD analysis project Ga0209610, IMG submission 184137) | Anoxic lake water microbial communities from Lake Kivu, Rwanda to study Microbial Dark Matter (Phase II) - Lake Kivu water 275m metaG... | ecosystem: Environmental > Aquatic > Freshwater...
AGGTAGTGTCATTAATATTGTCGGCTTTGGCTCCAATTCTGGAGCCCGTTACCGCCATCCCCGCCTACAAGGCGGGGCATTCAGCCGACTTTCCCGTAAGGAGGATAGCGATATGCAAGGAAAATCAGGTAAAATTTCTTTAATAGTAATCTTAATGCTCTGCATCTCATGGATCTTCTTTGCTGCGGGGTGTCCGAAAAAACAGACCACTCCCCCTGAGGAAGAAAAAAAAGAGGCTTCCGAACCTGGCCCGCCTCCAAAAGCTGCTCAGGAGACTGAAAAGGCGAAACCTGCATCCACTCCCACTCCCACTCCTCCTTCACCTAAACCTGCACCACCTTCGCAACCTTCGCCACCCCCGCCCTCTGCTCCTCAGGATCCAAGGTTAATCGCCATAGCCAGCGGGGAAATCCTTCTCAACCCCACGGTTAATGAAGACGCCCAACTGATCCAGACCCGATTGTCTGATCTGGGATTATACAAGGGGTCTATCGATGGAATTTGGGGAAAAGGCTCACAGGCCTCTCTGAAAGCCTTTAAAGAGCAGAATTCTCTACATGGTCCTTTTCGATGGGATAAGGAAACACAGGTCCTCTTATTTCGGGAAATGCCTTCAGATCCGGAGGCCTTGAATAGAGCCATCTCAAGAGGAGAAGTCCTTCTCGATCCGGCTATCCCTCAGGATGCCAAATTGATCCAGACCCGTCTGGCTGAATTTGGGTTTTATAAGGGGGGAATTGATGGAATATGGGGGAAAGGGTCAAAGGCTGCTCTGAAGGCTTTTAAGGAAAAGAATTCATTAGAAAACACTGATCAATGGGATAAAGAGACCCAGATGAACCTTTTCCGTTGATCAGAGAGAGGGATTTGGAGGGACATCGGCTGAAGAGTTCCAAAGGGATTTAAAGAAGGGAGTTTTTCAAGGACCGACCATTTTTGAAAATTTTTCAGTATTGAAACCCAGCTTTTCTGCCAGGGTAATAAAGACGGGGGGGAATGGTTTTCGGTCCCCATTTCCCCACCAATACTCTTCAAGACCGTTGATACATTGGTCCAGTATCTCACCCATCAGACCCTGTGCCTCATCTTTTGAAAGCTGAAAACCCCATCTTCCGGAAAGATCGAGGAGCATCATGATTTCCTCTGCCAATCCCTTCTGGTCTGAAAGATCCGAATCCCGGAGGCGATGAAGAATTTCCATTTTCTCCCTCAACATCTCATTTAAAACCTGAATCGCTTCTTCTTTTCTCAGGTGGTATCCGTATTGATCCGCCTCTTCAAGGATCCGGTCAATCTCTCCCCTTTCTATGGTTGCCTTAAAATCCCGGACAAGCCTCCTCGCCTCAGCAAGCAGGTGATGACTCAGGGTTGCTTCTGCCGCCACACGAATTTCGTAAGGGATCTCCAGACCCTCCTTTGCCAGAGCCTCAGCGGTCTCTTTGGTTCTGTCAAATAGGACTGCATAGATTTCCAGGGACTCTTGGAGTTCTTTCTCGATGAGCCTCTGAAAAATCTCATTCCTCTCTTCCCGGAAGGTATCCCGAAGAGTATAGACCCGGGTTCCGAGGAGGGAGGTAAAGGTCCTTACTAACTCCTCTTCTCCTCTTCTGAAACTCTCGAGGCTTCTCTCCCTTAACTGATCGAAACGGAGTGAGTCTCTCCCTTCCGAGATCCAGGTCCGGAAGAGACCCCGCTTGGAAAAAATGAGCCCGAAGATAAAACTCTTTTTTTCCAAAGCGGGATGAGAGGTTACCTCCACCTCTCCGATAAGGGCACGGTAATTCCCTTCTTCCATCTTCTCTTCATTCATTCCCTCCACCTTAAAAGAGAATATCCTTCTCTGCCTCTCTCCTCCCTCCAAAAAGGAGGTAATGGCAAAGTGGTTCACCACCTGCTCTAACAGGACACTCCCGGGCCTTACGAATCGATGAAAAATCTGGGAACCATTCCCCTTTTCATCAAGATTGCTCTTGGCCTCGGAGAGGGACCTGAGAAATTGATCCTCCAGATCTCGACCGGTCAGCTCTTTTGCCAATTGGATCGCTCTCGCCGCATGCCGGAGGATGATTCCTGTCTCCAGTCCTCCCAGATCCGCGAAGAACCATCCGCAACTCGTAAACATCTGAAGGGCATGCCTCTGCATCTCTAATAGCTTGAGCCCCCTGATTTTCGCGCTTTCATCGATCCCCCGAAGCCCCTCCCTCTCAAAGAATCTGTTGATCTCCTCAGGAGAAGGGTCCAGGATCACTTCAATATAGGCGTTCCTTGCCTCCCAGACATCTCTGAAAACCTTTTCCCCCTCTCTCTCAAAAAGAAGGCTGAGCTCATCTCTTAATAAGTCAAGGGCCTCCCTCAACGGTCTTCTCCATTTTTGATTCCAGCCCGGTTTTCCTCCGGTGGTGCAACCGCAATCCTCTTTCCACCGTCCCACTCCGTGGCTGCAGCTCCACGAGGTCCCCTCTCCTTTCGGCCCCTCATCGATCTCCACCTCATAGGTGGGAGGAAACCTTTTGAGAAATGCCCCGTAATTGATGATCTCTAATCCCCTTGAAGGAAACCCCTGATGGAGGGCGTAAGCTAATGCCATCTCTCCAAATTCCTTATGATGTCCGTAGGTCTCTCCGTCGGTTGCGATGTGAATGAGCTGGGGTCCTTTTCTGGAGGGTTGATAGGCTTGCATAAAGCGGTCACAGAAGAGATTCCCATCTTTTAAAAGGTTCCCAAAGGAGACCTCCCTTGAGATCGTTCCGTGATAGAAGAAGATATCCAGGTAGTGATCCAATAATTTTTCACCACAAGGCCCTTTGAGGAAACAGCGATAGGGTTGGGCGGTATCGATCTTTCCCTGAGAGACATCCATCCACTTCCTGCCTCCAAGAGGTTTGACCCTCCTTGCCTGAAAAGGGCTCAGAAGAAGATAGCGCATCCCGTGTTTTATCAACACCCCAAGGGTAGGATAATTGACCGCTGTCTCGGGGAGCCAAATCGCTTCAGCTTTCCGGTGGAATCTCTTCTCAAAGTCGGTTAGGCCCCAGAGGACCTCGGTCTCTTTATCCCTCTCATTGGCCAGAGGCAGGATGATATGGTGATAAACCTGTGCCATGGCGTTACCACAGCCAAACCGTCTGAGTCCTTCCCGGTCCGCCTCAAGAATCCTCCGGTAGAGATGGGGCTTTCTCTTCTCTATCCAGGGAAGGAGGGTGGGACCGAAATTGAAACTGATGGATGAATAATTATTGATGAGATGGAGGATCTTCCCCTCGCCATCCACGATCCTGGCATAGGCATTGGGCCAATAGCACTCAAAGGCGATCCGTTCATTCCAGTCATGGAAAGGGGAGGCGCTCTCCTCCCGCTCAACGGCCTCCAGCCAGGGGTTTTCCCTGGGAGGCTGATAGAAATGACCATGAATCGCTACGAAGGCATCCTTCATATCAGGAAAAGTAAAGCTCCCCGCCCACAGGGCGGGGCTTTCGGGTTAAGGTAGTTTCATTAATATTGTCGGCTTCCATCCCCGCCTACAAGGCGGGGCATTCAGCCGACTTTCCCGTCAACCTCTCTACCGGGGTTTGCTTTCATAGATGCGCTTTTTAACCTGGCCGATATGCTGGGTTACAGGGATCTCCTTTGGACAGACCTCTGTACATTTCCAGAGGGTCTGGCAACCCCAGGCCATATGCCTGTGATCCAAAAGTCCGATCCTCTCCTGCGAGCCCTCATCCCTCGAATCGAATAGATAGCGAAAGGCCCTGACCAGGGCAGCGGGTCCGACATATCCCTCTGTCTCCTTATTCTGATTGACCGGGCAGGAGGCTGTGCAGCAGGCGCAGAGGATACAGCGGATCGCCTCTTCAAATATTTTATGCTTCTCCGGAGATTGTTTTCGTTCCTCGCCGGGCGGAGAAGTGAGGGTAAGGAGATAGGGTTTGATCGAGTTATATTTTTCGAAAAAAGTGTCGAGGTCCACTACCAGATCCCTGACCACTTTAAAAACGGGAAGGGGTTCGATCAGGACTTCTTCCTTAAAATTTTTGACCAATTTTTGACAGGCCAGACCGCAGACCCCGTTGATCCGCATTCCATCCGAACCGCAGACCCCATGACCGCAGGACATCCGGTAGGAGAGGGTCGGATCCTGCTCCCATCGAATTCGGTTCAGGCAATCGAGTAGCCGGTCCATCGGATCGGCTTCGACTTCAAAAACCTGGTAACGGGGCTTTTCATCCTTTTCAGGATCAAACCGGAAGATTTTTAACCTGAGGAGCATTCAAACCCCTGTATGATATGATGTCTGACACTATTACCACATACTCACTTAAATTCCAATCACCAAATTCCAAATCCCAAATATTCTCCAATCACAAATTACCAATAGTAAAGATCCCCGCCCACAGGGCGGGGCTTTCGGGTTAAGGTAGTGTCATTAATATTGTCGGCTTTCATCCCCGCCTACAAAGCGGGGCATTCAGCCGACTTTCCCGTAAACGTTTGAATGATTGGTCATTAGAATTCGTTAATTAACGCGATCATACTTGTTACATTCTTTCTTTACTCTTTCCTGTCCATAGCGATATCAGGACTTGGTCTCAATACACTCTTGCCTCTGGTTGAAACTTCGTGATCTTTACCGGCTTATATCTTACCTCAGGACCCTTCGGGGTCGGGACGACAAGGGTATGTTTCAGATAGTACCGATCCGCCCTCTGCGGAAAATCCTCCCGCCAGTGGGCTCCCCGGCTTTCCCTCCGGTGGAGGGCGCTGACGAGGATCACTTCTGAAAGGTTGAGCTGATGCCCCAGTTCAACGGCCTCCATCAATTCGTAGTTGAATTTCTTTCCTTTAAAACTGATCCCGATCTCCTGATAACGTTCTTTTAGAGAACGGATCTCTCCGATCCCCTTCTTCAGCCCCTCCTCATTCCGGAAGACCGAACCATATTCCATCATCACCGTCTGCATCCTGCCCCGGAGCCAGTGGACCTTCTCTTTCCCATGATGTTCGAGCAACTGCCTTATCCGGGAGGTCACTCTTTCCTTCGGTTCCTCCGAAAGAAGAAGATGTTCAAATTGGGAGAGATCTCTCTTCATGGCCAGACCGCTTCTTCGCCCGAAGACAAGCAGATCGAGAAGGGAGTTGCAGCCGAGCCGGTTCGCACCATGAACGGAGACGCAGGCACATTCTCCTGCCGCATATAAACCCTGGGCAACCTTTCCTCTCTCATCAGTGAGGACTCTTCCATCCGCATCCGTGGGGATGCCTCCCATGAGGTAATGGCAGGTGGGCTGCACCGGAATGGGATCATAGGCAGGGTCAATGCCCAGATAGATCCTCACAAAGGACGAAATTTCCCAGAGCTTCTCCAGAATCTTCTCTTCTCCTAAATGGGTAAGGTCAAGATGGACATAATCCTTCCTTTCAATTCCTCTCCCCTCTCGAATTTCATGGAGAATGGCCCTTGAGACCACATCCCTTGCTGCAAGATCTCTGGTCGTTGGGGCATATCGCTCCATAAATCGTTCGCCCAATCTGTTCCTTAAAAATCCACCCTCCCCTCTTGCCGCCTCGCTCACCAGGATCCCCAGGGGATAGAGACCTGTGGGATGGAATTGAATAAACTCCATGTCCTCGAGAGGAATTCCGGATTCATAGGCCAGGTGGATCCCGTCTCCGGTGGAGGCAAACCCGTTGGAGGTGGTCTTATAGATTCTTCCGCATCCCCCCGTGGCAAGGAGTACAGCTTTGGCCTGAAGAAGGTGGACCTCACCGGTGGCGAGATCGTAGGTCACCCCGCCTGAGCATCTCTTCTCTCCAAAGACAAGGGAGAGGAGATAGTGTTCCGAATAGAATTTCACCTGGTTTCGGAGACACTGGTCGTAAAGGGTATCGAGCACCACCCTTCCCGTATGATCCGATGCATAGCAGGCCCTCTTCACGGGCCTCTTCCCGTAATCTCGCGTATGGCCTCCAAATTTTCTTTGAGCAATTTTTCCTTCCGGAGTCCGGCTAAAGGGAACACCCATATGTTCCAATTCATAAATGGCCCTTGGTGCATCCTTCACCATGATCTCAATCGCACCCTGGTCACCTAAGTAATCCCCTCCCTTGATGGTATCGAAGAGGTGCCATTCCCACCGGTCCTCTTCTTCATTTCCAAGGGCTGCGGTGATCCCCCCCTGGGCCGCACCTGAATGAGACCTTGTGGGAAAGACCTTGCTCACCACCGCCACATCCGCCTCTCCCACACATTCCACTGCGGCACGAAGACCGGCCAGACCTGCTCCGATAATGAGGATATCGTGTTGAAAGTTCATCGAAAGGAAATCATCTGTACGGAATGGTTTACACCGGTTCTATCATCCCTGCCGATCGCAGTCCCCTGCCATATCCTTTGCCAGAACCTGTTCGAATGATAATGGATGATCCTTAACTTTGTCAACGAAATTGAAGGATTGAGAGTAATGCATGACTATTGATAATTCAACTTTTATCCAATAGAATGTCATCAGGGAGGAGAAAAGGGATGGCCACTATAAGAAATAACGCATATCGGATGGAGAAAGATTCTCTGGGCCCTGTCGAGGTTCCCAAAGAGGCCTACTTTGGCGCCCAGACATGGAGGGCAGTTAAAAATTTTCCCATCAGCGGATGGCGGTTCCAAAAGGAATTGATCCGTGCCTTAGGTCTTATCAAGTATGCCTCTGCCAGGGCGAATGCAGGGCTTGGAATCCTCGATAAGAGGATGGCCAGGGCAGTGGAAAAGGCCTCCGAGGAGGTCATGGAAGGGAAATGGGATGAAGAATTTGTGATCGATATCTTTCAGACCGGCTCCGGGACCTCGACCCACATGAATGCCAACGAGGTGATCGCCAACCGGGCCAATGAAATCCTCGGAGGGGGAAAAGGGATCTACCGGCCGATTCATCCCAATGACCATGTCAATCTATGTCAATCCAGTAACGATGTCTTCCCTTCTGCCATCCATATCGCCACCATCCAGCTTCTCCGGGAAAAACTTCTTCCTGCCTTCAGAGGTCTTCATCAGGCACTCAAAGCCAAAGGAAAGGAGTTTTACCCCATTCTCAAAATTGGCCGAACCCATCTCCAGGACGCCATCCCCATCCGGTTGGGTCAGGAGTTTGAGGGTTATGCTCAGCAGGTGAAATTCGGCATCGATCGGATTCAGAAGGCTATGGAGTCCCTTTATGAACTTCCCCTCGGCGGGACTGCGGTCGGGACAGGAGCCAATACCCACCCTCGGTTTGCGAAAAAGGCCATCTCTATCATCAACCAAAAGAGCCATGGACGCTTCCGTAAGCCAACCAGTCCCTTTGAGGCTCAGGGGGCTCGGGATGGTGCTGTAGGGGTGAGCGGGGCCCTGAAAACCGTGGCCGTCAGTCTCCTCAAAATTGCCAACGATGTCCGTTGGCTGGGATCCGGTCCCCGTTGCGGGATCGGGGAGATTCACCTTCCGGAAACTCAACCCGGTTCCTCCATGATGCCGGGAAAGGTTAACCCCGTCATTCCAGAATCCCTGATTCAGGTATGCGCCCAGGTGATTGGAAACGATGCGGCCATCACCCTGGGCGGCCTCAGTGGCTATTTTGAACTCAATGCAATGATGCCCCTGATCGCCCATAACCTCCTCGAATCCATTCGCCTCCTTGCCAATGGTGCAAATAATTTCAACCTAAGATGCGTCAGGGGGTTGAAGGCGGATCAGGAGCGGTGTGAAGAGATGATTGAGAAAAGTCTGGCCCTGGTCACAGCTCTGGTTCCAAGAATTGGATATGACGAAGCCGCCCGCATTGCCCGAAAGGCATACCAAGAAAATAAGACCATTCGCGGGGTGCTGGAAGAAGAAAAACTCCTCTCAAAGATGGAGATAGACCGTTTATTAGACCCCGGGTCCATGCTTGCCCCTTCAAAGTCCACTTTGCCTTCAATGAGGACTGGCTTAATCCCCATCTCTATGATCTGATTTTAAATACGGATAAACTGAGCATTGACTCCACGGTCAAAATGGTTATCGACGCCGTCCGATCGGACGAAATCAAGGCCTGCGGAATGGATTCCGTGAGATCCCTTAAAAAACTCTCACTCCAACGCCAAACCGAAGCCCTCTTTCTTGAAGAAGGGATCAGCGGTCCGCATCTCTTCTTTACCATCGAAGACATCGATGCGATCAGACTTTCGGGGGTGGTGGATTCCGCGGAAGAGAAGGAAAAAGTGGAGAGGGTCGTGAAGAGAATCAAAGATATCAGGAGGGTGGCAAACGACCTCATCATCTTCAAGGCCTCCATGGCCGGCGCCTAATCGAAGAAGGACGAAACAATCCCGGACCATCTTTAATGGGGTTGTCCTTTGCCCCCTCCACTTCGCAAATAGAAGAAGAGGGCTATCCCTCCAATGATCATGAAGGCCGAAAGGATCTGGCCCATGGTAAAGGGACCGAAGATGAATCCGAGATGGGCATCGGGTTCCCTGAAGAATTCGACAAAGAAACGAAACCCTCCGTAAAAAAAGAGGAAAATCGCCAGCAGCCCCCCGGTGGGGACTTTCTTATCCTTTAAAAACCACAGGATCACGAAGAGCACTCCTCCCTCGAGGGCGCTCTCATAAAGCTGAGAGGGATGACGGGGAAGAGGGCCTCCCTTGGGAAAGATCATGCCCCAAGGAACCTGAGTGACCCGGCCATAGAGTTCTCCGTTGATAAAATTTCCGATCCTCCCCAGTCCTAATCCGATCGGAGCAGTGACGATAAGGAGATCCGAAATCTTCCAGAACGACTTCCGATTCTCCAGGGAGAATAGAATCCCGACGATGAGCACGCCGATCAATCCGCCGTGGAAAGACATGCCCCCATGCCAGATGGCAAAGATCTCCAGGGGATCACTCAGATACATCTTAAGATCATAGAAGAGGACATATCCCAATCGGGCTCCGGCCATCAACCCGATGATGAGGTAGAAGTAGAGATTCTCCACCTCCACCCTGTTCATTCCAAAATCCTTTCTCTTCATCTGGTAGCGGACCAGGAGATAGGAGGCGATAAACCCGAAAATATACATCAGCCCGTACCAGCCCACGCGAACAGGACCCAATTCGATTAAGATCGGATCAATATTAACCTTCATGACCACCCCGATGATTTCATTCTATTGGAGAATGAATAAAGATTCAAGTCCTCTTATGGACACCCCCAATAAAAATTATGAGATTTGACATAAGTCAAAGCCATTATTTTACCGGGTGATTAAAATAAGGGTAAATGATAAGAGGGAGGTATTGGGAAGATGAGATGCCCGGGCCAGGACCCCATGTTTTGGAAACCAGATGATGTTTTTGAAATTGAGTGTCCGAAGTGTGGCTACCATGTGGAATTTTTTAAATTCGATGTGAAGAGGAGGTGCCGTTGCGGACATGAAATCATCAATCCGAGGATTAATTTTGGGTGTGCGGAGTGGTGTCCCTATGGGGATAGCTGCATCGAGGGATTACCGGAAGAGATGAAGGCGAAGACGAAGGAGGAAAAGAATAATCGGTTGAGGGAAAGGATTTCCTATGAAATGAAAAAATATTTTGGACCCGATCTGAAGCGGGTGAATCATGCCCTTAAGGTTGTCCAATATGCGGAGGAGATTTTAAAAATTGAAGGCGGTCATCCCCTTGTGGTTCTCGGGGCGGCCTACCTCCATGATATCGGGATCAAGGCGGCTGAGGAGAAATACGGAAGCGCATCCGCGGAGGATCAGGAGAAGATGGGTCCAGACATTGCAAGAGATATCTTAAATCGATTGAACGTCCAGAGGGAAATCGTCAATGAGATCTGCGATATTATTGGACACCATCATCACCCGAGAGAAAAAGAAACGCTTCATTTTCAAATCCTCTTTGAAGCAGACTGGCTGGTCAATATCGAAGAAGAGGGATTTTCCTCAGACCTGAAGAAACTGGAAGAAATCATAGAAAAAAACTTTAGAACCCTGACAGGTAAAAAATTCGCAAGGGAACTCTCCTCCCGCCTTCTCCCCTCCATGTAATTCCAACCATAAATCTGCGGGTTGAAATTACCATAGAAATCGACTATCCTGATAACCATTGAAAATGATCTCCCTTGAAGACCGATGCAGAGAAAATTCATTAAAAAAGTGAAGCACTGGATCGGAGACATCCTGCTCAATGGTCTCCTTACGACGATCATCCCTCTCCTTCGTCCTCTCAAACCGAAGACCCTGGTCTCCCTCTCAAGGGTTCTGGGCACAGTAACCTTTTATCTGTTCAGACGATATCGGAAGAGGGTCTTTCAAAATCTCTCCCTCGCCCTGGGTGAAGATAATAATCCCCGGGAGAGAGTGAAACTTGCCAAAGAAGTCTTTTTTAACTTCACGCTTACCCCCCTGGAGGCGGTTTATGCCTATATTCATCCATTTGAGAGATTTCTTCTGAACATTGAGGTTCAGGGAAAGCAGTATTTGGACGAGGCTCTGGGCCGGGGAAAAGGAGTGATTGCCCTGGGAGCTCATTTAGGGCCTTTCACACTGGTGGGAGGAAGGCTTTCTCTCGAAGGTTACCGATTCAATCTCATGATCAACGAAGGCAATTATCCGAAACTATGGAAGAGGCTGGGAGATGTTCAACGAAGAATGGGGCAGAACCCTTTTTCCCTTAAGCCCACAGTGACAGCCATTAAAAAATCCCTGAACTGTCTCCATCGAAACGAGATCCTGTATGTCATCGCAGACGAGCAACAGAGACGCGGTGGGATCCCGGTACCATTCTTCGACCGGAGAGCGTCAACCGCCCCGGGTCCAGCCATCCTCTCCTTAAAAACAGGGGCTCCGATTTTACCTGTGTTCATTGTGAGAAAAGAGGGAATACCCCGGACATTGGTCATTGGCCCTCCGGTTGAGATCGAAAGAAGTCCCGATATGAAAAAGGATATTGAAAACCTGACGGCAACCTTTACCAGAGTGATTGAAGAGAAGGTGAGACAATACCCGGGCCAGTGGGCCTGGCTTAACCGGCGATGGAAATCACCCCATTTCAATGGGTATCTATGAAAAAGTCGATTCGATGATAAAAAGAACTGGAGGGATGAGATGGAGAAGCCTTCGAGCGGACACCTTTATAGGTTGGTGCAGAGAAGTTTAACCCAGTAAACTCATGTCATTTTTAAAAATAGAGACCGATCCGCAATGACTGTAAACAACCGCATTCGAAGGGTTTGGAATCCCATCCCTCCAGCGCGATCAACCTTTTTCCAGAGCTCTCAACCGGTCCCCTTGACAGAAATAGGGATGGAGTATAATATTTCGACTCGATGGAAGAGATCATCCTGAAGCGATTCCAGGAAAGTGATGAGCTGAAGGCCCGTTTTCTTCAAGAGAACCTTTCCAAACTCGTGGAGGTGATTCAGTGTGTCTCCCGCTGTTTCGAGGCAGGCAATAAACTCTTCTTCTTCGGAAACGGAGGAAGTGCGGCGGATGCCCAGCATCTGGCGGCGGAGTTCGTCAATCGCTATCTCATGGATCGCCCTGCCCTTCCCGCCATCGCCCTGACCACCGACACCTCCATCCTGACCAGTATCTCCAATGATCTCTCCTTCCATGAAGTTTTCGCCAGACAGATCAAGGCCCTGGGGAGGAAAGGGGATATCGCCATCGGCATCACCACCAGTGGAAACTCGCCCAATATCATCAAAGCCTTCGAAATCGCAAAAGCGATGGGAATAAAGACAGTGGCCCTTACGGGCAGGGACGGAGGCGCCCTGGTAAAAATCGCTGATCTTTCTCTAATGGTCCCCTCCAACAGCACGCCCCGAATCCAGGAGGCTCACATTCTCATCGGGCACATCCTCTGCGAGATGGTGGAGCACTCCCTTTTCTTGAATAAGACTGTTCTTAACCATGGAGGCTCTTCCTGTTGAGATGAAGCCATGAGAGGAGAGTGATGGGAGACAGGATAGATACGCTGGATCTTCGTCGAGTGACCTACACTTCCCTGAGACAGAAAAAGCACAAGGTCAGGAAGACCTCCCTGGCGAAAACCTGGAAGAAAGGGGGAACCTTTGTCGATTTTTTAAGTTCCCTTCCTAAAATCCTTGCTGGAAAGGATATGCGGGAGGTTGTGGAAAGGATCGCAGAGGCTGTCCGCCGAAACCGAATGGTCCTCCTCGGAATGGGTGCCCATCCCATCAAGGTAGGTCTTAACCCGATTCTGATCGACTGGATAAGACAAGGCATCCTGAAAGGAATCGGGATGAATGGTGCCTGTCTTGTGCACGATGTGGAACTGGCCATGGTGGGTCATACCTCTGAAGAGGTGGATGAGGAGCTCTCCCGGGGAACATTTGGAATGGTGAGAGAGACCCACGAAGTCATCAATCATGCCATCCGGAAAGGGGTTAAAAAGGGCTGGGGTATCGGAGAATCGATCGGTCAAGAAATTCTCTCCGGGGAATTCCCCTATAAACACCTCTCCCTTCTGGCCGCGGGCAGGAGATCGGGAATCCCGATGACCGTCCATATCGCCATCGGGACGGATATCAATCATATGGGCCCTTCAGCGGATGGGGCCTCCCTCGGAAAAGGCAGCCTGAAGGACTTTCACACCTTCGCCTCCCTGGTCTCAAGATTGGAGAAGGGGGTCTTTATCAATCTCGGTTCAGCCGTGATCCTCCCCGAAGTTTTTCTGAAGGCCCTCGCTCTTGCGAGAAATTTAGGGCATCCCATTAAGAACCTCACCACTGTGAATATGGATTTTATTCCCCATTACCGGCCCACTCTCAATGTGGTCAAAAGACCGACAATGAAGGGAGGAAAAGGCTATACGCTGATCGGCCATCATGAGGTGATGTTCCCCCTTCTTGCTGCGGCCGTCATTGAAAAAATAGAGGGTTCGAGGAATCAAGGGGACAAGGGGTCGAGTGAGAAAAAGACGAGGACAATCATTTAATGAATCATCTTTTTACTGGGGCCCCTGAACCCTGAGACCCTCAAGCCCTTTTGATCGAGATTTAGAAAGGAGGGTTTAAGATAGATGCTTGAATGTCACATCAAACAGAACAGGGCCCGGTGCACCTGCACCTATGAACCCTGTGAGCGAAAGGGAAGATGTTGTGAATGTATTACCTATCACTGGAGAATGAAGCAGCTTCCAGGGTGTCTCTTTACTTCTGAAGGGGAAAGGACTTACGACCGCTCCATCAGTAGGTTTATCGCGGAGAGTAAGTAAAAGGATAGTGGAATATTGGGAAAAATTCAGTCGACTTTCCCCTAAAAGGATAGTGGAATATTGGGAAAATAGAATAAGGGAAATATCATTTCTAACCCATCATTCCATTACCGCATCATTCCAGTATTCCAATAATGAAGTCGACCATGGAAATCAAATTCGAACGATACCATCTCCAATCCGAACTGACCTCCAATATCTACCCCGAGGTGCTCTGCCGTGAAATCCGCCCCTACTTCACCTAAAAGGGTGGCTTCTATTGACATCGGGACCAATACGATCCTTCTCCTCATCACAGGGTTTGGCAGGGGAAAAATAAAGCCTCTCTTTGAAGAGGAGACGATCGTTCGGTTGGGCGAAGGTGTCCGGGAGAGAAAAAGGCTCTTTCAGGAAGCGATGGAGAGGGGCTTGGAAACCCTTGCCCGTTATATGGCCCGTTGCCGTCAAATGGGAGTTGAAAAGACCTATGCCGTAGGGACCAGTGCCCTCCGGGAAGCTAAAAATGCCGCGACCTTTTTAAACAGGGTCAAGAAAGAACTGGGTCTTGAGATCGAAATCATCTCCGGGGAAGAGGAGGCCAGGCTCTCTTATTTAGCTGTAACAAAAGATTTGAAAGAGACGAAAAAATTGACACTGGTCGTAGATGTGGGCGGAGGGAGCACGGAGTTCATCGTTGGAAAGGGAGACCGTATCCTCAAATGGGTGAGCTTACCTCTTGGATCGGTTCGTCTCACAGAAGAGTTTCTCCTCTCAGACCCTATCGAAAATAAAGAGGAAAACAGGATGTTAAGGAAAACTGAACGTTTCCTTTCAGGAATCCCTCATCCCCGTTCATCCTTCTCAATGGTAGCGGTCGGAGGGACAGCGACAGCACTGGCCTCTGTTGAAATGGGGTTAAAAAGTTTCATCCCTGAGAGAATACACCATTTTGTTTTGAGGAAAGAGGCCCTCGGAAAACAGCTCTCCCTCTTTCGTTCAAAGACCATTGAGGAGAGGAGAAAAATTCAGGGTCTTTCTCCGGCCCGGGCCGACGTGATCTTTGCCGGTGGGATGATCCTGTATCGCACGATGGAAGAGCTGGAGTGTCCCGACGTTATGGTCAGCTGTCATGGCGTGAGATATGGCGTGCTCTATAAAAAAATCATGGATGATGGATTGGGGATTTCGGATTGAAAAGGTTCAAGTTTGGAAAGCAAAACTCCTTTATCCCTGGGAGGCCAGCTTCTTCAGAACGAGAATGACCAGTACCATAAACCTTTCCTGACCCGTGTTTTTGGGGCCAATCGGAATCTCCCCTTTGCAAAAGATGAGATCCCCTTTCTTAAAAGGCTTCTCTTCCTCTCCAATGGCAAGGGTTCCCTCCCCCTCCACACCATAGAGAATCACCTCCAGAGCACCGGGATGGGGATGAAGGGGCATGGCCTGACCGGGCTCAAAGCAGATCAGCACCCCTGCGCTGGCCTCACCGATATGGAGTTGTTTGGGCAAAAAATTTTCTTTCGAGAATTGAGCCTTTTCAAAAAGATGAATGGGTTCCACAAATCACCTCGTAAATCCGAATATCGGGCGAAGCGTCCATTTCGAACCAACTCGAAACAAATCCAAAATCAAAATTTCAAAATTTAAAAAAACTCTTTTTGTTTTGGCCATTCGTATTTCGAAAATTTGTACTTGTTTCGAATTTCGTGCTTCGAGTTTCGGATTTTTTGCAATCCTATTGCGATAGTTCATTAAGCTCTTTCACAATGACTTCAGGATCGATGTTATGCATCAGGGCTCCGAAGGAGATGGACTCCATCTTCATTCCGGGGCAGGTGAAACAGCCCTGTCCAAAATATTTCTCGATCACCTTGATTGCCAAAGGATTTGCCTTCAGGACATCCCCGATCACCGTATCCTTATTAAATTTCTTCTCGGCCATATTAAAACCTCCTTCAGAAATTCGGAATTCGGATTGCGGATTTCGGGATTTTAATTCCGCATTCCGAGTTCCGCATTCCGCAATTAACTTTGTTGAGGCGTCATGCTCATCCACAGATTGATGATAAAGAGAAAAATGGAAACTCCCTGACCAAGCCCGAACAGAATCACCATCGCATGCCAGAGCCCTCCTGAGATGGTCTCCAAAATCCAGGAGATGGAAAGACCGATGAGCGTGATATTGGCAAGCCAGACCTGGACGTTTCCGAGCCGGTGGCTATAGACCGGTCTTCCCATGAACCTGGGAAGGATATGATATCCCACCCCGTAGATCATCATCGCCATAAATCCCAGTAAAAGCAGGTGGACATGAACCCGTGTGATCATAAATCGGGCGTCAGGCCACAGGACCATTACCAGACCCAGAAGGGTACCGATCCCGAGATAGATCAGACTCGATTTAACAAAGGCCTTTGCATACTTGTCCATTTAAGTTCCTCCGGATGTCCCTTTATACCGCTTCCACTCTCTTTACTTCAGGCACTGCTCTCTTCACCACTTGCTCCACCCCACGGGAAAGAGTGAGTTGTGACATGGGTCAGCCACCGCAGGCACCTTTTAACCTGACCTTAACAATCCCATCAGCGACATCGACCAATTCCACATCACCCCCATCCGCCTGTAGAGCTGGCCGGATCGCTTCCAATGCCTTCTCAACCTTTTCTTTCATCTTTCTCTCCTTTCTTTGTTCCCTCTCCCCTTCCCTCTCCCTGTGGAGACTGCGTTGTACTTAACCATTCGCCCTTCGACATGCTCAGGACGAACGGGTAGGTGGTTAATTTTTAACATGCCATGTTTCGCTCATGGTGAGGCCCTCGAACCATTAACGGAATGGCGACCCACCCCCATAGAGGAGAGGAGAAGGGTGAGGGGAAAATTTTTAATGACTCCCGTGAATCAACATGGGCAGACACCGGGCACACACCCAAAGATCTTGACCTTCTTTTCGGCATAAGAGTAAAACACCCTCGTGATCCGTTTTCTGACAAACAAAGCAGTTAGACACTTTCTTCTCCTCTTTTTCCGTCTTCGACGTCATTTTATCTCCTTTTAGTTAAAACTTAACTCGCTTCCTAAAGTATTGCCTTGACTTAGATCAATCTCTCTTCTGCATTCTGCTTACTGCCTGCAGGTTTTATGCGAAATAGTGATATAAAAGATCTACTCGACCATGTTTGATCAGATACATCCCTGAGAATTTCATGATCTCCCGGATATTCTCTTTATAATCTCCCCTGTAGCATTGAGACTCGCATTTCTTGCACATGGGCTTAGGGTCATGAGGACATCTCAATCTCATCGTGAGGCCATAGGTGAGGAGCCTGCTGCAATCGGAACAGAGAGAGAGCTCTTTTTTCTCAATCTCCTGAATATTGTATAGCCTGAAGGAGAAGGGACTTCTCTCCCCATTATGATTCTCCCTGCAAAAGATCCCGACAAATTCCATCAGGGTCTTGATATCGGCCTTCTCTTTTTGAGAGATCTTCTCCTTCTTCGCCATATGCTTTTCCTTCCTCCTTCTGGAACCAATATAACACTCATCAAGAAAGGATTCCTTGACCTAAGTCAAGACAGGGGTAAGGCTGTAAATTGCTTGGCCTATTAAGATGGAACGATTGCTTGTAGAAGGTCAACCTTTTGGGGAAATGAATCTTTTATCAGGAGATTAAATCTTCAAACCTGAGGCCAACTCCTCTAAGGCCTCCCGGTTGAGGATGAGAATTTTATCCTTCTTCACCTCAATCATTCCTTTCGACCTCATCTTCCCTAAGGTCCTCGATAGGGTTTCGCTGATGGTCCCCAATTTCGAAGCCAGCTGGGTCTTGCTCAGATCAAGCTCAACTTCCGCTGGGTTCTTCCCTTCTCTCCCGCCTTTCAATGAGAGGTCCAATACGTATTTGGCAATCCGCGAAGAGACCTCTTTAAGAGAGAGCTCTTCAATCAGGGAAGCAAACCTTTTTAAAAAATGTGAAAGCGAGACAATCATATTGATGCTGAGCCTGGGATTCCTTTCAATCAGTTGAATAAAATCTCTTCCCGGAATGAAAAGAAGTTGCCCGTCCGTCAATGCCTCCGCGAAGGCCGGGTAGTTGCCTTCAAGAAAGAGGGCTGCTTCTGCAAAGGCATCGGGTGCGGAAACCACATGGAGAATCTGCTCCTTCCCCTCGGGCGAAATCTTATAGAGTTTCACCTTGCCCGAAAGGAGAATATAAAATCCCTTTGCCTCTTCCCCCTCAGAGAAGATCACTTCCTTCTTGGCCATTTTTTTAAGGGTTGAAATCGCTGTAATCCCCTTCAGGTCCTCATCTCTTAATCCGGCAAAAAGGGGACAATGTTTCAGAAGCCGTATCTCCATAATGATTAAATCTAAGGGTTTTTAGCCCT
>Ga0209610_1000697_pt1 | contig 17527 bp, 15 predicted proteins | sample LakKivw275mmetaG_FD_184137 | JGI IMG/M metagenome (GOLD analysis project Ga0209610, IMG submission 184137) | Anoxic lake water microbial communities from Lake Kivu, Rwanda to study Microbial Dark Matter (Phase II) - Lake Kivu water 275m metaG... | ecosystem: Environmental > Aquatic > Freshwater...
GGGCGAAGATTCGCATCCGCCCAAAGCCCTGATCTTTGATTCCTATTACGATGTCTACCGGGGCGTGGTTGTCCTGGTCAGGATGTTTGACGGCTCTCTGAGAAAGGGAGACAGGATCAGGCTATTCTCCAACGAGCATGAATATGAAATAGAAGAAATTGGATTTTTGGGCATCAAATTCATCCCGCAGCAAGGCCTGTTTGCAGGTGACGCTGGTTACATCATCGCCAACATCAAAGAAGTGGCGGACGCCCGCGTCGGTGACACCATCACCTTGGCCAAAGGCGGTTGTGCAGAACCCCTGGGCGGATTTCAGGAACCCAAACCGATGGTCTATAGCGGCATCTTCCCCATCAACGGCGAAGACTATGAAAACCTGACCGAAGCCATGGCCAAGCTCAAACTGAATGACGCGTCGCTGGTCTATGAAAAGGAAGCTTCCGCCGCTTTGGGATATGGCTTCCGTTGCGGATTCCTGGGCATGCTGCACCTGGAAATCGTAAAAGAAAGGCTCTACAGGGAATACAACGTTCCCATCATTGCGACCACTCCCAGCGTCCGCTTTCTGATCAAACTCAAAGACGGCACGGAAATAGTTGTCTATAATCCGATCGACTTTCCCGACCCGACCAGGATAGAGCAAGTCCTGGAACCCATCATGGAGACTGAGATCATCGTTCCGACAGACTACATCGGCAATATAATGAAACTGGCGCAGGAACGTCGGGGCATTCAGCAAAACATCCAATATATAGACGACAAAAGGGTGGCGCTGCATTATCAGATGCCGCTGATCGAGATCATCTTCGATTTTTATGACAAACTGAAAACAGTCAGCCGCGGCTATGCGTCAATGGATTACGCTTTTCTGGAAAACCGTCCTTCGGATGTGGTCAAAGTGGATATCCTCATCAACAGCGAAAAGGTCGATGCCATGAGTTTTATCTGCCATGTGGACAAAGCCTACAACTGGGGCAAAAGCGTGACGGAGACCCTTTCTGAGGTTATCCCCAAACATCTCTTTAAGATCGCCCTGCAGGCTGCCATCGGCGGTAAGATCATTGCCCGCAGCACCATCAACGCCCTCAGGAAGGACGTTACAGCCAAATGCTACGGCGGTGACATCACCCGCAAACGCAAGCTTCTGGAAAAGCAGAAAGAAGGCAAGAAACGCATGAAGGACATTGGCAACGTGGCAGTCCCGCAGGAAGCTTTCCTGGCAGTTCTGAAAGCTGACAGGGAGTAGCGGAGCTCCCTTCTGATGCAGTTTTACGCTGCTGCAGAAACATGAGGCTAACAAAAACACTTTTTCCCCTTTTCATAATACTGTACTGGTGCGGATTTCTGCTTGCGCAAAGCAATCCTGTGCTCGATCAGGTGGTGCTGGAAGGCCTTAGCACACTCTCCCCCGGAGATATAACTAAAGAGCTGGAACTCAGCACCAGACAAGTTTATTCGCCTGAACTCGCCGTCACGATCAGAGACCGGCTGCAGCAAATCCTTATCCGCAAAGGATTTTACTTCGCCACCATCACCCAAAAAGACATCATCCCGGTTGACAGTAAACGGGTGAGCCTGGTCTTTCAGATCGAAGAAGGATATGCCGGGAACCTTGACGCCATCAGGTTTTCCGGCAACCGCTATTTCTCTGAAGACACGCTGAACCGTCTGCTGAATCTGAATTCTGTGCGCCTGCCAAATCTTAAACAGCTTCCCGCCCTCATGGATAAGGTCCTTAGCCTGTATACAGAGCGGGGTTATCTTTTTGCCGAGGTGGTATTGGATACGCTCAGCGCAGATGCAGAAAGGCTTTCTGCCGTGATTAGGATCACGGAAGGACCGCTGTTCAGACCTGAGAAGTATTTGTTTACCGGCAATAAAGTAACCAAAACAGCAACTCTGCTGAGAATTTCAGGTTTGGCACAGTCCCGTCAGATCACTCCCGATGTATTGTTACAAGCGGAAGCAAACCTGCTCCGCAAGCCCTACATCAGGGATTGCAGCATCGTTCCCATCAATGAGAACACACTCGGGATCGCCATTACTGAGAGCAGGATGACCAAAATTGAAGGCGTGTTGGGACTGACCACCAATCCAGGCTCTCAAAAACGCAATCTGAATGGCCTGGTAAATCTGCAGTTCCTTAACCTGTGGGGCACGGACAGAGCCATCGCCCTGAACTGGAGAAGCCTGAGCTCTTCCTACCGGAAGCTGGAAATGACATATCACGAATCCGGCTGGAACCGCTATCCCGTGGAAGCTGACCTGATGTTTCAAAGAACCCAGCAGGATTCTGCCTGGGTGCGCATTAAAGCTGAACTGAGTGCCTATTACAACTTGCTCGAACATAGATTCGGGACCATCCTGTCCACAGAAAATCTTTATCCTGACCATCCTGATTCCACCGTTGCCATCAGAACCAACTACTACACGGGTTCGCTTTTCTGGGAATACTCAAAGACCGATTACGAACCAAATCCCAGCTCTGGCAGCAGGCTCAGGATTAAGTATGGCCTGAAACTGAGCGATTCGGCGCAGCGAACCAAAACAGTACCATTGACAGAACTTGACGCAGCAACCTACATTCCGCTTTCTTCCAGACTGGTTCTGGCTCCGGCTCTGCATTTCAGAGAGCTTTCGGATAAAAACGCCAGGCCTTATGAGCAGTACAAACTGGGCGGATTCAGTTCTCTGAGGGGTTATATTGAAGACCAATTCAGCAGTTGGCGCATAGGTTGGGCAAACAGCGAATTACGTTATCTTATGAGTCGCGATTCCAGGCTTTTTTTACTGTTTGACAATGGGTTTTTACAAGAATCTCCAGATAAAATCAAGGCAGATTTGATGGCTGCGGGGGCCGGAATTTCGGTGCAAACAAGAGTTGGTCAGATTAGCGTAAGCTATGCTCTGTCAATCATTAACGGCAGAGTGACAGAGCCCTCATCAGGACTGTTGCACATGGGGCTGGCAAGCTCTTTCTAAAAAAAAAACTTGCCAAAATTACGGGTTTAAATAGTGTGTCACACGTTACAGCGTAACTTATAGTGTGTATTAGATTTGTGTCAATAAGGGGATGGCAGAAGTTATCTATGTCAGATAATGATGAAAATCGAAAGATTTTCCTTGCCAAAAAATTCCTGATTTAAATAGTGAGCAAAGTTTAGCACCCTTTTGGTAACACAGAAGAATTAATATGGAGGAATCAATGAGTTTAAAGAAACTTGCCTTAATCGCTCTGATCGTTGTGGTTATGGTCAGCTCTATTGTCTTCTTCGGCTGCAAACCCAAAGAAGTTGTGGAAGAAGCTATCGACACAACTACGGTTGAAGTTGAAGAAGTCGACGACTCAGTTCAGGCTGTTGTCGAAGAGACTGCCGAACAAGTTAAGTAAGACTAAGACACCACAGTAATTGAGAAACCGGATATCAACCGATATCCGGTTTTTTTTTATTTCATGCTTAAGTCTTCAGGTATTTTTCTTTTGCAAAGCCTCAGAACAGGCCTGGAGCAGTGAGTTTATGGTAAAAGGTTTATGCAGAAAGGAATAGCCCTTGTAGATGGTGTTTTTGATCTGAGGTTTGTCCTCGGTGTAACCGCTGGAAAGAATGAAGGCAGCTTCAGCATTTTTGCCCTGCAAGGTTTCCAAAAGAGAGACTCCGTTGCCGTCAGGCAGAACAATATCGATCAGGAACAGGTCATAGATATTCTGCTTTGCCAAATCCCTTGCCTGAGCAAGACTGGAGGCACAGGTAACATTATAATCATAACGCGTGAGCACCTCCACCGCCAGATCCTGAACTGTCTGCTCATCCTCCACAATGAGGATCCGCTTCTTCATGCCCGGTTGCGGGACATAGTCAGGTATGCTGGTTTCAGGCTCGCAAACGTTGTCGCTGAGGGGCAGGCAAATGGTGAATGTGGTCCCTGTCTCTGATGTGTTCTCTACAAAGATGAAACCCTTATGCTGCTTGACAATGCCATAGATGGTTGCCAATCCCAGACCTGTTCCCCTGCCCACTTCCTTGGTGGAATAGAAGGGCTCGAAAATGTGATCCAGAGCCTCTTCCGGAATACCACAACCGGAATCAGTGAAACTGAGCCGGACATACTTTCCCGGCTGAGTGAAAGGCAGTTCCCTGTGCATGTTTTCATCGATCTCGCAAAAAGCTGTTTTGATCGTGATGCTGCCGCCTTCCGGCATGGCATCGCGGGCATTGATGGCAAGATTCATAATGATCTGCTCAAACTGGCTTTCATCCGCTTCCACAAAGAGATCAGAGTCATTGCATTCAAACTGCATGATAATATCCTCACCCAGCATGCGGGCCAGGATCTTCTGCATTCCAAGCAGATGCTTGCCCAGATTGACCTGTTTGAAATTACTGCTCTGGCGGCGGCTGAACAGCAGAAGCTGTCTGGTCAGAGCTGAGGCTTTTTGTCCTGAACTGAGAATGACTTCCAGGCTGTGCAGCAGTTTGGGGTCGTCTTTTCTGGATTCGATCAGCATTTCGGAATGTCCGTTGATGACCTGCAGGATGTTGTTGAAATCGTGGGCAATGCCGCTGGCAAGGCGTCCCACTGTTTCAAACCTGCGGGCGTGCTCCAGGGATTTTTCGATGCTTTTCTGCTCCGTAATATTCTCAGTTACCTCTATCAATCCGCATAGCTTGTTTTTCTCGTCATAGAGCGGGTGAAAGTTCTGTCTGAAAAAGACTTTTCTGCCGCGGCAGGTAACCTCCATTTCGATGTCCTGATCGGCTTTATGGTCAAGAAGCCATTTCACTGGCGCATCAAAGTATAAAGTGTCGGGCTGCAGATCCAGAGTCAGATAAGGCTGCATCTGGCTGAACCAGAGAGCGTTGTCATGCGCGTGCTCGGGCAGCCACTTCTCAAAGACATCATTTTTGTAATAGACTTCACCGCTGAGATCACAGACCATAATGCCAAAAGGCAGAGCGCTGCTGAACTGCTTTAGGAGCAGCAGGGCATTGGTCAGAGGCATGTTTGCTTTATTCTTAACGGTCATGATAGGACCTTCCTTTTATAAATCCTGATAGAGGCTTTCGCCGGTTTTTCATTTTCAGCCAACGGCCTGGCCAGCTTGTCCACCACTTTTATCCTGGGTTGCGTCAGTCCGGCTCTAATGCTGACCAGAAAAAGCACGCTACCAAGCTCCTCATCCTTATCATCATAAACCTTGAGCAAAAGCCAAACATCGTGATCCACTCTGGCTAAATTCTGCAGTTTATAGCTGACTTCCACGTGCGCAGCGGAATAATCAGAAATGCTGACATCACTGATGCGGATATCCCTTTCCTGCTGATCCTGAATGCAGTTGTGAATGAAAATCCCCATCAGGACAAGCGCTATGACCAGCAGCTTGATCCAGTTGGGCACAGGATACTTGTTAGGGAACTGCATTCTGTCGATCTTCAGCATCTCAACCTTCTTATAATAAGCCCCATCTTCTGCGGAAAAAGAGTTCAAGACAAAAGACGATGATAAATAAAGATATCAGGTACCATTTTTTGTAAAGAGGAAAATCCTTCCTTTCCATCCTGTCTGCCTTAACCGCCTTGACAGGCTGATAGTTAGCAGCTTCCTCCAGATGCAAGGTCCTACCGCCGGTCTGCTGAGAGATCCAGTTCAGAAGCGAATTATTATAACCCAGGTCACGCGCTTCCTGGTTTCTGGCAAGCAGCATGAATCTGCCGTCGGTGGATCTACCGCCGTTTTGGTCAACGATCTTAAAACTGTATTGGTCCGGATTTGTAAGCCTGAAGGAGACTGCATATTCATCATCCTTCATAGTCAGAAAGTCGCTGAAAACAGTCTCATTCTTTGAGTTAATAATAGTGATCCTGGGAGCCAGGTCAGAGCGCGTTCTGCGGGTCTCGTCAAGGGCAGTAAGCCTGATCACTAAAGGTTCTTCAGGATAATAGGCAGGGTCATACAAGGCTCTGAACTGCCCTGAAGCCTTGTTGCTAAGCCAGGTCAGCAGATCGGACGTGAAGTTCTTGTAGCCTTGTTTTTTGCTCTGCAACTGCCAGCGCCATAAATTCAAAAAGGCAAAACTGACCACCTTGCCGTTCAAAGCTGATGAGACCGCTGCAGCAGGGCTTTTCTGAACATTGTCCAGCACGGCAAGAACTTCCGCAGTGGGTATGACGGACAGGTAATAATAATCAACGGGGGGTATCTGTGCAAGTTCTTCATTTGGAATGTTGAAAGCGGAATAGACTGCTGCCGCAGGCAGCAATTTGATCAGACCTTTGTAGCTGCTGCGGATATTCGAACTTCTGAGTGGTAGTATCTCACTTAACTGCGGGACGGGAAGTCCCATGTGAAGCAGTCCGCAGCCTTGCCTGACCTGGGCAGTGATATTCTGAGCCAGTGTGTTGTCAAACTGGAGTGAGCCCTGATTGACAATAATAATAGCAGAAACATTGATGAAATCGCGCAGGACGGCTTTCTGCTCACCCTGATAGAGCTGAGCGCCTTTAACAGTGTAGCTGGATGGCTCGATGCGGTTGTTTTCCCTGATCACATCAAGGATGAATTTGGTATCCCAGTTCGGAGCATCTGTGAAAAGCAGCATTCTTTCTTTATCTGTCAGGATGTCAATGGCACTGAGCTGATTGTTGTTGGACAGTGTTGGTTCATTGACTCCATCGGATGAAACCTGCACTTCGACCTTGTGCAGGCCAGTTTGAGCAAACCTGTGATCAAAGGAAACGGTTTGCACCGGCTCGTTCCGGAATGAAACATTCTTCTGTGCAATTATCTGACCATCGATCACAAACCTGACGGAGGCGGAACCCTGGTAATTAATCGCCTGGACACTTGCCTCAAAAAGACTGAGCTCATTGCGATAACCCTGTTTGTTATGGCGGAGATCGCTGATCAGCAGGTCTATCTCCTGCTGACGGGATGAATCGGTAACGGCATGAATGGGCATGTCAAAGTTCTTCAAAGCGGAAAGGTCACTGTCACGCAGCCAGCCGTCGGAGAATAGAATAATCTGTCTTTGCCCTGTTTTGTCATTTTGCTTGCGGACCTCTTCCAGAGCAGGAAGCAGCATGGTTGAGTTTTTACTTCCATTTAGCCCATCGGCAAAGACTTGTTCACTGATCAGGTATCCGGCTTGCTTAAAGGCATCTTTGAGATGACCGTAAGCACTGTCCATCCGGTCAGATTTGCTTTTGTCCAAGTGCCGGATCTGCATGCTGGCAGAGACATCCTTCAGCAGAATGAGCTGTGGACGCTCAGTAAAATGCCTGATATAATAGATGATCGGTGTCAGCAGGAATAGAAACACCAGTCCCACTGCCAGTGCCCTAAGAGCGGCAAGACTGATTTTCTGTTTCTGGGTAAGCCCCGGATTCGTCCTGTAGTATAAGAACAAAGCTGTGACGACAGCAACGATCCCGGCTATTATATATTTCAGCATATTCTTCCTTAATTAGATATCTGTCAGAGTGATGACACCCTGAGAGAGAGACTTGTCTGCCATGAGTTTTACTTCCTCAGTGCCAAGTCTTTGCTTCAATCTGCTTAGATTATAACTCTGATGTCCTGTCAACAGAGAAATATCCTGTACTGCCAGATTGATAACTTTTCCGGGCTTGTTAAGAGGTAATATTTTCCGGATCAGTCTCTCCCCTTTGACCAGTTCGCCAAAGGCGGGATGGTAGGGTCCCGCATAGTCTGAACCCTTTCCCAATGAGGGAATTCCAACCTTGATGACGGCGATATTGTGCAACTCTGCCCAATCCAGGTAAAGCACGCAGAGATCGATTGCCTCTTCCAGAGAGAGTGGAGTGACCTTTCCCCGTTCGTAGAGATTCCACAGCGGAGTGCCTTTTATGATTACAAGGGGATAGATCCTTATAAAATCTGGCTTAACAATCTCTAAAAAGTCCAGGCAATTTGAATTTGAAGCAGGAGCCAAGTAGGATAGACCAGGCATGATCTGAACGCCGAGTTCAAAGCCGAACTGCTTTACGCGCAGACAGGCCTCCACAGCGGTTTGGCTGTCATAACCGCGGCCGGAAGCTTCCAGAACGGCATTCTGAAAGTCCTGGATGCCGAGTTCTATGGTCTTTACCTGATGTTCTCTGCACCAGTCAAGCTCGTAAGAACTTACGCAGTCAGGCCTGGTGGAGATGCGCAGGGAAGTTACATCGTCCAGACAGGGTTGTACAAGACTGTAATATTTCTCTCTTTCCTGTTTGCTCAAAGACGTGAAAGTACCGCCGTAGAATGCTATCTGCTTTTGTTTATTACGATGTGAACTGCAAAACTTCCCGATCTGCAGTTGCAGGTCTTCCAGACTCAATTCCTCGACTGAATCAAAACTTTTCTGGTCGCAATAAATGCACTGAAAGGGACAGCCCTTTTGCGGTATGAAGACGGGATAGATCAGCATTCAGTTCAGATGCCGAGTTTCTGGCAAGCCAGTCTGGCTGCTTCCTGATGGGCGTTTTTCTTGGTCGAACCTTTGCCTTTCCCCATTTTCCTGCCGTTGACCGAAACCTCCACTACAAAGACTTTCTGGTGCTGAGGGCCTTCTTCGGCGATGGTAACATAATCAGGCGCTGGCTGGTTGTGTGACTGGAGATATTCCTGCAGGATGCTCTTGTAGTTGACCAACTCGATCCGGTTGACAAGGTGCTCAAAATCAGTCAGGACATAGTTTTTTACGAAGCGTGACGCTACTGAAATTCCGCCGTCCAGATAGATGGCACAAATCAAAGCTTCCATTGTATCACTAAGAATGGAAGGTTTGTTTTGCCCGCCGGATTGCAGTTCCTCAGAGCTCAGCAGGATGAATCTGCCCAGGTCGAGAGCGTTGGCTTTGATGGTGAGATAGGTTTCCGAGACGATCTTGGACTTCAGTTTGGAAAGGCTGCCTTCCTGCTCGTCAGGATAATGCTGAAAGAGTTCTTTGGAAACGACAAAGCCGAGGATGGAATCGCCCAGAAACTCCATTCTTTCAAAGGGAGAGGGGACCTTGTGATCGTTGAATTTCTTACGCAGATATGATTTGTGGGTCAGGGCAGCCTTCAGCAGGGTCAGGTCACGAAAACCGTAATTGATTTTCTTCTGTATGTTGCTCAGGCTTTTTTCCCATTTGGGAAATTCCATTTTGTCAGGCAGAGAGCGCGTTCCGAAGTACTCTATTATTCTTTTTATAATAGTTTTCATCAGGTCCTCAATGAACTGAAAGGAAAAAGTCGACCCATGCCCGCACAGGTCGACTCAATGATGCATAAAGCTATGCGTTGTATTTTTTAATTATGATGGCTGAGTTGTGTCCGCCAAAACCGAGTGAATTGGATAACGCCGCATTGACTTGAAACTGTATTGCCTGGTTGGGAACATAGTCCAGATCACAATCCGGATCAGGATTCATCAGATTCATCGTGGGATGGATCCAGCCCGTTTCAACGGTCTTGCAGCAGGCAATGGCTTCGATTCCAGCCGCCGCACCCAGCATATGCCCCACCATGGATTTGGTGGAGTTGATCTTAAGTTTGCCTGCATGCTCGCCGAAAGCGGCTTTGATGGACATGGTCTCGCCCTTATCGTTGAGCGGCGTGGAAGTTCCATGCGCATTGATGTACTGAATTTCCTCAGGCCTGAGGCCTGCGTCTTTCATTGCCATCTGCATGCACTTGGTGCTGCCGGAACCGTCTTCCAGCGGTGCAGTGATATGATAAGCGTCATCTGTGGCGCCATATCCTGCCAGTTCGGCATAGATCTTTGCTCCGCGGGCTTTGGCGTGTTCCAGTTCTTCCAAAACCAACATGGCAGCGCCTTCCGACATCACAAAGCCATCCCTGTCCTTGTCAAAAGGACGCGACGAAGTTTTGGGATCATCGTTCCTGGTGCTGATCGCCCGGAGCGCTCCGAAGCCGGCAACGGCAAGAGGAGTGACTGCTGCTTCCGCTCCGCCGGTAACGATGATATCGGCATCTCCGTACTGGATGGAACGGAAAGCTGTTCCGATCGCGTGATTGGCACTGGCGCAGGCGCTGGTGATATTGAAATTGATGCCTTTGAAATTATTCTCAATGGCGATCTGCGCTGCGGCGATATTGGAAATCATCTTGGGAATGAAGAAAGGGCTGACCCGGCGCGGACCTGCAGCAATGAACTTGCCGCATTCCTCTTCCAGGGTCATGATGCCGCCGATTCCGGCGCCTGTGATGACACCCACCCTGTCAGGATCAGGATTCAGATCTTTGATCCCCGCATCGGCAATGGCTTCCCTTGAGGCGATCAGGGCAAACTGGGTATAGCGGTCCAGCTTGCGCGCTTCCTTGGCGTCAAAGTGCTCTTCGGGATTATAATTCTTCACTTCTGCAGCGAATTTTGTATTAAAACTGCTTGCATCGAATTGGGTAATCATATCAAAGCCGGAAACGCCTTTAAGCAGGCTTTCCCAAGTCTCTTTGATATTATGGCCGACGGGAGTTATGGCTCCCAGGCCGGTTATGACCACTCTTCTTTTCATAGCATAAACCTCTTTGTTTTTAAGTAAGGGGTTGCGGGTCAGTCGCCGCAACCTTGTCCGGTTTGATGAAAAGACCGGGAATTCGAGCTTTGAGCAGCGGTTCAGATGTCGTTATCTCAAAGAGCCTGTAACACAGGAGCGTTTCCACTGTTGCAAGCTTTCACTGTCGAACCAGACAGCCGAAGCTACCATCCCCGGTCCTGACTTTTGTTGCTTACCGGATCAAAGTTACTTGACTTTGCTTTTCAAGTATTCGATGGCACTGCTGACAGTGGTGATCTTTTCCTGGTCTTCGTCAGGAATTTCGATGCCGAATTCTTCTTCGAACGCCATCACCAATTCCACTGTGTCCAGAGAATCAGCTCTCAGATCTTCGATGAAGCTGGCTTCGGGAGTGACCTGGGCTTCATCGACACCCAGCTTATCCATCACGATTTGTTTGACCTTGGATTCAATATCCATGATTCCTCCATTCTTATTTTGGACTTTTTTTCTATTGCAGGCCTGCGGATCAGGCCTATCAATGCATGGTCAGGCCACCGTCCACCGCAAGGGTCTGGCCGGTGATGTAAACACTTTCTTCAGACGCGAAAAACAGACACAGCTTAGCCACGTCTTCAGGTAAACCAAGCTTGCCCAAAGGGATGGCTTTGGAGTAGTTCTCCACCACTTCCGGCGGCAGCTTGGCTGTCATTTCCGTCTGGATGAAACCGGGAGCCACGGCATTCACTCTGATCCCGCGGGAAGCAAATTCTTTGGCGCAGGACTTGGTGAAAGCAATCAATCCGCCCTTGGTGGCGGCGTAGTTCGCCTGCCCGGCATTACCCATCAAACCGATTACGGAGGCAATGTTGATGATGGAGCCGGCGCGCTGTTTCATCATTACCTTAAAAGCTTTCTGTGTGCAGATGAATGTTCCTTTCAGATTGACTGCGATGACGGCATCCCATTCCTCTTCTTTCATGCGCAGCAGCAGGTTGTCTTTGGTGATGCCGGCATTATTGACCAGGACATCAATGCTTTTATGCTTTTCCAGAACTGCGTTGAACACGCTTTCCATATCTTCGGATTTGGTCACGTTACCGGCGTAGCCATCTGCTTTGTAGCCTTTGGCAGTCAGTTTGGCGACAGCTTCATCCACCGCTTCCTGAAACAGGTCAAGGATGATGACAGTAGCGCCTTCCGCCGCAAACAGTTCAGCAATGCTGAATCCGATGCCGCGGGCGGAACCTGTGATGATGGCAATTTTATCTTTCAATCTTTCCATTTTTTTCTCTTTTTTACATTTATGCCTGAGAAAGCAGAAGCTCTTTTACAGAGCCAATGTCTTCCAGTTTGTCAACGTTCAGGACTTGTGCTTCCTTGTCAATATTCTTTATCATTCCGCTGAGGACTTTTTGCGGCCCGAATTCAACAAATCTCCTGACGCCCTGACTCAGCATGAACTCGATACATTCCACCCAGCGCACCGGTGAAATTATCTGTTTCACCAGCTTGGCCCTGATGGCGTCGCCATTTGTCTCCGGCATTGCATCCACATTGGACACCACCGGCATGGCCGCAGTTCCAAATTCAAAGTTCTGCATTTCGTCAGTCAGCCAGGCACTCGCCTGTTCGATCAGCGGTGTATGAAACGGACCGCCGACCACCAAAGGCAGAACTCTTTTGGCGCCTTTGGCTTTGGCCAGTTCTCCGGCTGCTTCCACGCCTACCTGAGTGCCTGAGATCACTGTCTGGATGGGAGTATTGAAATTCACTGCCCGAACCAGGCCCTGCGCTTCGGCTTCTGCGCAAATCTCTATCACTTCAGAAGAGGTCAGGCCAATGATGGCAGCCATGGCAAAAGGCACTCCGGCATTGGCTTTGATCATGAATTCGCCGCGTTTGTGCACAATGTGCATGGCATCCGGCAAAGTCAGAACTCCGGCTGCTGCCAGAGCTGTGAACTCTCCCAATGAGTGCCCCGCCACAAAATCCGGCCTGAGGTCAAGCTCTTGTGAAAAAGCTTTCAACGCTGCTATGGAATGCAGCAGGATGGCGGGCTGGGTGAACCGCGTCTCTTTGAGAGCGTCTTCCGGCCCTTCCAGCATAATGGCCTTGAGCTTGGTGCCATGCTCTGCGTCAAACTGCTCCAGAATCCTGTTCAATTCAGCATCGGCAGCCAGGAAATCCTTTGCCATTCCAACATACTGAGCGCCCTGCCCGGGAAAAACAAATGCTGTCTTCATTATCAATCAGTCCTTTTTTTTACCACAAAGGCACTAAGGTCACAAAGGCTCACAAAGATAAAAGATTAAATCCAAGCTAAGCTTTGATCCATTAACCCTAAGTCTATCCTTTGTGTTTCTTGGTGTTCTTTGTGTCTTTGTGGTGAAAAATTTATAACTCATAATTTATAATTGATTAGTACCGCGCCAGCACGCTGCCCCAGGTCAGGCCTGCTCCGAAGGCGACCAATATCATGATGTCGCCCCGGCGTATTTTCTGAGCCCGGATCGCCTCGTCCACGGCAACAGGAACTGTGGCTGAGGACATATTGCCATACTTTTCAATGTTCACGATGATCTTGGACATGGGAAAGTGCAGTTTGTCCGCCACGCCTTCCATGATCCTGAGGTTGGCCTGATGCGGGATGATCCAGTCCACTTCATTGGCGGAGAGCTTATTCTTTTTCATGATTTCTTCGACTGCCTGGCTCATGGAACGCACTGCCAGCTTATAGATCTTGTTGCCTTCCATATAGAGGGTGTGAAGATTCTCGTCGATGGTTTTCTGACAGGCAGGCATTCTGGATCCGCCCGCCGCCAGGTATAAATATTCACTCTGGCTGCCATCGGACCACAGCATCGAATCAATGATCTTGGAAATGTCGCTGGGTTCGGCTCTGGACACAACTGCCGCTCCCGCTCCGTCTCCAAACAGTACACAGGTGTTGCGGTCCTTCCAGTTGGTTATCTTGGTCAGGATTTCCACTCCGATGACCAGAATGTGTTTATAGATTCCGTTTTCAATGTATTGCCGCGCCATGTCGACCGCAAAGATGAATCCTGTGCAGCCGGCGGAAACATCCATCGCCGGGATGTTCTTCAGTCCCAGTTTGTGTTGTACGATGCAGGCGGTGGAGGGAAAAGCGTGGTCTCCTGAAATGGTGGCGACAATGATCATATCGATGTCAGTGTATTTGATATTGGAGGATTCAATCGCCATTTTGGCTGCCGGATAGGCAAAATCGCTGGCTGCTTCTTCCGGCGCTGCTATGTGGCGTTCGAACATGCCGGTCCTGGTTCTGATCCATTCGTCTGTTGTATCCACCATCTTTTCCAGATCGAAATTATTTAGGATTTTTTTGGGGACTGCATGTCCAAAGCTGCTGAATTTGGCATAATACTTATTCATGTTAAGCTCCTGCGTTGGCAAAGTATTCCTGGGCATGAGCGACAAAACCGCTCTGTGCCGAACGGACGGCGAATTTGACGGCGTTTTTCATCGCCTTGGCGTTGGAGCGCCCGTGTGTGACGATGGTCAGGCCGTTCAGCCCGATCAGCATGGCGCCGCCGTATTCGGTGTGATCCAGTTTCTTTTTCAGATAGCTGTAAACCGGATAAGAAAGCATTGCGCCCAGTTTGGCGACCCAGTCCTTGTTAAACTGCTCTTTCAGCAGTTCAAAGATGGAGATGGCCGCGCCCTCGATGGTTTTCAGCATGACGTTGCCCACAAAGCCGTCGCAGACGATTACGTCCGTGATGCCTTTGAGCACGTCCTTGCCCTCGATGTTGCCGATGAAATTGATCTCTTTGTTTTCTGATAACAGCTGATGCACTTCTTTGACCAGCAGATTCCCTTTGGCGCTTTCCTCGCCGATGTTGAGCAGCGAAACGCGCGGATGTTCCACCTGCAGCAGGAACTTTGCATACAGGCTGCCCAGCTTGGCAAACTGCACCAGATGCTCCGCCGTGCAATCGACATTGGCTCCGATATCCAGAATGATCTCGTGATTTTTCTGCGTCGGAAAGGAACCCGCAATCGCAGGTCTCTGCACGTTTTTGATCCTGCCGTAGGACAGCAAAGAGGCCGCCATTACGGCTCCAGTGTTGCCGGCGCTGACTGCCGCGTCTGCTTGGCCTGATTTGTGCAGTTCAATGGTTTTGACCAAAGACGAATCCGGCTTGCTGCGCACGGATTGTGAAGCGCTGTCATCCATGCTGATGCGGTCAGGCGCATCAACTATGATTATCCGGTCAGCCGGATAGATGTATTTTCCCAGTTCCTGTTTCAGAACCGCTTCCGCGCCGACCAGAATGATTTGCTCGCAAAGGTCTTCCCTGATGGCCTGGACCGCTCCCTCCACTTCCGGATAAGGCGCATTGTCACTGCCAAAAGCGTCAACCGCTATCCGCACATCAGTCCTTTTTTACTTTGACCGGCTTACCGTCGTAGTAGCCGCATTTTTCACAAACGTGATGCGGACGGCAGGGCTCGCCGCAATGGCTGCAGGTGCTGATCGCAGGCATTTCGGCAACGTCATGGGTTCTGCGTTTGTCACGTCTGGTTTTGGAAGTTTTCTTTTTCGGGACTGCCATTGTATCTCCTTGTAATTTATATCTCTTACTTCACTATATCCGGTTTTGAATCTTGCTCAAATATTCTTCTAACTGCTTTTAATATTTATCTCTTAGCAATCATTCCCTGTTTATCATCATTTTGGAAGCCTGCTTTTTGTCAAGCAAAAAGGAACGAGGCCTGATAGAATTACGAATTACGAATAGTACATAATCCCAATGTATGTCATTCCTGCGCAGGCAGGAATCTAAAAATCACGAATTACGAATTACGAATAGTACATAATCCCAATGTATGTCATTCCTGCGCCCGGGGTCCCCTGACAGCTTGCTGGCTGGGGTGGACGAGCAGGAATCTTAATCACGAATTACGAATTACAAATTATGGGTGTAATTCTGCCTTCAGGCAGGCAGCTCAAAAACAACAAACAATTACCAATATTTAGATACCTGCGTAAACGCAGAATTACATATTGATCATGGTGTCGTTTTGCAGATTGGCAATCTGTTGGATTCCGGGATTGGCAATCCCGGACCTCATTACGTGAAAAAGTGGAAGAGTGAAAAGCCGTTTCCACGAAGTCCGTAATCTTGTATTCCGGAGTTCGAAATTCCCTTGATAACCTGTCAGGAGCTAATGATCCATCAGGGAATTTAGGACTTCGTAAAAACACATCAGATTGTTTTTGGATATCACGAAGTCCGATTTGCCCCTTTTGCTCGCATACCCCGCCATAGTTTTTTCAGGGCAATTTGAACTCCGGGAAGCTCCTCTGGACCTTAAATGAAATACGGTACTATTACTATATCATTACGGTACTAATACGGTTTTTTACCGTAATGCTACCGTAATGGTACCGTAATGGTCAAGTAATGCTTTTATGTACCATGGAATCAACCGGAGTCTAAAATCCCTGTTTCCGGAGTTCAAAATTTCCCATAGAGACTATCAGGAGCACGCTTGGTAAAAGGAAATTTCGGACTTCGTGAGATCGCATGCCCCTTTTTACGAAGTTCGATTTGCCCTTAAACTAAAATACCATTATCAGTTTCCGAGGGCAAATTGAACTCCGGGAAGCGGGTGACTACATAGCTGATAGAGATTGACAATAAGGCAGAAGTATGGGAAGAGGCAATACATTGAATGATAATGATTAAAAGGAACAAAAGATGAAAAAGAACTCAGGTTTCAATACCAGACTGATCCATGCCGGGCACAGGAAAAATGAGCATCTGGCAGTTACCACCCCGATCTATCAGACCAGCACCTTTGCTTTCGAGAACGCCAATCACGGAGCAGACTGCTTTGCCGGCAACAGCAACGGCTACATCTACACACGTCTGGGTAATCCCACCATCCGGGCTTTGGAAGATGCGGTCGCCAACCTGGAAGGGGGCTACGGCGGAATCGCCGTCGCCAGCGGCATGGCAGCCGTGACCACAATGTACATGACTTTCCTGGGCGCAGGCAGTCACATCGTCTCGTCCGCAGCGGTCTATGGTCCGTCCAGAACGGTTCTGGAAAAGCATTTCTCCCGCTTCGGAGTGGAAGCCACTTTCCTCGACACTTCCAAAACCGAACTGATCGAAGCAGCCATCCGTCCCAACACCAGGGTGCTTTATGTGGAAACTCCTGCCAACCCCACCATCGCCATCACGGACATTGCCGCCTGTGCAGAGATAGCCAAAAGGCACAACCTCAAACTGGTGGTGGATAACACCTTCTGCTCGCCCTATCTGCAAAGGCCTCTGGAACTGGGCGCGGACATCGTTTTGCACTCCATAACGAAATTCATCAACGGACACGCCGACGTGGTGGGCGGAGTACTGGTCTGCAAGACTGAAGAAGACTACAAGCTGATGTATCCTGTGATGACCAGCATGGGGCCGAACATGGATCCGCACCAGGCCTACCTGGTTTCCAGAGGGCTCAAAACCCTCGCCATCCGCATCGAAAGAGCACAGTCAAATGCTTTGAAAATAGCTCAATATCTGGAAAAACATCCCAAAATAGATTGGGTGCTTTATCCCGGGCTGGAATCACATCCTCAGTTTGAACTGGCAAAGAAGCAGATGAAAGGTCCCGGAGCTTTGATGTCATTCGGCCTGAAAGGCGGCCTCAAGGCAGGCAAAACTCTGATGGATAACGTGCAGGTAGCTACCCTGGCAGTCTCTTTGGGCGGGATTGAAACCCTGATCCAGCACCCTGCATCAATGACGCATTCCAAAGTATCAGCCGAAGCGAAACTGGCGGCAGGCATTACAGACGAACTGGTACGCTACTCTGTCGGAATTGAAGACGTGGAAGACCTGATAGAAGACCTGGAACAAGCGCTGGCAAAGGTATAGGAAAAGCTTTTACAGCCTGATCTCAATGATTTGCAGCTCCTGCCCGAGGGTATAATCCGGAGGCAGGAGTTTTTCTTTGATGATGGAATTGTAACGCTGC
>Ga0209610_1000701_pt1 | contig 17459 bp, 32 predicted proteins | sample LakKivw275mmetaG_FD_184137 | JGI IMG/M metagenome (GOLD analysis project Ga0209610, IMG submission 184137) | Anoxic lake water microbial communities from Lake Kivu, Rwanda to study Microbial Dark Matter (Phase II) - Lake Kivu water 275m metaG... | ecosystem: Environmental > Aquatic > Freshwater...
TTCGCTCGGAAGGATATAACCATCCGGCGTCTTGAGGGGGACTAATCCAAGGCGATGACTCAAAATCTCGTCGTGCATCACCGAATCGTTCGCAACAAACTCAACCTCATCGATAGCCATTACTGGCACCTCTCTCAGCATTATTCTCCTCAATGTGTTCGCGAACGCTGGATTTGTATCCGAGAGCAAGAACTCCATTTCGTCTGCCGCCAGCTTCCTAACTTCTATTTCCATTCAATCCCTCCGATTACACCCTGCGGCCCCTGCGGCCACCTTTTCTTTTAACCCCGTCATGTGGCGTCGGCGTGACATCTTCGATCCTTCCTATCTTCAACCCAGCACGGGCAAGCGCACGTATGGCTGCTTGGGCCCCCGGGCCCGGGCTCTTCGAATCGCTGCCGCCTGGCGCCCGAACTTTAATGTGTACACCCATAAACCCCTTGTCCATGGCCTCTTCCGCCGCGCGGGCTGCTGCCTGCATCGCGGCGTACGGTGAAGATTCCTCGCGATCGGCCTTAACTATCATGCCTCCCGACCAACGTGAGACTGTCTCGGCTCCAGTCAAATCTGTTATGTGTATGATCGTGTTGTTAAACGACGAGTAAATGTGTGCTACTCCCCACTTCTCTTCAGGCACGTCATCCCTCCTTTGGCCGCGTTTCTTCCAGTACTGGCTGGCTCTCGGCTTCGGCTTCACCTGGCTCGGCTGCGGCTGGTGGCACTTCTGGCTTTGGCTGAGTGGCAAGAGCTAAACTCGGAGCACGACTTATCTCGCCCTCCTCCTTCACCGGTACCAGATAACTCGGCACAGTAACGCGCTTCCCGGCGATCGTGATGTGGCTGTGCAACACAAGTTGACGTGCCTGCAATGGAGTTGCCGCCAAGCCCTTCCTGAATACAATCGTTTGAAGACGACGCTCTAGAAAATTCTCTACATTCAAACCAAGCACATCGTCTAAAGTTGCTTCGCCCGATATCAAACCCAAGCGCTTGAGCCTTTCAAGCAGTTGATTCGTTTCAAGTTCGGCTTGAGGACCAGATGCCGCGAGCAGACGTCTAGCGTTTCTCCTGAAACTCCTGAGAAGAGTCTGAGTTTTCCATACCTCCTCCTTCCTGCGCAACCCGTACTTTCGAAGTAGCTTGTTTTCCGCGTCTATCCGGTCTTTTTCCCAAGGATGTGAAGGCTTGAGGTATTTCTTGCTTTGCTTCTTTGGGTCGCCCATTCAATCACTTCTTTCCCGCTTTTTTCTCTTCCTTTTTTTCTTCTGCTTTCGGTGCCGCTGCTTTTTCGGGTTTCTCGGGTTTCGGTGCCTTCTCGACTTTCTCGGGTTTCGCTCCCTTTTCAACTTTCTCCGCTTTCTCAGCTTTTTCCTTGGGTGCCCCTTTCCTCGGAGGCGCTTCTCCTTTCTTGGCCGCAGCCTCGGCTTCCCTTATACGGATTTCCTTGCGCTTGACGCCGACGGTCATACCCACGCGACCGGTGCTACGGGTTCGCTGCCCCCGCACTGGCAGGCCCAGCTCGTGCCTTATGCCGCGGCGGCTCCTTATGCGGCGTTCTCTCGCGATGTCCGCGCGCACAGCTCGATCGATGTCTGAACCGATGATGTGGATGTCCTTACCGCTGTCCTCATCTTTCCTGCGATCAAGCATCCAGCTCGGCACACCATGAGCTTGCGGTCTGGAAACAACATCCTCTAGCCGCTTTATTTCTTCCTTGCCGAGGTTCCCCAGCTTGACCAGGGGATCCACTTTAGCTGTGTAAGCGACTGCACGCGCCATCATCACGCTCACACCTTTTAAATCTGTTAGCGCCAGCTGGACGCGTTTTTCGCCGCTCAGGTCCTTGCCAGCTATCCGAACGATGTGTTTGAATTCTTCAGGCATTTTATCGACCACAAGAGCCCTACCGTAAAACTTGTTGAACTGTCCTATTAAAGTCATTCGCCGAGATGGCGCCGGGGCAGGGATTTGAACCCTGACGACCCGTGAGGGTCAACAGCTCTCCAAGCTGTCGCATTAGCCTAGTTCTGCCACCCCGGCTCATATAACGATGTCCTCTGTAAGTTTAAAGAACCTCTCAGTCAATGCTTTTCAGACTCAACTAACATTTTGTACTTTTTCTTTTAACCACTCATTGCTAAATCCAATTTCACGTACAAACCGATCCACGTCGCCATGCTGTGATAGGTAGAACTGCCAACAAACGCTTGTTTTCCCGCTTTTAGGATTGAATCGCAAATTCTTCTTTACCCTAGTTGGGTGATAACCTATTTTCACAAATGCTCTATGCAAAGAGCGAGTTAAGGGTTTTGATGCAAATTTATATTGGAAATTAACCCAACGACCATGACTTTTAAAAACCGTTCCATCGGTATCTGTCAAGCCCCTTATGCACGCCTTTATAAAATTGGGATTCTTCATTATCCATTCTGGAATGGTAAATTTTTTGTTTGTATTTTTCGTGCGTTCTGGCATTCCCGCTGATTTAAGAAAATCGTAGATTCTTTTACTCTTGATGACAAGCACCAACGAGTTTTGGTTCCGACGACGGTAAAAGTACCCCTGAACATCAAAGAGTTTCTTAAAAATTGGCCTTATTACTGCTTCATAATAACGAAACTCGTGCGAATGGCCAGAGATGTAAGTAAAATATTTTTCACTTCGCTCTTCTTTGTCGTAGCCTCTATACAAACAACCATCACCCATTAATATACCAAGCAGTTCTGCTAATTCTTCGGAATACGATGAAGGATTTTTTAGGTAAGCCTTCCTTGACGTCATTTGAGCGCTTTTTATTTGTCCCCAATTGGCAGGGAGTAACCTATGTGGGGGGAGGGGTATGCCTGAAATATTTGATAATCCCAAAGCACCATCCAACGGCAGGGTAGATCCCCTAAATCCATAGTCAACTTTAGCTGTGTTGCCGTTAACCCCGCACAACTTCCCAATCTCTTTCCATGTCAAATTACATTTCATTTTAGCAGAGCGTACGAACTGTTTTTGATCCGGTAAACGCATGAAAACGCGCATTTGTTTTTCTTTTTTATTCTCAATATTTTGCATCCAACCATGCCACCTAACGCTTTGTCTATTTCTTTTCAAGTGATTTTCCCACAGAGAGAGGTCACCGAAAGTATTCACCCACCGCCACCTCGAGAAGCCGGGATTCTTACAACCGATGTAAAATTCCCGCTTATGCTTTGGGTGTAGGAGGTTTAAAAGGAAAAAACACACCCTACCGGATTTGGCTACCCCGGCCCAAATTTATCATCATTTCAAACCTATATTCACTTTCTTGAAAGCGCCACAAAAGTTTTAAGTCCCTTTTGGTAAAGAAAACACGGTGCTAGCATGGTAAAAAAGAGAGCTGACATTATAAACACACTGGCTGCACAATCTAGCGCCTATCTGTTTGTGATGATCGGTATGCTCGCTGTATTCAATCTTAGCCGTGCGCTTATGGGGCTTGGAAAAATAGGTGTCTCGCAGATCTTCGGATGGATAGCTGCCTTTAGCGTGGGCTATTTGCTAAAGTTAGAATTCAAGAAAAATCTGTTGTATTCCATCTCAATTACGGTGATAATTTCCGTGATAACAATAGCGCTCTATGTTGCGGGAATCGCGATTTGATTATTTCCATTTTCGCGGATAGACACCTGGCGACATGACGACTCTCTCTGGCTTGGCGACTATCCCGTGCTCGGCCTCTGAAATCTGTTTTGACGTCATCTCCGCTTTTGCTAGGGCTATCAGTTCCCCCTTCAGCGTCATAAGCGCCACGACATCGCCACGCAATATCCCCGTCTCCAAGGTGAGAACCCCAGGTGCGGCCAAGCTAGCGCCATGACAGAGCGCGTCAACCGCCCCGTCTCGCACGGCAATCTTGGGTAAATGCCTGACTGCTGCCTCTACTGGTAAAATCACTTTTCGGATATGATCTTCCACACCCTCCTCACGCCAAAACGCGTATGCATCAGCCAAATCGTGTAATTTGGCCAAAGTTTCGTCCTCGGAAAAAGGTCCGGCGCGAGTCCTCCTTAGTTCCGCCATGTGTGCTCCGCAGCCGATGGCCTCGCCAATATCGAAGAGAAGCTTGCGGATGTATGTTCCAGCCTCGCAACCTACTCGCATAAGTGCATCCCTCCCATCTCGCTCAAGAAGCTCGATATAGTAAATTCGTCTGGTCCTCTGAACCCTCTTCACTGCCGCCCGGATAGGCGGGCGCTGATGTATCTCACCCTCGAACTCGCGAAGCACCTGCGTTAGCCTATGCTCCGGAACCTCGCCGTGTAGGTGCATGACACAGATGTATTCTTTACCAGCCGGAAGTAATGCTTGAGTCAACTTGGTTGCATTTTCAAGAGCCACGGGCAGGATCCCACTCACTTTGGGGTCGAGTGTGCCGCTGTGGCCGGCCCTGCCTATTTCTATCACTCGCTTTACCCAGGCGACGACCTCGTGTGAAGTCGGGCCGACTGGTTTATCTAGGTTTATTACACCCAGTTTGATGTGCTCCTGAATTGGTCTTTTGGTGGGTTCGCAACCGTGACGCGGATCTGTCATGTCTTGAGCACGAACTATCACTTCGCGCTTGACATCAGAAGGCAGTTTGCCCAACCTAGCCACCTGCACCTGCGGCCTCAAACGCTTGCTTGATATCTTCGTCTGAAGCTCCCTTCGCGATATCGAGCTTCTGCGGCAACGGCTCGAGGTGCGCGATGTTACAGCGTTTTCGCTTTACTTCCGGGCCGGCTACTAAAACATAGTTTCTATCGACAACATCCACGATCACACATTTCTTGCCTGCCTCATGCCCGGCGATTTTTACACAAACCCGCCCAACTTCTATAACCATATCACCACTCCATCACTCAATGTCGCCGTTTTTGTTCATCGATAAATCCCACAGCGAGGCCGAGTAACTTCACCATTTCCTTGGGGCCAAAATGCTCGGTGTTGAGCACGAGGTCAAACGGGGCCCAATCGTTGACTTCTATGCCGTAAAACCTTTTGAAGCGCTTCGCCTCACTGCGTTCCCTGACAGCGGTTTCTTTGAGCACGTCTCCGTACTTGCGCCCCTCTCGTCTGACTATGCGTCGAACACGCACCCCTAAAGGAGCATAAAGCAAAATTTTGATGTCTGCACCCTTCGCCATCCAGCCAGCCAAGCGGGCATCTATGAGTACGTTATCCTTTTTAGCTGCCTCTGCAGTTTGGCGGTCTATCTGCCTGTCGATGCTCGGGTGGCGCTCGGCATAGCGGGAAAATTCATCCAAGCCCATTCCCCTCTCTTTCGCCATCTGCCTAAAAACTGTGCCCGCTGACACGTATTTGAGCCTAAATTTTTTCACGAGCGCCCGTGCGGCTGTGGTTTTACCCGCGCCATGCAAGCCACTGATCGCAACGACCACCATGCGCTCACACCCTAACGGCCTCTTTTATGGCTTGGCGCGCGCAAGCGGGACACAAATTGCCACCGTACAAGCGAGTTGGTCTACGTGAGCTTTTCGCCAGCGCCCTCAGTCCACTTGAACCGGCGCGAGGCACACCGGCCAGAGCCCCTCCGCACCGCGCACACTTGGACGCCTTCCTCTTTTTTTCGACAAAGCGTACGGTGACGCCGCCGGGAACCTTGATATGGTGCCCTTTGTACGTCCTAGACCTGTACCTTCTCGCGGGCATTTTAATCGCCTATCAGCAACCTTCGCCATATTGAAGAGAAACCGAAGTACGCGAGTATGAACCAGCTCAGGAAGCTAAGTGAAGCCATTGTCCCAATGATGGGCATCGGCAGGTTAAACGGTAACCACGCCACCACCCAATTGCTGTAGACACCTGAAAGTGCCCACCAAAGGATGAAATATGGAATCATGGTGAAAATAGCCGGCTTGAACGAATCCATCATCATCTGACCCTGCAGCCCCATTATCTCCTTCTGCTCCTGCTGAAGCTTGTGCACTGCCTTCATGTCCTTTTTGCGCTGAGCGTCCATCAACGCTTTCTGCCAATCGCTGATCCTCTTCTTCCTCCGTTTTATTTCTCCCCAGATTATCTCTGGCTTAGAAGAAGCCATATTTATCTTCTCTTTCAACTCAATTATCTCTTTTTGTTCCCGCTGAAGTTTATGTACCGTCTCCATGTCATTCCTGCGCTGGGCATCCGTCAAAGCTTCCTCCCAATCACTGACCCTCTTCTGCATACGTTTCTTTTCCGTCCAAAACATCACGCGTTTACTTATCAACGTGGCGATAAGGGCGAAAAGGATTGAAACGAGGAGTATGAAGAGTATCGATTGTGTAAGCATTGGGGACAGCGAAACCCCCAACGCGCTTGCTGCGAGCACCACATCCGCGCGCAGGGCCCTGATGTTGTCCTCCACGGGCGTCTGGATAAGCGAGCTGAAACTTGTTTTTATGCGATTGTCGAGCGCATTATCTACATTTTTATTCTCGATAAGCTCGTTGTATTTCGCAAGCGCACCATTCAAATTCGATGTGGCCCCGGAACTGTCCCCTTTCCTGAGATAATCGATCGACATGTCGAGATTGTACAGAGCTTGCTTGAGGGCATTTTGATCATCCTGAGCAGATTGAGCTTTAGCTGGAGCAATGAATACCGAAACAAAGACGATCGCTACCATCGCAGATATCAATATCCGCCGCACCATATCACCCCAAGGCCTCAACCATCTCCTCTACAGCATCATTCAGTTTTCCATCCCTATTTACGATTATCCTTACCGCCGCGCCCGTAAAAGCTGCATACGCCATCGCGATTGCGCGGTTCAGCTGTTGGTGCTCCTCTATCTCTGCCAAGAGTTCCTTGTCTCTCCTTCGTCTGGCATCCTTGGTCCGCCTTCCGAGAACCTCGGTAGGCGGGGCTTCGATCACAACAATCGTTTCAGGTTGTAAGCGCTCAAGCACACAGCGCGGCAACCCGGGGTAGTAGCCCTCGGGTTTCTTTACCGTGCAATGAGTATCGAGGAGGACGGGCCTTCGCTCGGCTACGCGTGCTATATCATCGGCTGCTTTCTTCTGGATTTCTTGATACAGACCATACGGTAATTTGCGCATCTCATCCCGGTCGGAGACTTTTGCCTTGTCCTTTGCTACCTTCAGCATGAAATCTCCATAGTTAACCCGCTCGTACACTATCCCCATCGAACGGAGTTTCTCTATAGCGCGGGCTATCACCGTGCTCTTGCCCACGCCGGGCGTGCCAGTCACCACCACAATTTTATTCACCAAATAACCTCCTAACCGCCGGAAACATCTCCGAGACGCGCTCCCTGGCAATCTCTTCGTACAACCCATAAATAATACCAACCGTCAGTAAAATACCTGTCCCCGAGCCGAGGGCGCCGGTGAAGTCGGCGAGGGCGGCGATGAGCCCGATGAACACACCGCTGAGTATAGTAACTGTCGTGATGTAGCGCTCGAGTACCCAACCCATCACCCTGACATCGCGCCTGAATCCTGGGATTGACAGCCCTGAATCCTGCAGTTGCCGCGCTACATCCCGCGGCCCCATGCCGGTCATCTGAACCCATAACCAGGCGAACCCCGCACAAAGCCCCACCAAGATTGCCAAGTAGATAATTGCCTGAAGTGGATCGCCCATCACTGCACCAATGCCGCGGGGTGGATCGAGAAAACGAACAACGCCTCCAATCGGCAAAAACCTAGAGAGTATTTTAATGTTTGCAAACACCGTCATCGCCAAAATCACCGGAATGACTGAGGCATATAGAAACTTGATTGGATAACGCCCGCGCATCCCGCCAAACTTTCCGTACGCTAGCGGTACCTCAACGCGCAAACTTTCGACATACACCACGATGAAAAATACCATCAATGTGGCGAGTACACCCATCACGTTGGGCAATGCTGTTCTAGTAAACGCCCCCCCTATCTCACCAGATGAACCAGATATCAGCGCTCTGATGAAGTTCGGTATCGCGCCTATTGTCTGACCAGCAGCTGACGCGGCCGGGGTGAACGCTTGCCAGATAATCTCCGCCGCCACGCTACCTGCGATGAAAAGGCTGATGCCGCTGCCGAAGCCGTACTTGGAAACCAGCTCGTCTAGGTACATCACGATGGCCACGCCGAGCACGAGCTGCACCATTATGAACATTGCTCTTGGCGCACTCAGCTGACCGTACCAGCCGCTGAACGCCAACATTGACGCCATGAACACCGCTAGCACTATCGCGAGAATCTTTTGGACGCCTGTGAAAAGCGCGCGATCCTCCGACTCTTTGAGATTTAAGCCTATTATCTTGCTGCCGACGAGGAGCTGCATGATGATGCCCGCTGTCACTATCGGCCCTATCCCGAGCTCCACCAGGGTGCCGGCATGGCTAGCGAGCACATACCGCAGGTGCCCGAAGAAATCACCCGCTTCGCCCACCATGCCGTACAACGGAATTATCGCCAGCACGAAGAAGATTACCAGCGCTAGGCCGGTCCACAAGAAACGTTCTTTGAATGAAACATGACGCTTTGGAACCGCAACCTCTGGCAGCTTACGAACGAGCGGATCGAGGGCATAGAGCTTGGATCGCGGTTTCTCTTCTTCCATCAAGCTCCACCCACGACCGCCTTACCGCCCGCTTCTTCGAGCTTTTTCTTGGCCGATTCAGAAAACTCTTTGGCGATGACCTCGATGGAATGCGTCACTCTGCCCCCGCCGAGCACTTTACCGACACCGATTTTGCTTACGTCCACAATGAATTTGTTTTCCTCGCTCTTTGCGAGGCCCTTCTCCACGAGTTCATTTATGTGCTCGTCGATGTCCCCAACATTGATTGCTGAAATCTCTGGGCTAACTTCTGCCGGGCGAACGAAACCATGCTTTCCGAAATAATCGGGCATATATCGGATAACATACGACCATTTCTGCTTGTGGCCTCCGCTGAATCCTTTACCCCCTTTTTCGCCGGAACCGCGGCCGCGTTTCGCGCATCCCCTGCCCACCGTGCGCGATCCGCGATACTTTTTGATTTTCCTGCGTCTGCGAACGACCATGTGATCACCTATGACATGCGGAGAATCAGTTCATTTATTTTCTCGCCGCGGTAGCCCAAATCTCCGAAATCTTTGAATGGGCGCCTCGTTGCGCGGAACCCCTTCCGTGGTGGATGTAATCGATAAACTTTTTTTAGATCTGGCAATGCCGCAAGCTTGAATTCTCCGGTTGAAACAGCTTTAGCTAGCTCAGCTATCGACGCAAACGGGGTCTTTAACTTGACGTGTTCGTCCGATAATCTTGAACCCCCGGCGAGCCGCCCCCTTTTACGCAAAAGCGTTTCAATCGCATCCTGTCTGACCTCCCCCCAAGTTATGTAGTCCTTCGCTTTCTGAAGCATGCCCTTGTAAGAAGGGGCATCGTCGACGATCACGCAGTGGTTTACCCGCGTTAGACCGAGCATTCGCAAAGTCTCTTGAATATCGCCACGAACCTCCACGCTTCCCCGGATTCTGATAACGGCGAGCTCAGCCACTTACCTCACCCTTGCCGATGAAAACGCCCTTTTGGGGTTCGCGCAGCGCCATCCTTGTTGTCTCTTTAAGCGCATCGAAAGTAGCGATGGCAAAATTCAAAGTGGTTCTGGTCTGCCCTCGGGATTGCATCCACGCATCTTTGATCCCTGCCAACCCCAAAATTATCTTTGGAACTTTGGCTGCTGCGATTCCAAGACCACGCGGGGACGGCCTTATCGTAACGCGGACACTGCTGCTGTGCCCCATCACTTCAAATGGTACAGAATGAGGCCTCCCGCAGCCGCACTCCCAACTCCCACAGCCGCGAGCCACTTCAATAACGTTTAACTTGGCCGTGACCACGGCTTTTCGTATCGCTGGCCCGATCTCCTTGACACTAGCGTGCCCTACACCAACTATGCCATCGCGATTTCCCACCACGGCAACTATCCTGAACTTGGCTCGCCTGCCAGACTTGTGCATGCGCTGCACGCTGGCGATGCCGAGGACATCCTCTTCCAAGTTTGGCACCAAAGCTTCGATTATTTCCGGCTCGCGGGGTCGCTGCCCCTTGCGTAAAATCTCGGAAATGCTCGTTATCTTCCCCTCTTTGACCATCCGCCCGATTTCCGTCCGAGGTTTCCAGAGCGAAATATCAAACTTTTCTTCAGTTCTCATGCGCCTTCTTTTCATTTTCATGCCCCATACTGCGTAATTATCGCCTGTTTGATTTGATTAAAGTGCTGCGGTAGTTGCTCTGGCGAAAAATTTCTTTGCAGATAACACGAAAACCTCGCTTTGTAAACATCTTCATCGCCGGATTTCAACTTTTCCGCGTACTGTGCGATGTGATCCCCCCGAATTCTCTCCTCCGCAGGTAAAACTCCCTCGCCGTGCGGCACTTTCAGCCCGGCATCCACCACACCTTTCAACACTGCGAATACCCTTCCGCCGGGAGCTGGAGCTTGCATGCCCATATCGAAGATACTCTCCTCGATGCCCTCCTTGCGCGCTCGGTACCCGCAAAGTAGGCCTACGAGATACGCCGCAGGTAAATTGGATGTGTGGCCCTTCCAGCCGAGTTTCCCGAGTTCTTTCGAGTGGGCGGATGCTAAAGTTACGTCCCCGCTTGTTGTCGCACGCACTATTTGGGCTGAAATGTGTTTTAGCGAGGGCCTGACCACTAGGCGCTGTTTTCCCGAACGCAAGAGCTTTAGCCGCTGCCTGTAGTCGGTCTTACCCGTGCGCTTCCTTCTAAACCGCACTCTCCACCTCGGACCACTTTTCTTTGGCATAGCTATCCCTTCAGCAGCCTCCGCTCCTTTAGATAAGTCTGGAGATGTGCCTTGCTCCTAAAAGATCCGCCTTTGATCATACGGTATAGGTGGCGGTATTCTCTTGCGTCTATTGTCTCCTTATCGCGGAGTTCACGCAGCATCGACCGCAGTGGACGTACTGTCTTGATCCAAACAGCTTTCTTCGGCTCCCTCGCCTTTGCCGTCCCTCTTCGGCTACCGACGCCCCGCCGCCTGCCTTTTTTACGCTGCATCAGGCGCTCTCGGGCCCTTGCCCGGCTTATCCCGCGCTCCGGCCTGGCCTTTATGACACCATCGTGGATTAGTTGTTGGATGTCGTCTCTGGTGATAGCAGTGGAGACATCGGCGATTCTGGTCGAGTCTATCCAGACTCGGTTTACTCCAATGCCTAATATTTCAGCTGCCAGCCTTCTCTGCGTGTTCAACTTCAATTTTCACACCTCTTGGATTCAACACTTTAATTTCGAGTTCTTGTGCTCGTTTGATGATGAGGCCCCTCTTCTTCCTACCCACCGATGAAGCGATCCTGGCCGCCTGCTTCACGGGGTTCATCTTTTCAAGATCGTTCGGTCGACTTACGATTACCTCAGCTAGCCCCGAAGGATGGAGGCCACGGACTTTTTTAGGTGATTTGTATCCAATCGACGGGACGGGGGGTTTACCTTTTCTACCCAGACGCATCTTGCTGTCCAAGCCGCGGGGTTTTCGCCATTTCTCGCCCAACTTTTTGCCGCGGAACCATTCCTGCCGCCTGAATTTTGGCTTTTTACGTTTTTCCTTCACGATCTCACTCCTTGGATACAATGTATACTCCGTCCTGAAACGTCCTTGGATCGCGATACCTTACGGCAGTTGCCCGTTCTATGTTGATAGCCGTCTGTCCAACTTCTTCCTTGCTCATGCCCTCGACTATTATTGCATCACCTTCGACTTTTACGCTCGCATTTCCAACTATGTCCGCTATTCGCGGATTCTTTTCGCCGAGAAAGTTTTGGATTAGAACTTGCTTGCCCTCTACTTTGACTGTGATTGGAAAATGCGCATAAACGACTTTGAGTTTGTATGAGAAGCCATCCTTAACGCCCTTGAACATATTTTGCAAGTGAGACCTTATCGTGCCCAACGCGGAGCGCTGTTTTCGCCGCTGAAGCGTAGCTTCCGCTATCACCGAGTTAGACTCTTGTCTAAGCTCGATGCCCTGTATGTCGAAGGTACGAGTGAGCTTGCCCTTGGGCCCACTAACTTCGATGAGTTTACCATCGAGCTTGACTTGAACGCCTTCTGGTATCTTAATTTCCTCTATAATATTTGCCATCATCAGGACACCATCACTAATACACGAAGGCCAGCAGACGCCCCCCGATTCCTTGCTCCTTCGCGGCAGAATGAGTCATGACTCCTTTTGGCGTTGATAGTATCAAAGTTCCAAACCCGACCGCTGGCAAGTACCTCTTTTCCCACCTCTCGTACCCATCGCATTTGACAGCGTGTCTTGGTTTGATTACCCCGCATGCATTGATTTTTCCGAGTAACTGTATCCTGAACTTGCCAGCTTTCCTATCATCGATAAATTCAAATTCTCCTATGAAGCCCTCCTGCTGAATAACGCGCAGCACATCAGCGATAAGCTTCGAAGCTGGCGCTACTGTGACTTCCCTCTTTCTTGCCTTTTCGTAATTTCTTATCGCTGACATCGCGTTAGCGAGTGGATCCATCAACATTTTTTTCACCTAACGATATTTTTTGAACCCTATTTTCGGTGCCATCTCCCTGAAACATCTACGGCACATGTTTAACCCATAACACTGATAAACCGGGCCAGACCTGCCACACTTGACGCATTTATGGGCGCCTTTACCGAATTTCTGTTTTGTCATCAGACCACCTGCACTCCAAACTTCTGACTCACAAAATTTATAGCGTCACCCTTTGTCACGCGATGGGTTGCGGGGATTTTTCGCTGTCCGCATCTCCGATATTTTACGCGGTAACCCAGTCTACAAAGCGTAACACAAACATCCAAGCCAAAAATACCGATTTCTGGATCGTACTCGACACCCGGGATATCGATGTGCTCCTTGATTCCAAATGAAAAATTACCCTGCGAATCAAAAACTCTGGAACTCAACTTTTTTTCAACGGCCTCAAACATGCGCTTCAAAATGTTTTCCGCAGCCTTCCCTCGAAAAGTGGATTTACAACCTATAGGATCAGCACGCCTTATCTTAAAGTCCCGAACGGATTTTTTCGCAAACGTTCTAGTTGGTTTGCGGCCCGTTATTTTTTCTAGAATTTTTTCCGCCTTCACTAATTTATCTCCACCTTCGCCCACACCAATGTTCAGCGTTACCTTCTCAATTTTAACGTCACGCATAGGATTCATCCGACTACCCCGCTAGAGAAATAACTGGCTTTTCTTTTCCTACCACAAACACGTAGTCCTCTGGAGTCTGAAACGTCGTGCCATCCACGGCCTCGAGAATCACGATATTGGGTTGGGTGCCTTCTATTAACTTCACCTCAACTATTTTGCCTAGTCTTCCAACGTTTCTGCCGCCCGTTATCAAAGCGGCGGCGGCCTTGTCGTATGCTATTCGCTCGAGGATTTTTGGATCTGGCAGCGAGAGCTTGGCAACATCCCTGGGTTTAAATTCTCCAAAATCTCCGGAGAGAGTTTTTCCGTCATTGAATGTAAGCTGAATTCTCCCGCCAGATATAACGTCTTTCCGGACGACCTTGCACAGCTTGAACTGGGCCTCAGCTTGTGGAATCTCGCGCAGGATCAAGCGCCCCTTTGTATCTAGCAACACTCTATAATTCTTATTTAGCGCTGGCAGTTGCACGACATCCATCAGGCCGACCGGAAACTTTGAATCTTTTCTAACCCTGCCGTCGACGAGAACACGCTTTTCGCTCAACAGCCTATCAACCTCACGCGCGGTTCGTGCTAGCCCCAAATATTCTCTAACCACCAACCGTAGCGGTATACTCCCGCTGCTGGGGTGCGGCCCAGGAGCTGGCTTCACCGTCCAGACTACAGACTTGCGAGGCAACGCGAGTGCCCTCGGTGCCGCATATCGCTTAATATGTCTACTTTGCCCTTTCTTTGCCAACTTTTGACCTCCTCTTTAGAATTTTATCGCGTTCCTTATCCGACTTGAGTTTGATTATCTTGACGTTGGATGGGTGGACTGGTCGGTTTACCTGTGTTCCATCAGCTTTTGCAACTGTTGCCCCTGTCACAAAAATACGGTAACGTTTTAGATCCACCTCGGTTACATCTCCTTCGATGCCCTTGAAATCGCCTCGTGTGATTTTTACCTTGTCTCCCTTTCGCACAGGGAGGGTTTTACATCCGTGTTCCTTTTTAAGTTCATCGCTTAACGGCGCACCGAGCTGTTTGTGTCTCACGTGAAGCGGCGCGGAATAAAATCGCGCTCGTTGCTTTCGCGGTTGTTTCGTTTGCATTATCCCACCTACACAACTATCGTGACTATTCCTGCAACACGAGGCCAGCACTCAATAGCCTCACGGGCTACAGGCCCCCTAACCTCGGAACCGCGTGGGGCTCCTTCCGGCGTCATCAGAACGGCAGCATTGTCTTCGAATTTTATTCGAATGCCGTCCATCCGGCGATATTCCTTTGCCTGTCTGATGACAATCGCCCGCACAATTTGTTTGCGCAACTCCGGCGTTCCCTTCTTGACAGATGCTATTACCATGTCCCCCACACCTGCTTTTGGCATGCGCCTTCGTGTTCCTTTGTATTTGGCTACAGTAATGATTTGCAGCTCTTTTGCGCCAGTGTTGTCCGCGCACACGAGCCTACTGCCAGGTATCAACGTCTTCACCGGAGTTACCGGAGAAACACCGACTGAAGCACCTGCTCCTTTCTTACCCATTTTAGGCCCCCATCTTTTGCACGATCGCGAACGTCTTGGTCTTGCTAAGCCTTCGGCACTCCATGAACCTGACCTTGTCGCCGACGTGTGCATTTATGCACGGCGGATTATGCGCGTGTAGCTTTGATGTCCTGCGTTCATAGCGCTCGTACTTTGCAATTTTGCGCATGTGCTCGTGCTCCACCACCACGGTTCGGGACATCTTATCACTGACCACGGTGCCGGTGAAAATGCGTCCCCTGACTGAAAGTGTGCCGTGGAATGGGCAGTTCCTATCGTCACACTTTTCCGTTGGAGGTTCGATACCAAGACCAACCATCAGAATCATCCTCTCTTCTTTATCCTATTCTCCGGCCTTGCTACTAGCTTTGCGCCATCAACATCAACCTCTTCTCCGCTCGGCAGACTTATCCTAAATATAGAGGTGGCTTTTTGAACGATCCTCGGCTTTCCCGCATGGTTGATAACAAGCATGTCTTTTGTTTCGTCGATTATGGTGCCATAAGTGCCTATCAAGTTCTGGTCTGAACTATTGACCACCCTCGCCTCTAGGCCAATCAACTCGTGTTTCAACACGTTTCGTTTTGTTATCGGCATACCATCACCTTATTTCGTATTTATCATGTCCGGCGAGAAGCCCATCCCGATGAGGACTTCCTTAACACGCGTTTTGTGGTTACCTTGCAGCTCTATCCTGCCATCCTTCCAAGTTCCACCACACGCAAGCTTCGATTTCAGGTTCTTCGTCAGTTCTTTTGGGTCAAGCTGTTTTTCATCGATGCCCTCGACGATCGTCACCATTTTGCCAAACTTCCGCTTCATTGAGTATACGTTTATCCGCTGTTGCTCTCGCGCTATCTCCTCACAGACGCAGAGTTCCTTGGGCAACCCGCACACTTCACACACTTCTGGCACCTATTCGTGCACCTCCTTTTTTCTGTGTCTCTTTTATTACCGTGAGCAGCCTCGCGATGGTGCGCCTGAGCTCACGCACCCTACCTGGATTCTCTAGCGAACCGCCTGAAGCGATTACCGCGCGCTCCCTGGCGAGCTCGGATCGCAGCTCCCGGAGCTTCGCCTTCATCTCATCTAGGTTCATATCGCGGATCTCATCCGACTTGAGTATCGCCACTTTTCTCCTCTCCCTCTTCCGGCTTTTCTTCGTGGGGCTTTTCCTCTGAAGGTGTTTCTATGGGTTTTTCTTCCGCCGCCTCTTGCGGTCGCACCTCTGTGCTTGGTTGCGCTTCCTCTGCCGGTTTTACCTCGACTTTCTCTACCTCTATGAACCGAATTTCGTCCGGAAGCCGCACATCTGGAGGCATTATTCTGATTTTTACACCGATCACGCCAGGTTTCAACTTCGCCGCTGCATAGCCGTAACTTACCAACGTCAATGCTGACTCCCCGGCCTTCTTTAGATAACCATCATAAAAACGTGCTGAGCGGTGCCGTTCTCCGGATATTTTTCCAGAAATCACTATCTCTGCTCCCCTCGCTCCAGCGCGCATAATCCTGCGCAATATGAGATGGCCGGCTCGCCTAAAATTTATGCCGCGTTCAAGCATGAAGGCCAGACGTTTCGACATTATCTTTGCATTCAGCTCCGGCCCCTTTATTTCAACAACCTCTACCTGCGGGTTTTCTATCCCATACTCCTTGCTGAGCACTTCTGTCAGGTCTTTGATGCTCTTACCCTTGCGGCCTATCACGATGCCTGGACGCTCGACATATAGCGCGACCCTGGTGCCCATCGGGACCCTCTTTACGTCAACTCCGCCGTAGCCCGCCTTCTCAAGTTCTTTCTCTAAGAACTCCTCAAGCCCAGCTCGCTTCATGCCGCGCTTAATTATCGTTCGCTCGACCGGCACTAGGCTACCTCCTTCAAAATTATTTCAACATTTGTCGTCGGTCTGCTGAACGGTGTTGCTCTGGCAAACGCTCGAGGCAAGAAACCGGGAATCGTTATGCCCTTCTGGGCACTCGCGTGGATGACCCTCAGTTTTTCTTCGCTCATGCCTTTGTACTTTGCGTTGGCCTCTGCATTTCCGAGAACTTTTAATATCGCGCGGGCGGCGTTCACCGGATATTGTCCAGCATCTCCCTTCGTTAACCCCCTGCGATGGGCTATTTTTTTCTGGTGCCTCCTGTACGGGATGGCTTTCTTCTTCTCAACAACTGCCTGCAGGTAATCTTTTGCGACCATCAATTTCATCCCTTTTATGGCGCGACAGACCTCCATCGCGTGCTTTGGTGAAATCCTCATCTCTTTCCCATAAGCCTTCGCAAAAGACCCCTCAACCTCAGCGGAATAACCATACTTCGGCATCTGCATCACTTCAGTGGGATATACATCGAACTTCTGGTGGCACCTATCCCCGGTGTCCCGTGCGTGACTTTCTTGCGTGTTTGAGCAAACTCGCCGAGGCGGTGCCCAATCATCTCTGATTTAATTTCGACAATCACAAATTCCTTACCGTTGTAAACACCAAATTTTAGGTTGACCATCTCCGGGAGAATTGTCATGTCACGACAGTGTGTGCGGATCACCGTTGCTTTGCCTCCCTTCTCTTGGATTTCTCTCGCACTACGGATTCTCTCGAGCAATTTCTTGTGTCTCGTGGGCATACCTCGCAAGAGAGACCGTCTCTGACGAGCGGGCAACAACTTCACAAACTCGTCGATTGACATCTTTTGCAGCTCGTCGAGTTCATAGCCCTTAAGTGTGAATTTTTTTGGCATTTATCTCACCTCTTGCC
>Ga0209610_1000705_pt1 | contig 17384 bp, 10 predicted proteins | sample LakKivw275mmetaG_FD_184137 | JGI IMG/M metagenome (GOLD analysis project Ga0209610, IMG submission 184137) | Anoxic lake water microbial communities from Lake Kivu, Rwanda to study Microbial Dark Matter (Phase II) - Lake Kivu water 275m metaG... | ecosystem: Environmental > Aquatic > Freshwater...
CCCTGTATGCTGTGTGCTGCATGCTACATACTACCCGAAGTAGGCAGTAGACAGAATACAGTACACAGGGAGGGATTCCGCCGGTTCTGGGTCGGGAGCATCGCCGAGCTGCTGCAGAAGGTCGGCTCGTAGGTAGCTCCGCAGTCCGTTGAAGCGGTGACAGTCGCCGCGGGCGTTAGTCGGCGAGGCGCGGTTCGGCCCGGGTGACCGTGACTTCGCGGCCGGGAAGGACCGGCAGCCGGAGGGTGCCGTCGTAGGGCGAGTAGGTGCCGTCGGCCGCGGAGCCCGAGACCTTCACCCAGGTCCAGGGGAGGTCGAGGACGACAGTCATGGGCAGGATCGGCAGCTCGCCGGTCCGGACCCCGTCGATTCTGAGCACGGCGTTGCGCTCGGTCCGGCGCAGGTCGAGCCTGGCCCGCCGGCTCTGGAGCAGGTAGCGGCCGATGTCTTCGACCGGCGCCACCCAGGCGCCGGTGTTGCGCGCGAGCCGTACCTGGCGTCCGAACGTGAGCGGCGTGACCGAGTAGGTGTGCTCGACCCGATGCCTGGCCATGGTGGCAAGTTCGCGCGAGTCCGCATCGAGCACGTGGTGGTAGAGCAGGATGGTCCATTGTCCGCGGCCGGCCGTGACCACGCGCTGGAGTTCTTTGAGGCTGGGGATGGTGTCGCTGTACATGGCGAAGCTGTTCAGCCGGAACGGGTCGAAGCCCGCCGGCGAGTTGTAGCGCTCGCCCGCGGTGCGGGCAAACCAGAACCCGGCCTGCCGCACCGCCTCTATCACCCCGGGCCCGGCTGCGCTGTAGGGGTAGTGGAAGACGTTCACCGGCGAGGCGAGTTTCTTCTCAAGCAGGGCCCTGGCTCCGGCCACGTCTTCGGCCAGTTGGTCAGGTCTGCTCTCAGGAAGCTCGTGGGACATGCCGTGCGACGCCACGCGGTGGCCCTGGGCCAGTAGTTGCTTCGCCTCGCCAACGCCGATGCGCAGGAAGGAGGTGCCGTCCGGCTCCGCGTGCCAGCCCGGTTCGTCTCCGGTCCAGGAGGCGACCAGGCCGAAGTCGGCCTTGAAGCCGTAGCGGTTGAGGAGCGGGGCGGCGCGCTCAATCTGGTCGTGCGAGCCGTCGTCAAAGCTGATCGAGACCGCGCCCGGGCTATCCCACGCGAACGGTGCAATCCGGGCCAGAACCTCGTGTCGCTGCCTCCGTGCAATGCGGGCCAGTCCGGCGGCGCGGGCAGTGGTATCGGTAAGAACTCCAGGCAGGCCCGCGGCAATGAGCCTATAGCCCTGCTTGAGGCGCTCGGTGTACTTCGGTTCTTCCCAGCCCGGCCAGCGCCAGCGACGGGTGAAGTGGAGCATTCCGCCCCTGGCCGCAGGCAGCGCATCAACCAGCCCGTCCGGACCCTGCTGGTCGTCGCGGGTGACAAAGACCGAGAAGGCGAGGCCCGGGGTCGTGACCGAGCCGATTCCTTTCTTCACCGTGTCGTACCGCAGGACCTGAAAGGACGACGGATCCGAGACGTTGAGCAGCGCCCAGGGCAGCCGCAGTTCGATGACGCCGTCCTTGGCGTACCAGTCGGCCAGCGTGTTGTCGGCCGAGCGACCATAGCGAAGCCTGCCATACTCGTCAATCCAGGATGGCACGCTCTCGCCGGTGGTCGTGGTCCGCGGGTAGTTGGTGATGAGGCGTTCGGGGACGAACACGCCGCCGCTGCCGGCGACCATGCGCAGCCGCGGCCGCTCCGGCCGCCCGGGGTCGAGCAACGCCGAGTAGAAGCTGTCAACCAGGACCTCTGCATCTGCCGTGTCGTCGAGCAGCACGAGGAACTCGGCACCATTCGCGCAGTCGAGCCCGAGCGGACCGAGACGCTTCTCCCCGAGGTTCGGGCCGTAGGTATCGATTGCGAACCCGACCCGCTGACTCGGCCAGTCCGGAGTTCGCGCGAGGTCGAGCCGGACATAGAGGTACTCCTCGTCCGCCGCGAGCCATAGGGAACGTATGTCCCTTTTTCCGCGCGCGAGCGGCCGCCCGGTCCAGTCGCCGGGCTCGCCATCCACGGTCACGAGTTCCCGCCCGAACTTGACCAGCCCGAAGCACTGCTCGGGGTTCAGGACGTTGTGCCAGAACCGGATCCGGTCGGGCGGGATTGCGAACTCGTCCACCAGCCAGTTGTGTTTGAACCACTCGTCGAGCCAGGCGAAGACGACGCCGCCGGCGCAGCCCTGGTCGTGGATGGCGGAGAGCATCGCCAGGTCGAGCCGGGCCTGCTCGGCCTCGTTGTGGCCGCCGTGGTCCGTGCCGAGCCAGTTGTGGTGGGCGTTGCCGCGCGATGAGGGCACGCCGAACTCGGCAACGAGGAGCGGCAGGCCGGCGTGAAGCCGCTTCAGGTCGGCGAGGTAGGCGGCGTAGTTATCCGGCTCGCCGCGGGAGTTGCGGAAGTCCCGGTAGACCGAGTCGAGAAAGACGAAGTCGGGATAGTAGGGGTAGACGTGGTAGGCGGCGAAGTACCCGGCCCGCAGCGCCGGCGTGGTCTGGATCGCGAGCGGGCTGACGCTCACGATGTCGTTGTCGGACTCGCGCGTACGCCAGCGGTCCGCGTATTCGCTGGGGTGGAATATCAGGTCGAGTGGCAGCCAGTTGACAAAGGCGACCGGGTGCTGGGTTGAGTAGGTAACCGCCTCGTACTGGGCCAGGAAGTCGAGCATGCCGGCGAGCCAGACCTCGGTGGGGCTGCCGCGCGGCACGGTGACGAGGGTTCCGTCATAGCGGCTGACCGCGGGATTGGCCGAGTCGGTCGCTTCCACTGCCTCCGGCTCCCATTCGCGGCCGAAGAGGAAACCGAGCGTGAAGGCCGAGACGTCGGCTGAGTAGGCTCCGGCAGCATGGCCCGGCCTCGCCGGCAGCACCGCACGGCCGGCGACCACGTCGACCACGTCGCGGATCTCCCGCCTGATGCCGTCGGAGTATTCCGGTTCGAAAAGGTTGCCCGAAACCGGAAGCTCGGCCCAGATCCCCTGCAGCAGAAAGACCGGCCGGTCTGAGTGCTCGAAGTTGTACTCGGCGAGCGCCTCGTAGAACTCGGGCGGCAGTACCGTGTAGACCCGGACAACGTTGATGCCGGCAGCACCCATCTGTTCGAGCCACCGGGCATAGTCCGCGCGGGTGGCGACGAACTCGCTCGGGTAGCGACCGGGCAGGGCCACGCCGAGGTTGGCGCCGACGACAAAGAACTTCTGCCAGGTCTCCGTCTTCTCACCGCGCGGGCTGCTCGCGAGCGTCAGATGCTCGAACTCGTCGCCGGCGCAGCGGAACAACACCCGTGCGTTGACCGCGGCCGACTCGACCGCTGCCGGCGATGCGGTGATTTCGACCGGCACTGCCGCCGGCTCGACGATTCTCACCGGCTCCGGCCGCGCGCGGCGGCCCTCGATGCGCACCAGAAACGACATCAGGACCACGAGCCCGGCCAGAAGCAGCGCGATTACCGCGTACTTGCCGTGCATTCTAGAACGAACGGCTGACTGTGAGGCCCAGACTACCACAGGAGTATGAGTATCGAGTTGCATCGGTGGTCAAAGCCCAGTTCGCGTCGAGCGCGAACCGGGTGCCGGGCAGTATCTGCCGGTTCACGGAGAGGTCTGCCCGGGCGACCCACTGTTCCGCGGCGTTGACGCCACCGGCCGCGCCGGCCGCAACTCCGAAGCCTGCCCAGCGCCCGTCGATTGTCACTCCGAGGGTGTTCGTCGTGAAGTCCTGCGGCGAGTAGTAGCGGGGCGACCGCCAGTTGAAGTCGTCGTAGCTGAAGGTATAGGCGATGGTCAAGCGGGGGCTCGCAAGCAGGTCGAACCCGAGGCCCGCCGATAGCGCCAGTTTCTCGTTTCCATCGTCGATAACCCGAGTCTGCCCGGCCCGACCTTCCAGTTTCAGCGCCCTGAAGAGACGGATGGTCAGCTCGGTCCAGCCCTGCCGGGCACCGATGTCCTGGGCCGGCTCATACAGGACCCGGCCTGCTTCTCCCGACCACGAGAGCCAGGATTGCTCTATTCCCCAGCCCAGGGTAGCGGACTCGAACTTGGGACGCAACAGGTCGGCCTGAGCCTGGCCGCTCAGCCGCAGCCACGTGAATGGCCGGTACGCGAGTCCGGCCCGGGCCAGCAGGTAGTCGTGCGCCAGCGTGTCGCGCCGGTTGCTTGAGTACGCGAGGCCCGTGCTCGGTTGGAGCCAGTCGCCGAGGCGTTGCTCGTACCCGAACCGGTAGTCGAGGTAGGTGCCGGGCGTGCCGCCGTCGTCCTCGGTTGCGCCGGTGAATCCGACCCGGGCCTGCGGCGAGGACGCCTCGGCCGTGCGCTCGACCGCTTCGGTTATGTCCTTCCGTTCCGGGGCCAGCGCCTGGGCCCGGCGGAAGAAACCGTTGGCGGTCACCGGCCGGTCCGACCATTCGCAGTTCTGGCCGAGACCGAACAGGTAGTCGGCGTTCTCCGGTGCCCCGCGGAGCAATTCCCGGTAGAGAGCCATCGCCCGCGCCCGGTCTCCGGACCAGGAAAGGGTGCGAGCCCGCAGCTCTGCCACCTCGCGGTTGCCCGGTTCCATCGAGTCAGCCGTAGCAAGAAAACGCAGCGCCTCGCGGTAGCGGCCGGCCCAGCCCGCGACCCGGCCCTCGCCGATCAGCGCTTCAAAGTAGCTCTCGCTCGCGGGCTTGATCTCGGCGTAGAGCACGAGCGCGCCGTCGATCCGGCCCTGCCAGGAGAGAGAAATCGCCTTGCCCAGCCGGGCGTCATCGTCCGACGGGTCCTCGGCGAGCAGGTGGTCGTAGACTGCGTTGGCCGAATCGAATGAGCCGGTGTTGCGGAGCAGTAGCGCGTATGCCTTCTGCATCGGCCGGTCGGCCGGGCTGGCGAGCGCGGTCGATTCGGCCCGAACCAGCGCTTCCGCCCCATGCCCGGCATTGACTAGGTCGTGAATTTCGGCAATCGTTATCGGTTCGTAAGCGAAAAGCGCGAGCAGGAGCAGGGTCATGACTTCGCCCCGCCAAACCCTTCACGGGAGAACTTGTACCAGGACTGTCTCCCGGCCAGCCAGTCATAGATACCCCAGAGCTGGAACGCGGACCGCAACGGGCCATAGACCGGCCCGCTGACAATCGCGTGGAAGAGCAACCGCAGCCAGTCGCCGAAGGAATGGTAGCGCATCGCCTGGACGTTCACCGCCGAATCGCGCGCGAAGCGCCGCTCGACCGCGGTAGTCACGAGCGCGGCAATCACGCCGCCCCCGAGCGCGGTCACACCCATAGCGCCGGCCAGCCAGAGCCAGTTGGCCTCACCGGCAATCGCCATCCACAGGAGCAGGCCCAGACCTGCGAGTTGCAGGACCGGAGAGAACGCGACAAATACGAGCTGATAGGGTATGCCGAGAAGCCCGGCCGCACCGTACCCGGGTTCAAACCACATCGAGCGGTGCAAGAAGAGCGACTCCAAAAGCCCGCGGTGCCACCGGTTGCGTTGCCGCGCGACCTGGCCCAGGCGGGAAGGGACTTCGGTCCAGGCAACCGGCCACGGGTCGAAGACGATCGGCCGCCTGAGCCGTCTCTCCCGGGTGTACCGGTGGAGGCGGACGATGACCTCCATGTCCTCGCAGACCGTGCTGACCGTCCGGCCCCGCGCGATGCTCTGAACATAGGGGTGGTGGTTGCGCCGGGTGAGAAACCCGCCACAGTCGAGCAGGAGCCGGCGGTCGAACATCGAGAATGCGCCTGAGAGTATCATCAAGGAGTTGGTTGCGGAGAATGCGACGCGGCCGACCGTGTAGGACACAAGGTACTCCACTATCTGGAACAGCACCAGGGCCCGGTGCGGCAGGCGGCTGGAAACCACCTGCCCGTTCTCTACCTGGACGCCATTGGCCGCGGCGATAAGCCCGCCCGCGGCCGCGGCATTCCGGCGCCGGAAAAGCCCGGCCAGCCGGCCGAGCGCCGATGGCGCCAGCAGTGAATCCGAGTCAACCGTTAACACCAGCGGCATCTCGGTCAGGGCAAGGCCGACATTGAGCGAGTCCGCCTTCCCCGAGTTCGGCTTGTCGACGACAAGGAGCCTTGGGTCGAGTCCGGAACGGAACACACTCCGCACCGGAGCCGTGCCGAGCAGGTCCACGTAGTCGCTCGCCTCCGGCATCAGCCGGAACTCGCGGGCGAGCACATCGAGCGTCTCATCCTTCGAACCGTCATTGATGGCAATGACCTCCAGCTTCGGGTAGTCGAGCGCGAGCAGCGACCGGATGCTGTCGGCCACGGTTGCGGCCTCATTGTACGCCGGAACGAGGATTGCGACACCGGTATCATCCAACTGCTCGCCGGTTTCGGACGGGGCGACTACCGGCGACGGCCGGCGGAAAACCGCAAGAAACACGGCAAGGAAAACGAGGTTCACCAGCACGTCCAGCCCGAAGTACACGGCCAGAATGTCCACGACCACCCAGGTGAGCATCAGTAGTGCCCTGCGGTCAAGACCGGTTCGATGGACTGCTGGCGAATCCGTGAAACCGTCGGCAGTTGTCGCGCTTCGGCCGCATCGGCATCATCGCGAAACCTCAATTTCTCCTGACGTGGCGAGGTCGAACGTCAGGTAGGTGAAAGTGCCGTCCTCTTCGGCCCGCTCCGCCCGCTTGATAGACACCCCGCGTGCAACTGCCTTGAGTCCCGGCTCGCCGAGGCGGACGGTGAGCGCGCGGATCGGGGCCGGGTTGCGGTTCGTGAATCTCAGCACGGTCCGGTTGCTGTCGGCATCAACTCGGATGTCGACGTTCCGCCGCGTGTTCCACCAGTCCGCGATACCGCCAAGGCTCGACCACCAGGCGTCGCCCGACTTCGCCGTCGCGGCAAGGAACTGAGTGATTGGCGCGAGCGTAGTCTCGGAATAGCCGGCGTACTGCGCGTGAAGTACGAGGACCATCATCCCGCGACGGTCCAGAACCAGGTCGTGCCAGACCGACTGCAGGCGTGCCGCGAGGCGCCGGGCATCGCGGGCCTGCGCGTCCGGCGCGTAGCCGGCGCCGAGCGCCCCTTCGCCATAGTAGTCCCAGTCTTCGACCGTCGGCGAGAGCTCCAGCATCTCCGTACTCAGGCAATACTGCCCGGTCGACCAGATCGGCAGGTTGTAGGGGAACAGCGTACCGGCAAAGCCGGCTGCGTGGTCGACGAACAGAGACGACTCGAACCGGTAGCCGCGCCGCTCAAGCGTGAATATGCCGCTCGCGGTGCGGTTGCTGAACGGGAAGCGGAATCCCGCAACTGGCGTGCGCAGGAAGTCCTCCAGGCGGGCTATTTCCCAGACCGTGCGGCAGTAGTCCACGTCTCGGAAGTACGGATGGCTGAAGCTGAGGCTGGCAAGCCGGACACGCGGGTTCCGCTTGAGGTATTCAATGGTGGACTGCGGTACGAGGCCGGTCACGAACACATCAGTCTCCCCGCTGCCGGGTATGCCGGACCACTTCTCCAGCATCGGCTTGATGCCTGCGACAACGGAGTCGCCGCCGGCCTCGTTCACGGTCACCGCCAGCGCGCTTCGATGGGCGCCCGGCCACGGGTTGACGCAGACCTCGGGCCCGCCCAGGAACGTCAGGGCGAACACGTGGCGGTAGAACTCGGTGATCGCCGGGACGTCACCGGCGCCGCCGTCCACCGACGGCTGCAGCAAGAGGAAATGAGACACCATAATGCCGTAGCCCTTGCCGCGGGGATTGACAGTCACCGCCGGATAGCTGGTCTGTCCGTCAGTCCAGCGTGCCTGCACTTCGACGCTGCCTGCCATCGCCGACTCCACCGGCACGAGCAGCCAGGCGACGGCCAGCGCCCCGGTGAGCTCGGTACGATAGCCCTGCAGCAGGCCGGCGCCCGAGTCCCGTTCCAGCCGGAACCCCTGCAGGTTCGCTTCCTGCATCGGGTAGCCGAACACCGGCTCAAGCGGCCATTCGCGCTCGTCGAGGAGGTTGCCCGAGCCTACCCGGTCCTCACCTTCGAGGGTGTTGCGGCCGATGTTCTCACCGGCAATCAGTATCCCGCCGGCCCGCACCCAGTCTGCGAGGTTCGCCATGCTCGCGCTGTCGAGAAAGGAAAGGGAAAAAACCCGGTCGGCATCGTGGTACCCGGCGATAGTCGGGGCGACAATGATGCGCGCTGAATCAAGCCGGGCGCGGTCGAGCAGCACCGACTTGTCCGCGACCTCGGTGAACGCGCCCAGCCCGTCCATCACTTCCACGCAGATGTTGGCACCGGAAGGCAGCGTACCCAGCCCGTCGGTCCCGGTGGTCAGGAACAGCACGCGCGGGTAGACCAGCGACTCGGCAGCGACGGACCCGGCAGCAGACGCGCCCCGTCTTCCTGAGCACGCCGCTAGGACGACCGCTGCGGCCAACGCTGCGTATGTCGCGCTGGCCCGTACGCTCATCAAGGTGCGGAGCGAAACAGCGGATCCTCGTGCACCGCGTAATCGGGAATCACGGAACATATGAAATCTATTATACACTCTCTCCTCGCGTATGCCAGCACCGGGTCCCTATATCAACCCACCTGCGCCGGCCGTTCGATTCTTGTTGGACCGACGCACACCGCCATCGATTCGACAGCGGTGGGACACTACCTAACGTGGTGAGCACCACAGCGGTCCCATGGCCAGCAGGCCCTCGACTCCCGAGCACAAAGCGCCCGGCCGAAGCCGGGCGCCGGTTGTGGTCAATCGGGTCTAGACGAGGTAGTCGCCGCGGGGGGTGTAGTGAGTGTGGAGGTACTTGTGGCTCACTTCGCCGCACGGCCCGTCGGTGAGGAACTCCTCATACAACTTGATGACGTGCGGGTTTTCGTGCGACTTGCGGATGGGGAGGCCCATGTCCTCAGAGTAGATCGCCTTGGCCCTGGCCGCGCGGATTGACGGCGAGGTCGGAATCGGTTGGCCGCCACCGCCGAGACAACCGCCGGGGCAGGCCATGAACTCGATGAAGTGGCAGCCGGCAAACTGGCCCCCCGCCTTGATGTCTTCCATCACTTTGCGGGCGTTGGCCGTGCCGTGCGCGACCGCGACCTTGAGCGTCGCGCCCTTGAGCCACGACCAGTCCTTGCCGAGCTTGCCGCGCTTGACGAGGTGCTTGAACAGGTCAGACATCGGGCCGGTCTGGGGCACCTTGATTTCCATGTACCGGATGCCTTCGAATCCACGCACCGGGATGACGTTGGCTTCGGCGAAGACCTGCTCGGCCTTGAGTCCCGTCACGACTTCGACCACGGTGCGGAGCGCCGCTTCCATGACGCCGCCGGTGGCGCCGAAGATGAGCCCGGCACCCGAGGCGTCGCCGAAGGGCAGGTCGAAGTGCGACTTGGGCATGTGCGGCAGGTCGATGCCCGCTTCTTTTATCATCTGCGCGGTCTCGCGGGTGGTGAGTCCGTAGTCGACGTCTTTGTACCCGGAGGAGCGCATCTCGGGCCGGTTCGCCTCGAACTTCTTGGCCGAGCAGGGCATCAGCGATACGGAAACGATGTCGGCCGGGTTGATGTTCTGCTTCTGGGCGTAGTAGCTCTTGATGAGCGCGCCGAACATCTGCTGCGGGCTCTTGCAGGACGATACGTGAGGCAGCCATTCGGGATAGAAGTGCTCGATGAACTTGACCCAGCCCGGCGAGCAGGAGGTAAACTGGGGCAGGAACGCCTCTTCCTTCTTCACCAGCCCTTTGTAGAGTCGGGTCAGGAGCTCGGTCCCTTCTTCGATGATAGTCAGGTCGGCGGTGGTGTTGGTGTCGAAGACACGGTCGAACCCGCAGCGGCGCAGCGCCGTGTTCATTTCCTGGGTAACCGATGTGCCCGGCGGGAGGTCGAACGCCTCGCCGACCGCGGCCCGCGGGCTGGGCGCGGTCTGAATCACCACGTGCTTGTTCGGGTCATCGATGCCCGCCCAGATTTCGTCGGTTGGGTCTTTGGCCCGGAGCGCCCCGGTCGGGCAGCGGTTGATGCACTGGCCGCAGTTGATGCAGATGACGTCGGCGAGGTTGCGGTCGAGGAACGTCTCGATCTTGGTCTTGTCGCTGCGGTGCGCCGCGGTCAGTACGCCGACCGACTGGAGGTCGATGCAGGTACGGACGCAGCGGCGGCAGAGCACGCACTTGTTCATGTCGCGCACGACCGAGTAGCTGGAACGGTCGATGTCGTAGCGCGGCTTGTCCGGGTGGCCGAAGCGGAAGAAATCCACGCCGTACTCTTTGGCGAGCGACTGGAGCTCGCAGTTGTTGTTGCGGAAGCAGGAGTAGCATTCGCCGTAGTGCTTGGAGAGGAGGAGGTCGAGGACGTGGCGCCGCGCCTGGCGAACGCGCTGGCTGGTGGTCGAGACGATGATGGGTTCGGTGATCGGGAAGGTGCAGGCGGTCTGGAGCGTGCGCTGTTTGGCGACTTCCACCACGCAGATCCGGCAGACGCCGGCGAGGCAGAGGTCCTCATGGTAGCAGAGGGTCGGGATACGGATGCCGACGGTCTTTGCCGCCTCGAGGATGGTGGTGCCGAACGGCACCTTGATGTCGATGTCGTCGATCTTCACGGACACGAGCCCGCCGATGTCGCCCGGCTTGCCCGCGCTGATGGTCATCGGCTTCTCACTGGTCGGGGCGGTCCCGCCCGGTGCGACATGGGATGGCTTCTCGCTTGAAGCTTGGGGCTTGGGGCTGATAGCTCTCTTCTCTGGCATCGCTTACTCCTTCGTCGCGGGCACGCGGCCCAGGATTTCCGACCGGAAGTGCTCGGTGATGTCGAGGAACGCATTGGCGCTCGACTGTCCTAGGCCGCACTTGGATGCGGCCTGCATCGTGCGCCCGAGGTTCTGCAGTTCGCGCAGGTAGTTGATGGAGCAGCGCCCCTGCTTCAGCAGGTGCACGCCCTCCAGCAGTTTCGGGTTACCCTCGCGGCAGGGTGTGCACTGGCCGCAGGATTCCTCGACAAAGAAGTCGAGGAAGTTCTCGGCGACGTCGAGCATGTCCCGGTCCTTGCCGATGACGATGATTGACCCGCCGGTCGCAAGGTCCTCGAAACCGAGCTTGCGGCCGAACTGCTTCGCCGGTACCGTCCGTCCCGACGCGCCGCCGACCTGCACCGCCTTGGCGTCCTCGCCCTCGACCAGCTTCAGCAGGTCCTTAATCGATATGCCGAAGCCGACTTCGTAGACGCCGGGTCGCTTGCAGTCACCGGAGACGGAGAGCAGCTTGGACCCGGTTGACACGTCGGTGCCGAACTTCCTGAACCACTCCGGTCCCTTGACCAGGATGTGCGCACAGGCGATGAGCGTCTCGACGTTGTTCACGGCGGTCGGCACGCCCACGAGCCCGGTGTTCACCGGGTAGGGCGGCCGGTTACGCGGCTCGCCGCGCGAGCCCTCGAGCGACTCGATGAGCGCGGTCTCTTCGCCGCAGACGTAGGCGCCGGCGCCCATCCGGATTTCGATGTCGAACTCGAAGTCCTTGCCCAGCACTTTCTTGCCCAGCAGCTTGTTCGTACGCCGGGCCGCCAGCGCGGCCTCGAGTCCGGGCCGCATGTAGGCATACTCGGCACGCAGGTAGATGACCCCGAGCCTGGCGCCGATGGCGTAGCCGCCGATGGTGATGCCATCGAGTAGCGCCTCGGGCCGCTCGGTCAAGAGCAGCCGGTCTTTGAAGGTGCCCGGCTCGCCCTCGTCGGCGTTGCAGACGATGAACTTCTTCGGGGACTGGGCCGCCGCGCACAGGTTCCACTTCACCGCGGTCGGGAACCCGGCGCCGCCGCGGCCGCGGATGCCCGACTCGCGCACGGTCCTGATGACTTCGGTCCGCGCCATCGACAGCGCCTTCTTCAGGCCGGAACCGGCCTCGTAGCGCTCCATGATATGGACGACGCTAGCCATGGTGCGCCTCCTTCTCTTCAAGTTGCGAGGCCGGGCCGAACATCCTCCGGTACTTGTCGAGGATTTCCGACACCAACTCCGGGCTCACTTCGGTATACACGTCGTTGTTCACGAGCAACGCGGGCCCGTGGTCGCACATACCCAGACAGTTGCAGTACTCGAGCGAGAAAAGCCCGTCCGGCGTGGTCTCGCCGAACTTGATTTCGAGCTCGTTCTCGAGCTGGCGCGCCACTTCCTTCTTGCCCGCGAAGTCGCAGGAGAGGGTGCGGCAGAGCCGGATGGCGAACTTGCCCCGCGGCTCAGTTGACAGGAATGAGTAGAACGAAGCCACACCGTAGACCTCGGTTGGGAACACGCCGAGCTGGCGGGCGATTTCCTGCATCGCGAAGTCGGAGACGCAGCGGTACTTCTCCTGGATGGCCTCGAGGATGGGCATCATCCCGTCGCGCTTGTGCTCGTACTTCTCCGCCAGTTCCGCGACTTCGTGACGGAGCGATTCTCTTTCAGTTGCCAGCATCTTCATTTCCTCAGGAACTTCTTGACCTTGGCGACAAGGTCCTTGGGCGCGATCGGCTTCGAGACGAACTCATCCACCGGCGCCACTTCGGAATCCTTGCCGAACTTGTAGCCGGTCACGTGGCCGATTGAAGAGAGGATGATGATCGGCGTTCTTATGCCCTTGTGACGCAGGTCCTGGGCCACCACGAACCCGTCGTCCGGCTGCTCCATCATCACGTCGAGAATGATGAGGTCCGGTTTCTCTTTCTCGACTCCCCGCATCGCCTCTTCCCTGTTCGTGGCCGCAGCCACAGCATATCCCTCGGCCGAGAGGATAAGCTTCAAGGAATCGACGATATCCGGGTCGTCGTCTACGATCAGTACTTTCGCCATTATGACTCCTTCAGGTTCTTGCCTAGCTCTAGGTCAGGGCTTTTTCAGGATAGGGGCGGTGAGCGGAGAATGACCTAAAGAATCAATTATAGCACAACAAGGAAACGGCTGCAAGCCGCGTTAGCGGCTTCACAGCACGCGCAGGACTCCCTCGAACGGGACGTGGGTGATAGCCTGCTCGTTGTCCTGCCGGGTCACCCCTCCTTCTGGTCTGAGCCGGACTGGCTGGATGGTCGTCGCCTCAAGGTAACGGCGAACGTGCTCCCGACGTCCGGAGTCGATTCGACCCGGACATCGCCGCCGTAGAACTCGGTCGCGAGCTTTTTGACGGTTGAAAGGCCAAGACCCGAACCCATGATGTTCTTGGTCTTCGCGTTCTTTATGCGGACAAACTCGTGGAAGAGCTTCTGGGTCTCGGTCTCGGTCATCCCGATACCGGTGTCGCGGCAGGTGATGGTGGCTAGTTCATCATCGAGCGCGATGGTGAGGTCGACCCGGCCGTTCGGTCGGTTGTATTTCACCGCGTTCGATACCAGATTGTTGAAAATGATGTCCATCTCGCCTCGGTCGGCGACCAGCGCCGCCTTTTCCGGAGCATGCAGTTCGACAGTGATACCGTGCTCCTGGGCCGAAGGCAGAGCGGTCTCGATTGCGGCCTGGGCCACTTCGCGCAGGTTGGTCTCCACGAGCTCGCGCTTCTTCTGGCCTGACTCGATGCGGGTCAGGTCGAGAATGTCGAATATCATCTTGCGCATGCCCTCGAGCCGAGTGATTGAGCGGCTGACCATGGTGTCGTAGGCGGCGAGGGTCTCCCCTGCCGACTTCGCCTGGATTATCCTCAAGTATCCTTCAACCGCGGCCAGCGGCGACTTGAGCTCGTGCGCCAGCACCGATATGAACTCAAACCGGACCCGGCGTTTCTCTTCGGAGAGCTTTCGGGCCTGGCGCGACAGTACCAGGTGTTTTGTCGCTTTCTGCACCGCCGTCCTGAGTTCCTCCGGAGTGAACGGCTTGGCCAGGAAGTCGTAGGCGCCGTAGCGCGTGGCGCTGACCGCCGTCTCAAGCGATGCATAGGCGGTAATCATTACGGTCAGGATGTCGAGCTGACGCTGGGTGATGCTGTCGAGCACGTCGAGCCCCTTGATGCCCGGCAGCTTGTAGTCGAGCAGGAGCAGGTCCGGCGGGGTCTTGTCGATGAACTCGAGCGCTTCCTCGCCGGTCCCGGCTTCGGACAGGTCAAACCCGTAGTCATCTTCGGCATAGGGCAGGCTGACTGTGAACTTGCGGAGCGCCCGGATCACGCCTTCGCGCATCGGCTGTTCGTCATCAACCACCAGGAGTTTCAGTCTTTCCATCTCACACCTGCTTTCTCGGAAAACAGGGCTGTCCCTTGTTTTCCCAGGTTCTCATACCATCCCGGCCTGGGGCCGGCGCGGCAGCTTCACAATCATCGTCGTGCCGGTCGGCCCGACCTTGGGGTCGGCATTCGACTGGACCATAATGCTGCCGCGGTGCATCTTCACGATGCCGTAGCAGATGGCGAGCCCGAGCCCCGTGCCTTTACCGCCCTGCTTGGTCGTGAAGAACGGCTCGAACACCTTCTTGACGATTTCCCGGGGGATGCCGACGCCTGAGTCGCTGATGCTCACCTGCACCGATTCGGCGTCGCCCTCGGCCTTGACCGTAAGCTTCCCCTCGCCGGGCATCGCCTCGATGGCGTTGTTCATCAGGTTGGTGAACACTTGCATCATCTGGTCGGGGTCGAGTTCGATTTCGGGGTCGGGGATACGACACGCCATCGTCAGTTTCACCCGCTCCGGGACCACGACCGCGTGGCCGCAGGCCGCGAGGAACTCGTCGATCTTCACGGTCTTCAGGTTCACCTGGTTCTTGCGGGCGAAGTTGAGCAGGCCGGATACTATCTTCTTGCACCGGTCCGCCTGCTCCGCAATCTTCTTGAGGTCGCCGTACTGCTCGGACTTCGGGTCGCATTCTTCGAGCAGGAGCTGGCTGTAGAGCAGCACCACGCCGAGGGGATTATTGACCTCGTGAGCGATGCCCGCCGCAAGCTGACCCATGCTCGCCAGCTTCTCCGACTGGACCAGCGCCTGCTGGGCATTGGCAAGCTGGCGGTTGGTGATGCCCAGTTCGCCGATCGCCTCGTTCAGGCGTGCAATCGTCGCCGGCAGGCACATCTCGCTCTCGGCCAGCCCGTCGAAGATAGCGATGGCGTGCTCGCGGCAGCTCTCGTAGCCGCAGGCGCCGCAGTTCAGCTCATCGGCCGGCGTGGCCTTGCCCATCCGCTCGAGGATGGTCTTGATCTCCTCCTGGGACGGAATCGGCATGGACGTGTCATCCGGATAAAACCAGGCGTTGAGGTCCACGGCGTCTTCCTCGCCCGGTTGCTCTCCGTCGGCCAGGCGCTCGCGCGCGTACCGGCTGACCGCGGCCCGGCGGCTGAAGAGCGGCGCGTGCGTGCTCGCGCCCGCACCCATGATGCAGCCGCCCTTGCAGGAGAGGACCTCGAGCAACCGCACGTCAAGGTGCCCGTCGCTGAACTCGCGCAGGGCATGGCCGAATTCCGAGCCTCCGTCCGCAGCTACGACGTCGCCGGCAACGAGGTCCTCGGCGATCTCCGCCGCCTGCAGGATACCGCGTTTCACCGAGAAGAGCATGCCCTTGCCCGGCCGGGGCGGGTCGAACTCGGACGGCTCGGTTGATTCGGGCGTGATGCCCTGTTCCTCAAAGAGCTGCCGCAGTTCCATGAAGGTCAGGGCGGCAGACACGTCATTGCGATACCGCTCGGCCGCCGCCTCGGCCTTCTTGGCGATGCAGGGGCCGATGAAAACGACACGGGCATCCGCGCCGTAGCGCCGGTGCACGACCCGGGCCGTCGCAATCATCGGCGAGACTACCGGGGCCAGGAACGGCACGAGTTCCGGATGATACTTCTCAACGTAGAGGACGATGGCGGGACAGGTGGTGGCAATCAGGCGCGCGCCCGGGTGCTCGGTCACAAGCTTCCGGTATCGCCGCGCCACAAGGTCCGCTCCGTAGGCGACCTCGACGACCCGGTCGAACCCGAGCTTGCGGATCATCCCGACCAGCCGGCGGTAGTCGATCCCGGACAGAGAGTGGTAGTCGGCGATGCCGAATTCCGCCGGGAAGCTTGGGGCCACGCACGCTATGATCGGCGCTGTCTTCCCGTCGACGCCCGGCTCACGCTTGAGCAGACCCCGGACCGCGGTCGCCGAGTCATAGACCCGCTTCGCGTGCTGCGAGCAGACCCGCACGCAGTTGCCACAGCCGATGCAGCGCTCGGGCACGACCTCGGCCTGGCCGGCGCGTATCCGTATCGCCTTGGCCGGGCACTCACGCACGCAGGTGTAGCAGACCCGGCACTTCTCCGGGATGGTGAGGACGAGCCCGCTTTTCTCAGGCATCAGAATACGTCCTATCGGTCCTATAGGACCTATTGGCGTGGAACGGCGGACGGCCTTGGGGCCGTTCCGCCGTTCTCCGCATATCGATTCCTAGCCGGCCAGCAGTCGCCTGACCTCGGCCTTCAGTTGCTCGGGCCGCACCGGCTTGTCAAGCAGGACGTCGGCCTTGACCCACGAGCCGGCTTCGGCGGAACGGGCCTTGAAATCGAGCCCGGTCGCGGCCTGAACCGCGGTCAGGATGATGACCGGCGTGCCGGGGTAGAGCTTCTTGATGTCGTGGCAGAGCACGAACCCGGAGTCCATGTTCTCCATCATCAGGTCCACGACGGCGAGGTCGGGGATGTAGCTCGTAAGCAGTTCCTCGGCCTCTTCCTGGCCCTGGGCCTGACGGACTTCGTAGCCATCCCCGGTCAGGATGGTCGAGACCTGTTCGAGCAGGTCGATGTCGTCATCGACGACCAGTATCTTCTTGGGTGTATCCATATTGGCCACCTCTAGACCATCACGTCGCGCTTAGCGTACTTGGTGTGGAGCAGCTTGTGGCTGCGCTCCCCGAGCGGCTTGCCGAGATACTCTTCGTACAGCCGCTGGACCCACTTGTTCTTGTGGCTGACGCGGAGGGTCGCGTCGCGGTCGATCGTGTAGAGGGCCTTCATCCGCGCCTTGACCGCCTCCAGGTCGGCGCCGATCGGCTGTCCGCCGCCGTTGATGCAGCCGCCCGGGCAGGTCATCACCTCGATGAAGTGGATGTCCTTCCGGCCCGCCTTCACCTCGTCGAGCAGCTTGCGGGCATTCATGAGGTTGGAGACGACCGCGGCCCCGATTTCGAGGTCCCCGATCTTCACCTTGACTTCCTTCGAACCTTTCATGCCGCGCAGGTCCTCCAGCTTGAGCTCGGCGAGCTCCTGGCCGGTGAGCAGGAAGTAGGCGGAACGGACCGCCGCCTCCATCACGCCGCCCGACGCGCCGAAGAGCTTCCCGGCGCTCGACCGCTCGCCGAACGGCGTATCGGCCGCTTCCGGCTCAACCACGGACGGGTCCACGCCGGTCATCCGGAACAGCTCGGCCAGCTCGCGGGTCGTCAGCACCAGGTCCACGTCCTGCACGAATTCGCGCCCCATTTCCGGCCGCTGGCACTCGAACTTCTTCGCGGTGCA
>Ga0209610_1000707_pt1 | contig 17378 bp, 12 predicted proteins | sample LakKivw275mmetaG_FD_184137 | JGI IMG/M metagenome (GOLD analysis project Ga0209610, IMG submission 184137) | Anoxic lake water microbial communities from Lake Kivu, Rwanda to study Microbial Dark Matter (Phase II) - Lake Kivu water 275m metaG... | ecosystem: Environmental > Aquatic > Freshwater...
GATATGGCCTGGCCGACCTTGGCTTTTCTCTGATAACGTCCGCCATGCAGTTCTTCCTGCTCTACTATTATACCGATGTGGCAGGCATCAATCCCGCTCTGGCCGGTGCGGCGCTGCTCGTCGGCAAAATCACCTGGGATGCAATCAACGATCCACTTTTCGGCTACTGGTCGGACCGCGTGCGTTCACGTTTCGGCAGGCGGCGAATTTTCATGGTCATCGGCGCTGTGCCCCTCGGTTTTGCCGCCTGGATCATGTTCTCGCTGCCCACGGGTCTGGAAGGCGTGACGGCCTTTTTTGCCGTGCTGCTCAGCTTCTGGTTGGTGGACACCTTCCATACCATGACCTGTACTCCCTACTATGCCCTGACCCCCGAGCTGACCCGTGACTACAATGAGCGCGCCAGCCTGACCTCGATCCGCATGGTGTATAACGTCGTCGGCTATATCCTGGGCGCAGCTTTAACCACCATGCTGGCCGGGATTTTCCGGGGCGCGGGATTGGACCTGCAGCAGGCATGGAGCGCCACCGGCGCAGTCTTTGGAACCATAGCTGCAATCACTATCCTGATTACCACACTTTCGATCAAGGAATCGCCCGAGTCGGCAGGAGAACCATCGAAAATGCCGCCGGTCAGCGCAGTCCTGACTGCGTTCAAGAACAGGCCCTTTGTAATTTTAATGGTCGCCTTCATCCTGAGCAGCTTCAGCTTCACTGTGCTGACCGCCCTGGTGCCCTATTTCATCCAGTATCAACTGGATATGAAAGACCAGGTTTCATACATATTGCTGGTCATGCTGGTGGCGATCGGCATTTGTCTCATACCGGCCAAGCTGGTCTCGGACCGGATAAACAAAGGCCCTTCATACGCGCTGGGATTGTTGATAGCTTCAGCGGCCATTATCACCGGCTTTTTTTTCCCCTACGGCCCTACGCCGTGGATCTATTTGGTAGCTGTGATAGTCGGCATCGGCTTCTCTGCGCAGTGGGTTTTTCCCTGGAGCATGCTGCCGGATGTAGTTGAGTACGACGAGAAAATGACCGGTGAGCGTCGCGAAGGAATTTATTACGGCCTGTGGGCTTTCCTGTCCAAGTTCACCAGTGCGCTCGGTGTGGCGGTCTGCGGATGGGCCTTGCAGTTGTACGGTTACGTGCCGAATGTGGCGCAAACGGAACACGCGTTGTTCGGCATACGCCTCTTTTTCGCGGTAGTGCCTTCGGTGATACTCATAATCAGCCTGCCTTTCCTGATCTGGTATCCCATCACGCGCCAGAGCCACGCCGCCCTGGTGAAGGAGCTGGCGGACCGGAAAGCTGCCGCAGTAAAGTCATAGCAGGCGGACAGTCTCAGCGGACAGGAGGATGTTATGAAGGCGATTGTTATAGGTTCCGGCATGTCGGGCCTGACTGCCGCGGCCTATTTGGCCGGGGCCGGGCATTCGGTCACAGTCTTCGAGCAGTTTTCGAATGCCGGCGGAGTAACTGCAACTGTGTCGCAGGACGGATTCGCCTGGGATATCGGCCCGCTTCTGATAGAAGGATTCGCGCCGGGCGACAAGGGACGTCTCATACTGGAGGAACTGGGTGTCAGCGATCGGGTGAAAGTGGTACGTGAAGACCGCGGACTATCGCTGCCCGAATTTACGCTGTGGAAACCCCGGGAATATGAGGGCCCTTACTGGCGGCGGGAGCACCTGAAGAAGATATTTCCGGACGAGAGCGTACAGCTCGACAGCTACTATCGCTTTTACGATCAAATGGTCGGTCTGATGTCGCTGGCCCGCAGGGCCGAGATAGCCCGGGGTTTGGCAGCGCTGTGGCTGAAGCTTCGCATGTTAATAGCCTTTCAAAAGGTCAGGGGCAGGCTGAACTGGAGCGGCGCGCAGTTGATGGACCATTACTTCAAGTCGCCCATCCTTAAGACATTCTTCCTGGGTATCGTGGCTGATTTTGTCACCGCACCCAGCGAATTTCCTGCTTTGGGAGTGCCCGCCATACATATCGAGACGGCATTCGACAAGCGTATCCCGGCCTACCCGGGCGCCAGGAGCGCACAGGCTGCCTTCTGTTATATTATCGGGGGCTGCCGGACACTGGTTGATGCCGTTCAGGGGGCGATCCTGGAGAATGGCGGCAGGGTCATCACCGGCGCCGCCGTCAGCAAGATTGTAATCGAGGACGGCCGGGTCAAAGGAGTGGAGCTGGCAGGTGGTGGTTTTGAAGCTGCAGACGTGGTGCTGGCCTCGGGAGGAATGAAAGAGGTGTTCTTCGACCTGGTCGGTAGGGAGAACCTGCCTGCGGATTTGACCAACCAGGTCGAGAGCAATCGTCTGATGGAATCGGTGCTGATGGTGCAGTTGGGAATAGACTTTGATCCAAAGCCGTATCAGCCGGCGGCGCTCTGCTACTATTACTATATTCACGATCTGGAGGAAGCGGTACAGCGTCTGCGCTCCGGCCATTATCATGAGGGCAGGGACGGGCTTCTTATCTATGTGCCTTCGCTGCACTCGCCCTCGCTGGCGCCGTCGGGCCAATATGCGGTGACGATCTATACCGTAGCGCCGGATACGCTGGCCGAAGGGTCCTGGAGCAGCCGCCGGGAGGAGCTGGCGGATAAACTCGTGGCGATGGCCGAACGTCATGTACCCGGCCTGCGCTGGCATACCAAAACCCGTCTCATACTCACCCCGGAAGATTTCCGCCTGCGCACCCATTTGAAACACCATTCTTTCGGCGGGGTGCCTCCCGTCATGGGCAACAAACCGCCGTCCCATAAGACGCCTGTCCGGGGTTTGTGGTTTATCGGCGCGCAGAGCGAGAGCGGTGGCGGCGTGGCGAATGTGATGGCCGGTGCGCGGAAAACGGTTAAACAGATTATGAAAAAATAGGCAGGACGTTATTATTTAGTTCGCTTTTTGCCTATTTTAAGATACTCATCGATCGTAAGCGCCACAAGTGTCTCCGTGTGTGCGATGCCTTTTCCCGAAAGGTTCACCGCAGCCTTCAGAATGGTCTCCTCATTTTTCGCCTCGAAAATGTTGATAAAATCGTATCGGCCGAGGGTTATATACTGGCCCAGTACCTTTACCCCCATGGCCTCGAGCGCTGCCTTGTTGGCCTTGATTTTCCTGGGACTGGTCTTGACGGCCTCTCTCCCCACCTCATTGAGACGAGTTAACGCGATGTAAACCGGCATTTCAACCTCCATAGAACCAATATTAATCCACCCTGATGGCTTTACAAAGCATTATACCATTCATCTGGTTACCCGATATGCTTGGATTAAAATACCTGATTTTTTAGTTACGAGTGTGAGAACCGTGATAATAACCGTTCCGTTGCGGACCGTGGCAGAAACTTCGGCAGCATAACAGCCGTCTTGAGATGGATGGGGAACAGGTATTCCTTGCGCTCCGATTTCAAGGCATTCAGGATATGTTTGGCCGCCTCATCCAGAGTCATCGTGAGTGAGTGGGGAATTCCCTGGTGCTTATTTCTTTCCGTGACAACGAATCCGGGACATATCGTCAGCACCCTGATGTTGTACTGCTTCAGCTCAATGCGGGCGGTATCCAGGAACATACGGCAGGCCGCCTTGGAGGCCGAATAGTGTCCCTGCGAAGGAAGTCCCAGGAACCCGGCCAGCGAGTTGGTATTGGCGATGATCCCGCCCGACTCCTGTTTTTTCATCTGCTGAACCAGCGGACAGAAGAAATTGATCATCGTATCGTAGTTTATGCGCATATTCTGTTTGATATCATCGGGAACGGCCCTGGCAATATCGAGTGAAGGTCCTATCCCGATATTCAGCAACGCCATATCGATGCGCCCGAATCTCTGCGCCGCCTCGTGAACGGCGTCTGCCGCCGGCTTCTCATCCAGCGCGTCCCCTACGATGGCCAGAGATTCACTGCCGTTCTTGCGGATGCTTTCAGCAACGTCCGAAAGCAATTCTTGTCTGCGCGCGAATATGGCTATGCGGTTATGCCCATGGCTGAGAGCCAGCGCGACCGCTTTACCGATGCCTGACGAGGCGCCCGTGATTAAAATGACTCTGTCTTTCAGTTCCATATATTAATCTCCCTTATCATAATTAGCTTGAATTACCGCCGTTAACGTTGCCGTTGAGTTCGCTTCGGGGCCGTGTAAAGACCAAGCGCCCCCAATGGATTTCACGGGCGTCTTGCCGTTATCAGCCCGCTGCCGCGCTGGGAATTGCCGGCTATCAGGGAAACATCAGCGAAGCCGGCTTTACGTATAAGAGCGATCAGCTCGCTGACAGTATATGTCCCCAGCCACAAATTGAAGAGGGCGGCGGGCAGTGGCCCCGATCTATCGTTGTTCAACATAAAATCGTGAACGATCAGCAGTCCGCCCCGTTTTAATGCCGTTCTTGCCTGTTTCAGCCTTGTGTCCGCGTGGCTGCCCGGGCCGTGCAATATGTTGGACATCAGCAGGCAGTCATAGCCTGAGCCGAACTCTTCTTTGCTCCAGTCGCCTGCCTGTATCTTGATACGCCTGCTCATGCCGAAGCGGTCGATCACCTGCCTGGCGATGGCCAGTGTCTCCGGCAGGTCCCATACAACGGCCTTCAGATGCGGGAACCGCTGGCATAATGCGATGCTGTATGTGCCCGGCCCGCCGGCTACATCGAGCAGGAGCTTTCTGTCGTTGAGGTCGAGCTGCCCGGCAACCCACTGCGCCTGGCCATTGGATGCGATGCCGTGCATGGCCCATATCCAGTTGTCAAATAAATGCTGCTTGAAATGATCGGGCGGCTCCGGCGCTGTATCGCGCCTGCCGGTCCGTACCCACTCGGGGAGGCCGGTGGTCGCCCACCAGAGGAGCTCATTATGGCCTATAACACCTCCTATGTAACGGGGGCTGTCCGGCAGCAATATGTCGCATCCCAGCTTAGTCAGAGAGAAACGCCGGCCGTCGCGTTTTAATACGCCCAGGGCACAGCAGACGGTTAAGAGCTTTTCCGTCATCTGCGGGTCCGTACCGCACTTGAGTGCGACTTGAGCTGCCTGCCGTGGTTTTGCCAGCGCTTTAAAGAAACCCAGTTGTTGGGCGGCCATCAGCGCGCGTGACGAGCGAAATTGCCAGTTGAGCTCGAGTAAAGCCGCTGCCTGCTCCAGGTTATCGGAACCAAACAGGTCGATACTATAGTCATTCTGCCTCTTCATCGCTAATGGAGTATGCCCAAATAGCGTAAACCTGTCAACGCCGGATGGCTGGGCTCAATTGCCGAAGAACTCCGGCGGGATTATTTTATCGTTGCCGTGTGCCAGTGGCCGCCGTTCTTTTGCCGGCCAGGTATCTGAACAATCCGTTGAAAACCGTGCAGGTCAGGAGGGTTACAACTCCCGGTATGAAGACGACCTTCTTTTTGCCCAGCGCCTTCCAGGACAGTTCTACCACTTTGTCTGCGGACATCCACAGAAAGGCTGGGATTGTGGAGAAATCGACGTTTTTAAACTCTTCAACCGAATGGAATCCGGTGCGGGTGAAGCCGGGGCAGAGCGCCTGCACCCTGATTCCGGCATCTTTGACTTCGATTTGAAGGGATTCGGAAAAGGCGATTAAATAAGATTTGGTGCCGTTATACATCACGTTTCCCGATACCGGCAGGAAGGGCGAAGCGGAGGAAACGTTGACGATGGCGCCCTCCCTGCGGGCAAGCATGCCGGGCAATGCGGCTTTGACCAATCGCGCGGGGGCGGTAACGTGCAGGTCGATCATTCTGAGAGACTTGACCAGATCGACATCAGCGAAGGTACCCAGCGTGCCGAAGCCGGCGTTGTTGATCAGCACCGACAGGTTATCCATGCTCCGAATTTTTTCTTCTACTAAATTAATGTCTTTCTCGTTACAAAGGTCGCACTGCAGCACGGACACCGCAACGCCGTATTCCCTCTCTATCTCACCAGCGATGTTCTCCAGCCGGTCCTTGCGCCTGGCGATGATGATCAGGTCATAGCCCAGTGAGGCTACTAGACGTGCATAAGCTTCACCGATTCCCGATGACGCTCCCGTTACTATTGCCGATTTCATCAGCCTGTTACTCATAAAAACCTCGCATAATCGCATCCCGTTGTGAATGCCGTTCTCAGGATGGTATATCTCAATCTTGATATAATTCTCAATTATACGGGTTACAGGTAACTGTGAAAACAAGGAGAAAATGAAAGTGTCCAAACAAAAACAAGGCAGTGACGCAGCTGCGCAGCACTATATGCCGACCATGACCGGAGATTACAGCCGCATTTCCGACACGGCCAAAGCAGTGGATTTCAAAATATTGCCCGCTATGCTGGCCTATATTAAGTCCGTCGCGCCGCGCATAACACGCATGGACGCGGATACTCCCTTCGTTATAGCCGATTACGGTGCCGCGGACGGCGTGAATTCCAGCGCCCTGTTTGAAAATATCATCGGGCAGATACGTGCGATCAATCCCGCGCTTAAAATCAGGCTGGTCTATAACGATATAGCCGTGCAGAGCTATTTCGATCAATTTTGGCCCAACTCGAGATTGAAACAAATGGGCGGAGTGGAGGCCTACTATATCCGGCGTTCTTTTTACAAGGCTTTACCCGAAATTAAAGGAAAGCTGAATGTGGGATTCTCTTCAACATCGCTGCACTGGCTGGATACGGAAGAAGTGGGCACGGATTTCTTTCAGCATCCGTCGCATATACAGGCCAACCAGCTGTCCGACAGTGACCGACGCAAGTTCGTCGATAAATGGAAGAGGGATTGGCGACAATTTTTAAGGGAGCGGGCCGCCGAGATGGTCGAAGGGGGCGCCCTGTTTATGGCCAATCTGACCAACCGGGGTGGCGACCGCTGGCCGGCGTCGGCGGGATATAATAACCTGCGCGATATCTGCCATGATCTCTGTCGAGAAGGCAAAATCAAAGAAGAGGAGTGGAAGGCCATTTTCGTGCCGGACTATTTCGCCACGCCGCGGGAGATGAAGTCATTATTGGAGGAGGATGGGCCGGCGAAGCAATTCAAACTCGGGTTCTTTGAGGATATGACCGTTCCCTGCGCTTATTATTCGCAATTTAAAGGTCGACTGGCCGATGAACAGGCCAGGGCCAAACTGGCCGATACACTGGCCCACGTGGTGCGGGCCTGGAGCGAGTCTTCCATCAAAACAGGGCTGGCCGCCGATGACAAGCCGGAGATCGAAGAAATATACCAGAGGTTGAGAGATAAGTTTTATCACCATCCCACGGGTTTGCCGTATGAGTACTGCCTGCTGGAGCTGATCAAGCTGTGATATACGTTTAATAACGGAATTGAACGCAGTGTGTCTAATGGTATTGCTCAGGATGCTGCGTATCAGGCAGTTTCTATTCGATATTCATCAACCATTTGGCCTTCCAGCCGGCGCCCAGTTTAGGTGAATAATCGAAATACACCTGAGATGCAGCATTAGGTACGGAAAATACTTCATCAAACACGCCCTGTGCGCCCGGGGCAACATCATCAGCTCTTTTAAGATCTTTGTAATATACATGAACACCGGAGTATGGTGCATATGCCCTGTGCATGCCATTATCATCCCACTGCAAGTAAAAATCTCCTCTCGTGGCGCCATATATCTCCTCACTACCGTTATTCTTGACCTGGTAGCGCAAAATCATATAGCCCCAGCCTTCCTCCGGTCTTTTTGTCCAATTATATTGCTGTACTCTGGTAACGCTCAGCAGAGTGATCTCAACTTTTTTCACAGGGCATACATATTTCTCGCCTGCTTTCAGGCATCCCTGCGGAACGGAGGCGGCCGGTGCAGTGGAGGAGGGTGTATCTTTAGAAGTATCTGCGCCGACGGTTATGGAAACAGAATCAGACAGTCCGGGAATACCGTCCTTTCCTCTGACAATCTGTCTGGCCGTGTTGCTGGCTATGACAACCACGGATATCGTGTATGTACCCGGCTTGTCGAAGTTGACGGTGAGCGTGTCGAGGTTGTACGCTTCCGTGGGAACACCGTTGCAGGTATATTTCCAGTCGCTGCGCGGCAGCCCGTATAGCTTGGGCAGGTTATAGGTTTTGTAGCTGAAGGTTGTCTTTTCACCGAGTTTGGCTGTAGAAGGCCTGGGGGATATCTCGACAAAAGGTGTATCAAACACCACGTACTGAATTGATGTCTTGAGTACGGTTTTTTTAGTATTGCGATCAATAACGTTGACGGAAACAGTATAGGTTCCTGCTTTCTGGTATGTATGTGTGGCTTTGGTGTCCTTTGAAGTCGTGCTTACACCTCCCTCACCCTTGCCGAACTCCCAGCTGAAACCCGCTGTAGCGGGAATTACTTCGCCGCTGATGCCGAATTTGGAGGGCTCTCCGACATTGCCTACTATGGGCTCAGCCACAATACCGAATCCCGGCTCAACGGTAACCGACTTTGTATCATCTACGCCGCGGTCGACTGCTCCGGGAACCGCCCACTGGGCACGTACCTTGATCTCATACGTGCCTGTGTTTTCAAAGACATATGAGACGCCGTTCTGGTCGCCGCCGATATCCATGCCGTTGGAGTACCACCGGTATTCGGCCCCGGCGGGGACGTATTTGCTCTGCTGCGTGAAGTTGTAAGATGACCAGGCCACGACCTTTTCCCCCGAGGCAACGGGTGATTCTACCGAAACCGCCGGATTTCCTACGGAGAAAATGCAGGTATCGGATTCAACCGAACGCAGCGGAGACCAGGAGGCTTTTGTTTGAACGGTATGCATTCCGCTGTCCCAGAAAGTGTGGTTGAGCACGTCCCCCTTGTCGGCCACGGCCTTTCCGTCAATATACCAGGTACGGCTTGCCGAGGACGGCAGGCCTGAGCCGACGCGTTCAAATCTCATGGGCTGTCCCGGTGTGGCGAGATCTCCCGCCTGCATAGCGGCGCATTTCAGATAGAGGGAGGGTTCGTCAGCAATGTTGATGGTGAACGAGCTGGGCCCGCCGCCATAGCGGGTGACCACAATATAGAGCGCATCGCCGGCCTTGAGATCCACGCTGCACAGCTCTTCGGGCCATGAGCCTTTATTAATATCCCAGCTGTGTTCAACTTTGAGTCCGGACATCGTGCGCTCGTTGGCGCTAAGCCTGAATACATCAACCCAGGCAAAGGGCATTTCACTTTGCCAGCGTACATCCTGCAGCCTGACGATCAGCGTCCTTTTACCGGCGCCGCTGACCGCCGGCAGGATGCCCTGGTAGCCGGAGGTCAAACCGCTGCCGAGATTGATGGTCAGATTCTGCATGGAGGTATCGAGGCTGCGCTCCCTGAAATCCGGATTCTTCACGATCGGGCTGCTCTCATCGAACAGGACGTATTTAACCCATTCGTGATAGTTCTCATGCAGCCCGAGCTTATCCCTGGAGTTCTGCTTCAGGTACTCATCCAGTGTGAGCCTGGTGCGGTATGAGCCGGCAACCGCGTTATAAAGTGAAACAAATGATACATCCTGACGCTTCTTGAGAAAGTCAAAGAAATAAGCGTTTATATATGGATGATTTACATCCGGATTGCCGTTTGAGAAAAAGTCCTCCTTGAAGTAATCATATTTCATACCGCCGCCCGTCGGGGAGGACGGCAATCCCAGCGCGAGCCTGTAGGCGGCATAATCCGCAGTGGATTCCAACCACCACAGGTCGGCCGATCTGAAGCCGGTCAGATTTGCCAGCGCTCCGAAACCCGATTGTCTGGAGGCCAGCCAGTAATCCTTGTTCTGAACGGCGTGAAACAGCTCATGGTAGATTACGCCTCTGAGGTCACCCATTACGCTGTATCCCAGGCAAATGCTTCTGGAACGGGCGTAGTAAAGGGGATCACTGTATTGGGCATCGACATATATCGGGAAGCGCTCCAGCGTGGTTATACGCCCGTCTTTGAAATTATACGGCGCTGCTCTGAAAGAGGTGGAGGAAAAAAGCAAAGGAGCATCGCTGGTCCATACAGTGAGGCTGGACAGTATCGGTTCTTTGTGGAATAAATCTTTATATTGCTTCCAGGCCTGTTCCGCATAGACGGCGATATCGACGATATATTGCGGGACACCCGGATTGTCATTATAGTAGTGATGATCCTGTGGACTTAATTTTCCCTTGTATGAACCGGTCTCACTAACCTCGGGATCATTCAGTAAATCCAGGTACTCCGCTCTTAATTCGGGAGTCCAATCCAGTTTACTGGCTTTTCCCAGTTTCGCCTCTTTCTCAAGTTCCCAGAACCGGGCCAGCTTGGTGGAATTGAAATCAGTTGCATTGAAATAGATGATAAAATGCTCGGTGACCAGAATAACCTTGCCCGAGTCCAACTGACGGTGTACCTTCCACAGACCATTGTGATCGGTTAACACGGTCAGAGTATGATTCTCCGAATCAACGGAAAACGGCATGGGGATCCATGATCCTGCCTCTTCATCCCAGTAGGAAATGGCAGGTGCGGCTTCATCTGCAGATTCGTTCGATGAATCTGCGGTCTCGTAGCTGAAGACCATCTCCAGCTCAGCCGGGAACTGCTGCTGTTTCTCAAAACTGATATCGTATACGGCCGACTGCCCCTCTTCCGCTCCCGGGGATGGGGCGTTGGTTACAACGGAAATGGTCAGCTGCTGCGGCTCTTCCAGCGCGTTAGCGGGTATCTTGACTGTGACTTCATCCTCATAGCCGACCACCTGCTTTTCTGCCGAGGGTTCCACCTTCTTTGTAACGAGAGTTGTGGTCTGATAGTCCGGGGGTTCAGGTGTGGCCTGCGGCACAGGCTCGGGCACGTCGATTACGATATCCTCTTGCGCGGGGCCTCCTGCGGGCGCAGCATCATCAGCACCAACCGTGGTGGAATCCGGCTGTTCGGGAGCGAATACGGCTCGGGGTGCTGCTGTTTCCGCGCCGGCATCGGCCGACGTTGTACGGGCTGCGATCCTGTCTTCGATAATGCTTGCATAATTTCCGATGGCGGGGGCAATTACCGCCGTAAAAAGAAAGATTCCCGCTACCAGGATTTGCAGGGCAGACCAGCCGATTCCGCCGTAGAGCATGAAGCGCGACATGGCGGGCACAGTGTCCTTGTTCTTGAGCCAGGCTATTAGTCCACCGATCCATCCCAGAAAGAACACAGCGACCCACCACAGTGGATTGATGCCTTTGCTCCCGGAGGACACCGCAGCCGCGGGCGCCGCAGCCGGCGATGTTGCTGCCTCGGGCGGTTTATTCAGGAGAAACTGCTCGGCGCAATTGGGGCAGTAGGATTTCCCCTCGATTTCATTATTACAGACCGTACATACCAATTTGCCGCAGCTGCAGCAGGCTGCTACCGATGGTCTGCTGGCATGAAACGAACAACTGGACATGGATCAGCCCTCCCTGCTGTTTTAAAAAAAGCACTCAGCCGGTATTTGCCATATCAGTTCTTGCCCATGTGATCATCATAAACTGTCGCTTTAAGCCTGTGTATTATATTGGATAAAATGTATTTGTGTCATCCCATTAAAGCTGGGAGCAGCACAGTTTCACCGTATTAAAAACCGTTGTTAAGGCAATGTCACTCTGGTATCATGAGGACCGGATTTCACCCAAAGTATACGACAGGCAAAGAATCGGATGTCGGAATCTTCAGGAAATATTAAGGACGGAAATGCAGGGCCCCTTCAGAGTATGTGAAAAGGTCTATATGGTCGGCAGCTCCGAGATATCCAGCGGCATGGATTGCTGCGTCTATCTGGTCGATGCAGGAGAGCTGGTGATGATCGATGCCGGGGCCGGCGGGAGCACAGATGGGTTAATAGTCAATATACAGGCGCTGGGCTTCATGCCCGAGCAGTTAACCACGCTGATCATTACCCATGCGCACATCGACCATATCGGATCCGCGGCGGACCTGCGCGACCGGTTCAACCTGCGTGTGATCGCCCATAGGGAGGATTCCGCAGCCATTGAATCGGGCAAGAAGGTGGGCGCCGAACACTACGGCGTCCGCTACCGGCCCTGCCCGGTGGATGAAAATCTGTCAGGACAGTTGAATGAAGTGGCAGTAGGATCGATAGTGTTCAAGTTGATGCACGTGCCCGGTCATACGCCGGGCAGCATGGTGGTTACGATCGAAACGGGTGGAGAGAAGGTGCTCTTTGGGCAGGATATACACGGCCCGTATATGCCCATGTGGGGCGGCGATCCGCGGCTGGCGGCGAAATCGCTTGAGAGAATAATGCAGCTGGAAGCGGACATCCTGTGCGAGGGTCACTACGGCGTTATCAAACCGGCGGATGAGGTGAGGCAGTTCATCCAGGAATTCCTGGATGAACTCACATCGCGGCAGTAATATATGAGATCTGTGATAATCAGCCCTTGAAACATGAGCATCTTTTATTTTCTTTTAAATCTGATACAATGGGCGCAGGTTATTCCCGTTAAGATAGCTGTTTTCTGAGGTTGTCCTGGTCGGCGCTATCGGTTGGTGGTCAGGCCGGAATCTTCCGGCTGTCATAAAAAATCGAGGAGGTTGTTGCACGATGGCTGATCATTACGATCAGAGGCCCTGGCTCAAGCAGTACGACCCGCATGTCCCCGCCAACATCAAGTATCCCGAGCTCACCTTCTGGGAATCCATCAAGGAGGCTTTTCAGAAATTCCCCAAACGCAAAGCGCTGTGGTATATGGGCACGCCGTTCACCTTCGCCCAGCTCGATGCCATGTCCAACCGCTTTGCCGCGCTCCTGCAAAAAGCAGGTATCAAGAAAGGCGACATTGTCGGTGTGGGCTTGCCCAACCTGCCGGCATATTATGTTGCCGCGCTGGGCATCCAGAAGGCCGGCTGCGTTCTCAGCGGTGTCAGCCCGCTGCTGACGGAGGAGGAGCTGAAATACCAGATCAAGGACTCGGGCGCCAAAGCGCTCTTGACGCTGGATGCAATGTTTCCGAGAATCAAGCGGGTGGCGCCGGATACATCTCTCAAGCTCTGTGTGTTCACCAGCATACTTGACTATATACCTCAGCCGATCAAGACGCTGGCTAAACTATCTAAAAAGGTACCTACCGGCAAGGTAGAGACCCTTGAGGGCAGGGAGGTCTGGCTGTTCACGGACGTGATGAAAAAGATGTCCGCCGACATTATCGAGGTCAAGGTCGGTCCGGACGATACATGCGCCATGCAGTATACGGGTGGCACCACCGGGCTGCCCAAAGGCGCGGAGTTGACCCACCGCAACCTGTCACAGCAGATGATACAGGTCACGACCTGGCTGGATACGCCCGTAGGGGAGCAGGTCGGGCTTACCGCCATGCCGCTTTTCCACATCGCCGGCCTGATTATGTCTCTGGCCATGTTCTCCAAGGCGGTCACGCAGGTGGCTGTACCGAACCCGCGCGACCTGAAGTTCATTATCAAGTGGATGAAGAAGACCAGGCCGCATCTCATCGGCAATGTGCCCGTCATCTTCCTTGAGCTGATGAAGCAGCCCGCCTTCCGTTCCTATGATTTCTCGGGAGTGCAGTATTTCTGCAGCGGCGCCGCGCCCTTCCCGCCGGAGTATATCAAGGAGTTTGAGAGCATTGTGGGCGCAAACAAGCTGGTGGAGGTCTACGGCCTGACCGAGACCAGCGCTATCGTGACGGCCGGGCCGCTTTTCGGTAAAAAGAAGCCGGGTTCGGTCGGCCTGCCCATATCCGATACCGATATCAAAATAGTGGATACCACCACCGGCGAGCCCGTGCCCTTCGGTGAGCCGGGCGAGATTATCATCAAGGGGCCGCAGGTGTTCACCAAAGGCTATTTCGGCAAGCCGGAGGAGACGGCCAGGGTGCTGCATGATGGGTGGTTCCATACGGGAGATATTGGCCAGATGGACGAGGAGGGATACGTGTTTGTGGTTGACCGCCTCAAGGACATGGTCAACGTGTCCGGTTTCAAGGTTTACACACGCCAGCTCGATGACGTCATCTGCGAGTTCCCCGATGTCGACACGGGCGCCAGTGTGGGTATACCGGATCCCAACCGGCCCGGCTCCGAGATGGTAGCTTCGGCTGTCGTGCTCAAACCGGGCATTGAGCAAAGCGAGGAGGAGAAGAAGAAGATCACTGAGTACCTGCGCAGCAGGGTTGCGCCCTACAAGGTGCCCAAGAAGATCGTCTTCATGGACAAGCTGCCCACATCGGCCATCGGCAAAGTGCTCAAACGCGAGTTGCGCAGCCAGCTGACCGAGAGCGCCAAGAAATAACTGTTGGTTCGCAACCAAGGAGAACAGAAGAGGGCGGGTTAAAGGACCCGCCCTCTTTTATTGTTGGAATTGCCAATCCTGTAGCATTAGCCACTATTTCTGGTTGCCGCCGCCATGTCCGCCGCTATTGCCGGAGCCGGCGTTTGAAGACCCGCTGCCCTGATTCTGATTCTGCTGTCCGGTTTGCTGCTCGCTCTGCTGTTGAGTCTGCACTGTTGCCTGAACCTGTACCGGTAGAATCGACGGCGTTGTTACCTCGATTTGAGACTGCGTTTGTGATTGTGTCTCAGTCTGAATCTGGGCCTGAATCTGAGTCTGTGTTTGTGTTTGAACGCCCTGTCCGCCGCTGTCGCCGGAGGACTGGCCGGACTGTCCATGCACGGCCTGCAGCTTTTGCTGTACCTTTAATCTGGTCTCGCTTCCCAAATTAGTAGTCTGTTGATCGACCTGCGTCTGGTACTGCTCCAAAGCCTGCTCGCCCTCGTGAGCCAGGATCACTGTAGCTACATGTTTATTGGAATTCTCTATAGCGTTGAGTATCCCGCTTTGTGCAGCTTCGGGTGTTTTTTCCAGCACCGACAGCAGTACCTCCTGTTGTCGCAGGTAATTTTGCTCCAATTTGGCCACCAGTTCTGCCGAGGCCTGTTCACCCTGGCTGGCCCTGACCTGCTCCACGGCCTGTACGGTGTTCTCCAATTGCAGGGCATACTGTTCGGTTTGTTTAGCGCCGGCATCATACTTGCCGGCTGCGTACATCGCCTTCAATGCCAGCGCGTCTTCGCCTGAGTATTTCAACATCAGTTTGGCCTTTTCGGCCTCGCTTCCCGCAAACGCCAGCTGAATGTTTCTGCCCCAGCCGTTCAGGAAGTTAAGTCCCGAGTCCGGCAGGATTGCAGGTGTGGCGGCCTCCCCTATGGATGTTATCTCTGCGCTGTCGGCTGACGCCGGAGCGGCTGAGACGACCATTGCCATGGCGCAGACCATAACCAGTAATGCTGTTAAAAATTTAGACATATTACTCCCCTGTTACATAGTCTAATCACCATAAGAAACGTATTTTGGGGGAAGAAGGTTTATTTTGGCGGAGCAAGGCCGTCACGCGGCCGGGTCTGAATAGAGACAAGGAGGCCTTTGTGGAAAAGGGCAAACCCGTTTACAATATGAAAGCCGGCGCCTGCAGACATTTTACAGAAAGAAATAAGTCATTGACACGGAGTAAGTGATGCGGAAGTTCGAGGATATATCCAAGGAGGAGATCAGGGACCTGCTGGGCAAGGGCTGGCTGACCCACGACGGCATGTGGTTCTACACCGTGAGCGGGGAGCTGGGCGTGGACGTGGCCAATAAACTGAACAAGGCGGCCATCAAGGCCATGGCCCCCTTTGAGGTTAACAGGCTGAAGAAGGTGACTGGCCTGCGGGAAAACCAGCTGACCGGCATTGAGGTACTAAAGGAATTCCTGCCGGCCGGCATGCAGATGATATTGCCCGTTTCCGTATTCAGCAAACTGCACTTTTCAGTAATGCCCGGCAACACCATTCACCGGGAGTGGGAGGATGGAGAGTGCTTCGCCTATAAAGGCATGAGCCGTATAAGTTCGATTAGACATCAGAGGTCATATCGTAATTAACCACCGGGCTGCGCCGGAAGCCCAGATTCTCCACAGCCTTACGAAGCTTTTCATTTTTTTCAGGGAATATGGCGCGTACGATATATATGCCCTCCTCATGGCATTTGTCGAGGATCTCATTGACGAGCCTCCTGCCGACGCCCTGCCCGCGATGCTCTTCATCAATATCTATGGCATTGATAACACAGAACTCGCTGAAAGGCATCCCCATATACATCAGGCGGGCGAGAACGAACCCTATAACTTTATTGCCAATCTCCGCTACAAAGCTGAAGTCGAGTGGGCCGCCGGGATCAAGGGACACCATATCCTTGTAGGTTATCTGGCTCTTACCCCCACCAAGTTTCTTGTCAAGTTCTATGATGGTTTCGATGTCTGACCTGGTCATGCGCCGGATCGTGACCTTTCCATTTTCGATCGTGCCCATTACTCCACCTCCTCAAAGAATGATCCAGATCACATGATAATAACCGGTCGCCACATGACTGTCAATGACTCGCCAGAGCTCTCGCACCTATTGAATCGTCCTTATACGGGCGGTGACTACAGGCCGGCAAATCGTCGGCAAATCATTAATTTCAGATGCGCGCCTGGAGGGATTCGAACCCACGACCCTCGGTTCCGAAGTCTGGAGGAAAGTCTGCCCGTCGGTCATTTCACGTGTAGATTAGAACCTTTGTATTATTTACCCATAATCTGTTTGCCAGTCCGTTGCGTTGCGTTTCCTCTGCTGTAGTAGCAAATTAGTAGCAAAACTTAACTTCTATTCAAACGTTAGTCAGCAATAAACAAGGCGTTTACTACTGCTGCCTATCTTCAATTCGCGCTAGAATTCGCGTGCTGTGCTTTCTAGGGAGGTCTCAGTAGATTTCATCATAAAAAGCCTGCAATGCCCTGATTTTAGCCTCTCAGAGCGATAATTTAATGCCCAGCATTCCCAATGCTAATAATAGATGGAAAAGCTTCTGACTGGGGTTTTTCAATTAGCTTAGGGAGGATAATATGCCGCTTTCAATACCAGCTGGAAAATTCGGAAATCCAATATTATGCCACTTTTCGTTATCTATGCAGATGGGAAAGCTTGGAGATAGTACAACATTATACACGGTCATTCAGCTTCCAAGATTCAATGAAGTTTTATAAAGGGCCTTTGTCTTAATGACAAATATATATTGTATTAATGCATCACAGGTTTTATTCTTACCACCTTGTAGTTCTTGTGGGTTTTCTTCGTTGCCTTCTGTAGTTTAGACAAAGGTGCAGTATCCGAACTTTTTACTTCAACACGTACTGTTTTAGTCACCCTGCCTGTGCCGAGACTTCTATGTCTCCAAGTTTGGTCTTGACCATGTGGGGTTCTTGTTACAGTATATCCGTGGGATACCGCATTAATCTCAGCATATTCTTCTGCAATCTTGCCCCTCTTCCTATTTGCAGCCAAAGTTTCTCGTTTGCTTGCTTTGGTTGATTTTCTTCTACGTACCATTTTAATCATCCTCCCAATAATAACCTTCTTC
>Ga0209610_1000709_pt1 | contig 17347 bp, 15 predicted proteins | sample LakKivw275mmetaG_FD_184137 | JGI IMG/M metagenome (GOLD analysis project Ga0209610, IMG submission 184137) | Anoxic lake water microbial communities from Lake Kivu, Rwanda to study Microbial Dark Matter (Phase II) - Lake Kivu water 275m metaG... | ecosystem: Environmental > Aquatic > Freshwater...
GTCAGGTCAGGCCCTGGGATCGTCTGCGTAGTCTCTCATTATGCGAAAGCAGTCCGCATCGGTTCGTGCATACATCTTCTCCTCTGCCGATACTAGTACTTCGTGCATCTTCTCGCCGGGGCGAATACCAACATCGCGCACAGGGTAAGCTCGGCTTGCTCCAAGCCCGAGAGCCACGGCTTGCGCCAGATCGCCGATGTATACAGCCGGAGAGCGTCTGACCCACAGCTCTCCTGGCACACCAAGCTCAAGTGCGGTCAGTATCAAGTCTGCGGCTTCATCCAAGGTCAGGATGAAGCGCGTCATCGTCGGATCGGTGATTGGAAGCGGCTTGCCCCGGAGCACGCAGTCACAGAACACGGGCACGACGCTTCCGCGACTCCCCAGAACGTTGCCGTAACGCACCGCTAGGAACCTCGTGCTATGGCCGGCTGAGGTCGGTGCCAGAATGACCCTCTCCTGGATTGCCTTCGTCATGCCGAGAACATTCACTGGCTTTACGGCCTTGTCAGTGCTGATGACTAGGACAGTTCGAACGCCCGCCGCCAGCGCCGCCAGTCTTATGTTTGTCGCGCCCATTACATTCGTGAGAACGGCTTCGGTCGGGGCCTCCTCACAGATCGGCACGTGCTTGAGGGCTGCGGCATTGATGACCAGATCGATTCCGTCAAGCGCCTCGCGAATGCGCAGTCGGTCACGTATATCGCCAACCACAAAGCGGAGGCGTGAATCCTCAATCTCACGACGCATGTCCGCCTGTTTCTTCTCATCCCGGCTGAAGACCGTAACCGCTTCGGGCTCCATCGCCAGCAGTCTGTGGACGATGTGTTGCCCCAGGCTTCCTGTGCCCCCGCACACGAGAATCCGCGCGCCTTCGATTTGCGTGGACATCAGCTACCGACTACCCGTGCTTGTGCATATGTCTGCTCACCACCGACACCGAATGAGGCAGCCGGGCGACATGCCACCGCGATCCCGCCCAGGTTCGACTCAGTCACGGCTGAATTCTAGGTTTCGTCGGGAGTAGTGTCAAAGGGGGCGCGCTAGTGCCCGAGTGCACCATGCAGGCGATAGAGCATCCGCTCAAGTGTGTATCACGGCCCTAGATCGGAACTACAGAATTGAATCCCGCCGAACTGCATCAGGACCTGCTGCTCGCGGAGTTCGTTCCGGTGCCACACGTCCTCGTCGAAGAACGTGCTGTACCGCTCCAAGCCCCAGCGCGACGGCCATCAGCATCAGGTACTGGATAGCTAGGAGGCCTTTGAGCGGCCGGAGACTGGGAAGAAGTGGCAGCGGACTGGTGAGCCAGAAGCCGAGTTGGACCGCAAGTAAAACCCGGTCATGCACCGAGTTGATTGCACCCACGGCGCTGCCCATGAACATTGCGAGTAGCAGCCAGGGGAAGAGCATTCTCAGCCCTTTATGTGAAAAGACCGCCCATCCCTGCAGGCCTGACCAAGGCATGTAGGGCTTCGGTCTTCGCACGAAGGCTTGGACGCTGCCGCGGCCGATTCGGGCCTTGCGCGAGAATTCCCCAGCCGGGTCCTCGGTCGAGCCCGCGGCCTTCGCTGCTTGAACCTGCACGACCCGGAGACCGCGCGCCAGCGCAGTTGTGCCCACCCATAGGTCGCCGAGGATAGTATCGCGCGGGATGTCCATCCACGTGTGCTTGCGCAACATTATTCCTGCGCCATACGCTCCGACCATCAAACCGAGTCTGCTTTCGCTATTCTTGATCCACGACTCGTATCGGTCGTAGAAGTTCTCCGCGTGGTGCCCGTGTCTACCGACCCGCTCGTAGCGCGCACAGGCGACGCCCACATTCGGGTCTGAGAACGCCGCTGCCAGGTGGCGCAGTGCACCGGAGTCCAGCAGGATGTCGGCGTCCGTGCAGAGCAGTAGTTCGCCTTTCGCGGTGGCCGCCAGCCGATTCATGACGGACGGATACCCACTGCGCCGTGGCAAGCGGACCAGACGGACTCTGGCTGAGTCAAGAGAGTTCACGATGGCGTCGGTTTGGTCCGACGAAGCGTCCGACCCGACAAGGACCTCAAGCTGGTCCTCGGGGTAGTCGAGCCGCAGGCAGTTGCGTATCTTTGCTGCGATCGCGACCTCCTCGTTGTACGCAGGTATCAGAACCGAGACCGTCGGCGGTCGTTCCATGCCCGCAATGGGCTTGCGCCGTGTGAATGTGGCGAACAGGTGCACTAGGGCGGGATACAGGACCCAGTGGTAGAGCACGAGTGAGAAGGCGACGAGCACTACCCAATCGGCCGCGCTCACTTCGTCAACTCCGCAGGCTGAGCAGTTCCGGCACCGTCACGAACCGGTAGCCTGCGGAAGTCAGCCCGTCGAGCACTAGCTTCGTGGCCTCAATGACATTCGACCGATCACGCGGACGGTCGTGGGAACCGTCGTGGAGTACCACAATCGAGCCCGGCCGAACATGTCGAAGTACGTAACGACATACCACGTCCGCGGGGGCTCCGTAGTATTCTGAAGGAGAAGGAAGCACATCGAACGAGACATGCAATCTGTCCATCGTTGATAGCACATAGGGTAGCACAAGTAGCTTGCGGCAATTGGGGGCGCGGAATGGAATCCTCCCTGCTACGCCAGCACGCCTTAGCGCCCGATCTGTGAGCACTATTTCCCGCCGTACAAAGCGATGGTGCTTGAAAACAAGTCGGCGATGCGAATACGAATGATTGCCGATGGCGTGGCCGGCCCCTGCGATCCTGCGAACGGTATCCGGATAGAGCTGCACGTGTCTTCCCACAAGGAAGAACGTCGCCTTGACCAGTCTGTCGTTCAGAACCGCGAGTATGCGCTCGGTGTGGGGCGGGTTGGGCCCGTCATCGAATGTCAGGGCAACGACCCTCTCCTTTGTCTTGATCCGGCTTACTATCCGACCGAAGCACTGAAACGAACGCAGCTTGCTGAACCAATCAATTGCCAGTACCAGTAGCAGCAAACCGGCGATGCCCAGAAAACAGAGGGCTGCTTCGCTCATTGTCCCCGAGGTGACACCGGTGGGGTTGCTGGCAGGCCGTTTGTTTCACGTGTGCCGCTGGAATACCTGTCATCCAGATTACGCACGCGACAGTATAAGTTCACCGCCGTCGACTTCAAGACAGCAGGACTTGGTGTCCTCCGCCTTAAGGTTGGTCGATGCCCTCCTGCCCAACCTCACTAGGCCATACCGGTCCTAGAGATGGTCATATAATGACTTTACATCTACCTGCTGTTCCTGTATACTCAAGGCATGAGACTCAAGCACTGGCAGGAACAGGAGCAGGTACGTCGGAAAGGCGTCGCACTGCTGAAGGCTGGTGTCTCGCCTACCGAGATCGCCCGGCGACTCGATGTGTCGCGGGTGACGGTGTATAACTGGCAGGAACGCGGCGTGGGAGCGAAAGCTCGAATTCGGCCTTGTGGTCGCAAGGCCAAGCTGACGGACAACCAACGTGCCCGGCTGGAGAGAATCCTGGAGCATGGACCGGTGGCCTACGGCTTCAGCACGGAAGTCTGGACCGGTGAGCGAATCGCCCGCGTCGTGCGTGAGCAGTTCGGCGTGTCGTATCATCCCCGGTTCATTCCCTGGTTGCTGCGTTCTTGGGGTTGGAGCTGGCAGAAGCCGGTTCGCCAAGCCCGGTAACGCGACGAGGCAGCCATACGACGGTGGGTGCAGGAACGCTGGCCCCAGGTGAAAAAAACGCCAAACGCTGGCGTGCGCGCCTGATATTTGTGGACGAAAGCGGCTTCTCGCTCATCCCTCCGACCCGCCGGACTTGGGCGCGGCGTGGCGAGCCGCCGATTATCCGTCATCCCTTCAGTTGGCCTAAGCTCTCGGCGATATCCGGCGTCACCCGTGACGGACGGCTGTATCTGCACCTGGTGCGGGGCAGCATCAAAAGCAACGAGGTGCTGCGTTTTCTGGCGGCCCTTCTGCGACACATCAGACGTCGGGTCATCGTACTCTGGGACAATGCCGGCATCCATCGCAGCCAGATGGTCAAGGACTGGTTGAGGGCACACCCGCGTCTGTGGGTCGAGTACCTGCCGCCCTACGCCTGCGAACTCAACGCGGACGAAGGCGTATGGGAGCATCTCAAAGGAGCTCCGCTGGGTAACTACTGCGCTACCGACGAGGGCGACCTTGAGCGCCGGGTCCGGTACTGCGTGCATCGTCTGCAACGTCGAAAGGCCGTAATCCGTGGCTTCTTTCAGCGGACGCCGCTCGCACGCGTGTAAAGTCATTGTATGACCATCTTTAGCTGATTTCGTGGGGACGAGATTGACGGCACGCATCGGGCCTGTAGCATTGGTGGCCCAAGCGTGGTGATGACTTGTCACCTCGTTGGGCATTGCGAAACATGAAACGCCGCGTCGTCGCGCTCGATGCACGCTGGGCCGTGCGCAAGATGAACGGGGTCGGGCAATACATACTCCAGCTTGCTCGCCGTATGCCGGCGCTCGCCCCGGAACTGCAATACCGGCTTCTCGTTGACAGGGCCATGGAGCCCGGTTCGCTGCCAGACGGCTGCGAGCAGGTTGTGCTGGGCCACTACGTGGGGGATGGTACGGCGTCCGCCAAGTTCTGTTCACCATTCTGGCTGAATCTCTTGGTGCCGCGCTACCTGAGGCGACACGGAGTCGACCTGTTTCATGGTGCCAATTTCGTCATCCCTGGTTCTGTTCCGTGCCGTAGTGTAGTGACGGTTCACGACATGTCTTTCTTTCGGGAGCCACAGGTCTACGATCCCCTCTACCGGCTGTACATGCAGCGGCAGGTCCGTTCCGCTGTGCGTCGCGCCGACGCGCTGATTACCATATCCAACCGCACCAGGGACGACTTAGTCCAAGTACTTGGCAGACCTGGCGATTCCATACAGGTGATCGGTTGTGGGGTAGACGACGGGTTCAGGGAGGACCACCCTGGGGCCTACCTGCGCCGCGTGAAGTCCGAACTCGATCTGCCAGAGAGGTACATTCTGCAGGTCGGGGCAGTCGAGAAGAAAAAGAATCCTCTCACTCTGCTGGAGGCGAGCGCTTCGGCTCTGGGGTGCGGTCTCGTAGACGCCGTGCTGTTCGCGGGGCGCGATGGTCTTGGCGCCGGTGACGTACGCCGGCTGGCAGCAAGCCTGCGGCTGGGGCGTAAGGTCAGATTCCTCGGCTACGTTCCCCAGGAACTCTTGCCCGGACTCTATGCATTGGCGACGCTTGTCGCGTTCCCGTCTCAGTATGAGGGATTCGGCCTGCCGCTTCTTGAGGCAATGGGGTCGGGCGTACCGGTGATCTCGTCACGGACCTCAGCGATCCCGGAAGTGTGCGGAGATGCAGCGATTCTGGTCAACCCTGGTGACACCGATGAATTGAGGCGGGCGCTTACGGCGGTGCTGACCGACGACGGGCTCAGAGCAGACCTGAGGCGCCGGGGTCTACTCCGTGCGCGGCAGTTCAGTTGGGAAGAGGCCGCGGCTCAGCACGTCGTACTCTACCGTCGTGTCCTGACGACCGGCTGACGCCGATCGCCGTTCTTGGTCAATCTACTGCATCGGGTGCGGCGACAATCCACCGCAGCGTCTCACCTAAGCTCCACTCGGGTCTGTATCCCAGGGACCGGATCTTCCTCATGTCAGGACGGCGGCGCCTTGTCGCGTCAGGGCCGCGACCGACGACCTGGCTGTACGGTACATGGACTATTCGCGATCGCGAGTGAAGCAGCCGGCGGATTTTCCTGGCTAGATCAGTCATCGTTACCTCTCTTGTCCCGCCGAGGTCATAGGGTTCTCCGGGGCTCCCGGTACGTGCTACCAGTATGATGCCACGGACAACATCGCGAACGTCCGCGAACCTCCTGGTCTCCTGCCCGTCCCCGTGTATCTGCATGGGCTCCCCGCGCCGAGCCCACTCGACAAACCGTGGTACAACCATGCCTGAGATCACGGTCTGACGCCGACCGATGCAGTTGAACAGGCGCAGAATCTTTATCGCCTTCCCCCGGCTGCCGTACCAGAGTAACAGACTATCCATGGCCGCTCTATCGCGCGAGTAGAGCCACTCTCCGTTATCTTCGGTCGCGCAGGGCGAGTCCTGGTCCCCGGTCTTGGTCGGACGACGAGCTTGGTCGTACACTGCGGACGACGAAACGAAGACGAGTTCCCGGCGATGGCTCAGGCACGCGCGGAGCACATTGTAGGTGCCGATAACGTTGGTCTCGAAAGCGTAGTCCCGACGCTCAAGACATTGCCTGGCTCCGGATGCTCCGGCAAGATGGAAGACAGTGTCCGCCTTGCGGATTGATGCGCGAATGGTCCTCGGATCCCGCACGTCGCCTAGGCTGTAGGTCAGGGCCGGATGCCGAATGCGATTGCGTCCGGTCTCATAGTTGTCAAGGCAAATGACCCGAGAGCCTTCCGCCAGCAGGCGTTCGGCGAGGTGCGACCCGATGAAGCCAGCGCCTCCTGTGATGAGCGACGTCACGCTTCGTCCACTATGCGTACGGCAGAACAGGCCGGAGCTATATTTGTCATCTACGTACTTGAACAGCATGACAAAGCGCGGGACGACCCGTGTGGCCTCGCCATCGCTGTAGCGATCGCCGGTTTCTTGGCCTCGGCGAAGAAGACGCGGCGGCCGCCGATGCGGAAGGTATAGTCCGGGGCTTTGGTCGCGCCCGCGATCCTTCGACTCCGTGTGGCTGCGCCACCGTGGGAACGAGCAGAACAGGCCTTGATTGACTCTTCGTGGATAACGGGCTTGAAGACCCTTCGGCTTCGTGTGGCTGCGCCACCGTAGGAACGAGCAGGGCATGCCTTGCGGTTCTGGTCGAAGTGGTCAACCAGCCGCTTGACTGAATCAGGTGCACTCGCGCCCACTGCGGCAAGAGGATAGATGCATGCCGCGCCAAGTCAAGCAGAGGGCGTTCTGAGCGTCGGTCCGCGGGCAGATGCCCGCCGCGCTATGGCGCGGGCTGGACGCTGCAGACTTCGCGCTGGATGGCGAGCAGCACCTCTTCGTCGAGGCCGCGGGCCTTCCATTTGTTGCGCAGGACCTCGGCCGCAAGCTGCAGACTGTGGCCATCGATATCCTGTTCGCGCGAGTACTTCCAGAGCTGTCGCCCGAAACTCAGGTAGGGGACGTACAGAATGGTGCTGACCGACTTGCCGTTCAGGACCTGTTTGACCTTGGTGTCATTGGCGAGCATTTCGGTCATCGCCGCCTGATAGCGGGCCTGCATGTCCGGCCGCATGGCATCGAGCGTCGCCTTGATGCGCTCGGTGTTGTACTTCACGTTCCAACTGGTGAAGCGCTTCATCTTGTCCGACATCTGTATTCTCCTTTCATCTCGCGCTCCCGACGCCGATCCGGTGTGAACCACAACCGCCGGCCGAGACCGAGGTCGATTGTCTCCATTATACACGCCGTCCCCATCTGTGCAAGACCTGACTTCGCCAACTGCTTCTACCTTAGCCCAGTCATGAGCCACGCTATAGCGTACTATCATACGTAAGTACGAGAGTTAGAGCAATGGAGCCAGATGAGCGGTATACGGAGGGTTTTGTCCAGTAGACCGTATACCATACGGTCTAGTAGACGGTCTGGTGGACGGTGTAGTGGGCGGTATAGAGATACAACCGCCCGATGGTGTAATCAACCGACTAGTGGGTAGTTTCGTGGTTGGTTTATCAGTCCGTCATGCAGTTTATCTGTCGGTTCGGCTTGATGTTGGTACGATGGATGGTCTGCCGGTTCAATTAGGGTACGTAATGGCATACGGTACGCATAACCAACCGGTGGCACGTCTGATGGGTTGTCCGAAAGTTGGTCCGTAGGATTGTCTGTCGATTGGTCCAGCAGATGCAACCGGGGAGCCCAGACGGAAGGTCGGCCAGTGCATCGATGTGCGGAAGTGCGGGAGTTCGACCGCTGTTCCGAGTCGCCGCTGCGATCGACTCACGGCGGCGATGAGGATGAGAGGTCCGGATGGGACCAGGGAGGCGAAGACAAACCGGGGTTCGAGAGCTTGCGTTTTTTGGCATCCGTCTTACCGGAAGGACGCCTGGTGGCTTGCCGGGTCGGATTGCCTATCCGGGTGCGGCCACAGTCCGGCAAAGGTTGCCACTTGATGCAGTCGTATCACCGCATGTGCTTGTCATTTCCGGCCGAGAATCCTCGATAGCGGTTGCGCGAAACACCGCGGGAATGAGCGGGATGGTGGCGCTCCTCCCTCCGACTCTCTTCTCACGGGAGAGGAGAGAGGAGCGAGGGTGAGAGGGGAATTGACGGGCTTTGGCACGATAGCAGCCGCGGAGTTCCGTCATTCCGAGCGAGGGCGCCCTCGCTCAAACCAGGGAGTCTCGCCTGAGAGGCCGCTCCGCTCGCTTCGTTTGTTCGGGGCGACGCGGAGTTCGGCGTCGCAACCGGGACAGGCGACGGCCATTGACATTAGTTGGGATGCTAGAGAGTTATGAGCCGGAGGGCCGCGAATACGGCTTCGCTAAAATCCCCGGAACCGGCGGCGCGTTCGTTCGGAACTGCGGTAGTCGTGACCTGAAACCGGCAGTCGCCTCAGCCCGAGCGCCCGAGCCTCGTACGGAGCTTGAAGGCATCTCGACCATGTTCATACGAGTCAAGTAGCGACTGTGTCAGAAGTTAGCCGAAAGGCGGCGTTTGGCTGGACCCTGGTCCGGTCTTGGGGGTATTGGCTGCCATCCATCGGCGTAAGACTAACCTTTTCAAATACTTAACATGTTAGGTATGCTCAATATATTGCTTGACGTGGGTAGAAGGTACTTATAGAATCAAGCTCAGTTACAGATAAGTGGTGAAATGTGGTAGAAAATAGCTACGATTTCCTCTTCCTTGGTGACCACACTCATGCTGTGGACACGAAGAATCGCGTGGCTATTCCTTCGAGTTTCAGGCGAAGTTTCCCGACCGGCACCGATGACCGGGTGGTGCTGTTGCGTGGAGCCAGCGGGTGCATCGAGGCGCACGTTCGGCCCGAGTGGCGCGTGCACGTCAGGCGGCTCCGGAATCTCGATCTGTACAATGAGCAGGATTTGGTGCTGCGGAGGTTGTGGCTGCCGGGTGCCACTGAGATAGAGCTCGATGCTCAGGGCCGGGTGCTTCTTCCCAAGAAGCTTACCGAACTGGCAGGCATCGGCACCGAGGCGCGGTTTGTCGGCCTCGGCCCGTTCTTTGAAATCTGGAGCCCCGCACGGTACGACGAGTACGTGGTCCAGAACAGCCGGCTTTACGACGAACTTATTAAGAGGCTTGATGGCAGACGAGCGACCGAAGACAGAGCCGCCGTCCCGGGCGGACAGGTTCAGCGCGATGCACCATCAGCCGGTAATGCCCCGTGAGGTTCTCGAGTATCTCAAGCCGGTCAGCGGGATCATTATTGATGCCTGCCTGGGCGGAGGCGGGCACGCGCGGTCGATCCTCGAGGTTCTCGCCGCGAGCAATGCGGGAGAGCCCAACCGAACAGCGTCCGCCGGACGCGAGCGGCCGACAGCGCAGAGCGACGACGGTCAGGGCCGGGGTAACCGGTCCTTCGGCCTGCTAGGCATCGACTGCGACACCGAGGCGCTGGCCTCGGCGAAGAGGCAACTTGGTGACTTCAACAATGTTGAGATCGTTTACGCAAATTACGCCGATTTATCAGCGCTTTCGCGCGAGCTCGGTCTTGCGCCCGTGACCGGAGTCTTGTTTGACTTCGGCGCGAGCCTGTCCCAGCTCACGTCCGGTCACCGCGGGTTTGCCATCGATGCCGAGGGGCCAATCGACATGAGATTCGACCAGACGGCCGACACCCCGACCGCCCTTGAGCTGATCCGTCGCTCTTCGGAGCGGGTTCTCCGGGACTGGTTCCGAGCATTCGGCGAGGAGCCGATGAGCGGCCGGGTGGCGCGCGTCATCCACGAACGGCGGCAGGAGCTAGAAACAACCGGCGACCTCGTCCGCGCGGTCGGGGACGCAGTGCCGGCGCGGTTTGCGCGTAAGGCCATGACGCGAATTTTCCAGGCTCTCCGAATCGTCACCAATCACGAAATCGAGAACATCAGGCGCGGCCTGGCCGGCGCTTTGGAGGTGCTCGTTCCCGGCGGCAGACTGGTTGCGCTTTCATATCATTCGCTGGAGGACCGGGAAGTGAAGCAGTTCATGCGGGCGGGGCGGGTAAGCGGGAAGCTGCGCCTGCTGACGCCGAAGCCGGTCATGCCGAGCGCGGCCGAGGTAGCACGCAATCCCCGGGCCCGGTCGGCCCGGCTCCGGGCGGCGGAGGTGATTTCATGACTACCGTGAGGCGAATCGCTTTGGTCTTCGTCCTCTGTGTCCTGGCGGTCGCCTACCTCTATCAGCACAGCTACAGCGTGCGGCTGACGCGGACGATAGCCCGGCTCGAGACAGAGCGGCAACTTGTGGCTGAGCAGCTTGAGGGAGTGGACGCGGAGATCGTCAGGCTCTCGGCGTTTGCCCGGATGGAGTCGCTCTGGGTGGCACAGGGACGGCCGGCGGCTCCGGCGGACCAGATGGCGATGCCGGACGAACAGATGGTGGCAGTGGCAAAACACCCGGGCGCGGATGCGACAGCCCATTAGTCGCACCAAGGTACTCATCGCCGTCGCCGCCGCGACCTGGATCGGCCTGCTCTTTTTCCTCGGCTATGTCCAGCTCGGACGCTGGAAGCACTATGAGCGGGCGGCGATGATTTTGCAGGGCGAGACCCTTGACCTGCACGCCGCGCGGGGCCGGGTGTATGATGCGGCCGGCCGGCCCCTCACCCTCAACCGTTCCTGCTGTTCAATCCGCATTCTGCCGCAATGGGCGCGCGACAAGGATACGCTGGCCGGAATTCTCGCCCAGTTCGGTCTGGCCGAACGCAGGGCAATCCGGCAGGAAATTTCCCGGCACGATCGCATGTTCTGGTTCCGGCGCGACGTCGACTACGCCGACGCGGACTCACTGCGCCGGGTGCTGGTCGAGCGGCAGTTCAGCAACTGCACCTACATCGACGATGACTACGACCGGCTCTATCCGCAGGGGGAGCTGTGTGCCAACGTGGTCGGATTTGTGGGCGACGACCGCGGCCGGGCCGGGCTCGAGTTCGAGTATGATTCGGTGCTGCGCGGGCACGGCGGGTGGGTCCAGCTCCAGAAGGATGCGATCGGCCGTGCGTTCCCCTATCCCAGCTTTCCCAGCAAACGGCCGGTTCCCGGCCTTGACATCCACCTGACGCTCGACCTCGACGTGCAGCAGGTCTGCTACCAGGCGCTGAGAGAACGCGTCCTCGCGTGCGGAGCGCTCCGCGGCTCGGCGATCGTGCTCGACGCCGCCAGCGGCTCGATCCTCGGGCTCGCCGACTACCCGGGCTATGACCCGGTGCAGTACGAAACATACCCGAAGGAAACCTATAAGTCTGCAGCCTTGTCCGACCAGTTCGAGCCGGGGTCGTCGTTCAAGCTCGTCGTCTGCGCGGCGGCGCTGGAAAGCCCGGACGCGGACCGACTGACGCGCGAGCGATTCGACGTGTCTTCCGGGTTCGTCCAGATCGGCAAGTACAAGATTCACGACGTCCACAAGAACGGGGTGCTCGATTTTGACGGCCTGTTCATCAAGTCGTCGAACCCGGGTTGTGCGCTCCTGTCGATGCAACTCAACCCCGAGAAGTACTACGAACTGGCGCGGGCACTTGGCTTCGGCAACGCGGTCGGCATCGGCCTGCCCAACGAGGGGAGCGGCCGGATCGACTCGCCGGGCAAGCTCAACCGGCTGCGCTTCGCGAACGTGGTTTTCGGCCAGGGCGTCACGGTTACGTTGCTGCAACTCGCCGCTGCCTATCTGTGCGTGGCGAACAACGGCGTCTACCTTCGGCCCTACATCGTCGAGTCGGTGAGGCGGTCGCAGGCCTCGAGCCCGTACGTGCCGGCGGCAAGCCACCGGCCGCGAGGGCTGGGTTCGAGGCTGGCGGCCTGCGGCTCGGCGCTCAAGTCGGCCTGCGGCCTTGGGGTCGCCAACGCCCCGGTCAAGCAGTACAGCCCGAGCCGGCTCCGCCAGGCCATCAGGCCGGAGACTGCGCGTCGGATGCAGGACATCCTCGAACGGGTCGTGTCCGAAGGGACCGGCACGATGGCGCAGATTGACGGCGTGTCGGTGTGCGGTAAGACCGGCACGGCCCAGAAGGTCGAGCCGGGCGGCGGCTATTCCCGCACCCGGTCCCGGATGACCTTCATCGGTTTCTTTCCCAAAGAAAAGCCGCGCTACGTCGTCGCCGTGCTCGTCGACGAGCCGAAGACGGAACGTTTCGCCGGCACCGCCGCCTGCCCGGTGTTTAAACAAATCGGTGAGGACCTGATTCTGCTCGAACGGATGCGGACCAGAGAAGCCGGTCTTGCGGCCGGGGACGCGGGTCAGGGGCCGAGGGGATAGCCGTGAAGCGAATCGCCGACCTGATCAAAGGCGTGCCCTGTACGGTGCAGGGTAACTCGGCCCTGGAGATCAAGGGCCTCGCCTACCACTCGGCGGCGGTAAAACCCGGCTACCTGTTCGTCGCCATCGAGGGCTTCAAGGTCTCCGGACAGACCTACATCGACGAGGCGGTCAACCGCGGCGCGGTCGCGGTGGCGACGACCGACGTCAACAGCGTGCACAAGAACTGGGTGACCGTGATCCAGACCAAGAGCCCGCGCCGTTTCCTCGCCCAGGTCGCGAACCGCTACTACGACTTCCCGGCGCGCAAGCTGAGCCTCGTCGGTATCACCGGTACCAACGGCAAAACGACTACCGCCTTCCTCGTGCGGTCGATGGCGCGGAAGGCAGGCATCGAGCCCGGGTTCGTGGGTACCATCGAGTACTTTGACGGCGGTGAAACGGTCAGGGCGGGCCAGACGACGCCCGAGAGCCTCGACTTCGTCCAGCTCCTCGCCCGGCTGGCGGAGAGGCAGGTCCCGCTCTGCATTGCCGAGGTGTCGTCGCATTCACTCGCGCTCGACCGAGTCTTCGACCTCGACTTCAAGGTCGGCGTCTTCACGAACCTGACGCAGGACCACCTCGACTTCCATCGAACGCTCGACGCGTACCGTGAGGCCAAGCTGCGGCTCTTCACCGCGCTCATCCCGAGCGCCGCCGCGGTGACGAATTTCGACGACGCGATGGGACGGGACATCCCGCACCAGACCAAGGCCCGGGTCATCTCCTACGGCACGCGGCCGGACATCGAGCCGGTGCCGGCCATCTCGGGCCGGGTGACCGGGGTCCGGTCGGACGGGCTCGACTGCGAGGTAGCCGTTGACGCCCGTACCTGGCCGGTGCGGCTCAGGCTCATCGGCCGCCACAACCTCTCCAATCTGCTGGCCGCGGTCGGCGCGGGCAAGGCACTCGGCTGGACCCCGGAACTGATGATGGCGGGGGCCGAGGAGCTTGCCGCGGTTCCGGGCCGGCTCGAACCGGTGGACGCCGGCCAGCCGTTCCGGGTGTACGTGGACTTCGCGCACACGCCGGACGCGCTGCGCCGGGTTATCTCGACCGTCAGGGAATTCACGACCGGCCGGGTCATCGTCGTGTTCGGCTGCGGCGGCGACCGCGACCGGGGCAAGCGGCCGCTGATGGGCGACGCCGTCGCGCAACTGGCCGACGTGGCGATCGTGACGTCGGATAACCCGCGGGGCGAATCACCGCAGGCGATCATCGATGAAATCCTGCGCGGCATGGGGTCGTCGCCAAGGACGGTGGAGCCCGACCGCAGAGAGGCCATCCGCCGCGCCCTCGCCGAGGCAAAGCCCGGCGACGCCGTCGTGGTCGCCGGCAAAGGGCACGAGGACTACCAGATCGTCGGCAACGAGCGCCGGCACTTCGATGACCGCGAGACGGTCCGCGAGCTGCTCGAGAGGACAGCCTAGGTGCTCTACGACCTGCTCACGTCGCTGCGCGAGACACACAGCCTGACCCATCATCCGCTGACCGCCGCCCTGGCCAACATCATGAAGTACATCACTTTCCGGGCCGCCATGGCCGGCGGACTGGCCATCGTACTGGTGCTGCTGCTCGGACCTTCGCTTATTCGACTGGTCAGACGCCTGAACATCGGCCAGAATGTCCGGGACGAAGTGCCGGAAAGCCACCGGGGCAAGGCCGGCACTCCGACCATGGGCGGCGTCCTCATCCTCGCGGCCGGTCTTCTGGCGGTGCTCTTGTTCGCCGACCTCAGGAATCGCCAGATCCAGCTCGGCATTCTCGTTGCCTGCTGGCTCGGGCTGCTCGGATTCGCGGACGACTACGTCAAGGTCAGACTCCGCAAGCCGCGCGGGCTCTCCAAGACGGTGAAGCTCGTCGGCCAGTTCGCGCTGGCCTTATTCGTCGGGGCCGTGCTCTACTTCATCCCGGTGGACCCGGCGAACCGCTCGACCACCAATGTCCTTTTGTTCAAGAACATCGTCGTGCAGTTCGGCTGGTTCTACATCCCGTTTGTGATGATGGTCATCGTGTCGGCCTCGAACGCCGTGAATCTCGCCGACGGCCTCGACGGCCTGGCCGCCGGACTCGTGACGGTAGCGCTGGGGAGCTACGCCGTGCTCTGCTATGTATCCGGGCACTACAAGCTCGCCCAGTACTTGAACATCATGTTCGTACCGACCGGCGGCGAGATGACTGTTTTCTGCCTCGCCATCGTCGGCGCCTGCCTTGGTTTCCTCTGGTTCAACGCCTGGCCGGCCCAGGTCTTCATGGGTGATACCGGTTCGTTGCCGCTGGGCGGCATCCTCGGCCTGGCAGCGATACTCTGCAAACATGAAATCCTGCTACCGATAGTCGGCGGCGTGTTGGTCATGGAAACAGGCTCGACACTGCTGCAGATCGGCTGGTTTCACGCTACCGGAGGCAAGCGGCTGTTCCGCATGGCCCCGCTGCACCACCACTTTGAACTCGCGGGCTGGTCCGAGCCGCAGGTGGTGACGCGGTTCATGATTCTCGCAGTTCTATTCGGGCTGGCCGCCCTGGGCACGTTGAAGATCAGATGAGTCAAGTGCGGGCCGCAGGCCAGAAGCCAGGAACCCGGCGCTCTGAGCCTGGGGCCGAGGGCTTGAAGCCTGGCGACCTGAAAGGTGCGAGAGTCCTCGCCGTCGGGCTGGGCCGGTCCGGCACTGCGGCGGCGCGGTTCCTCTTGCGGTCCGGGGCAAAGGTGGTCGGCAGCGATGAGGACGCGGCGGCGCTGCAATCCGAGGCGGTGGCGCGCCTGAAGAAGGCAGGTATGACGACGACGAACCGGCCTGAATCGGCCCGGGTCGACTGGGCGGTGGTGAGTCCCGGCATCGCCAACAGCCGGCCGCTGGTACAGGTTCTGCGCCGGCGGCTGATCCCGGTTGTCGACGAGCTCGACCTGGCAAGCCGATTCGTGAGCGGCCCAATCATCGCCATCACCGGCACAAACGGTAAATCGACCACTGCCGCCCTGACTGCTCAGATACTTGCGGACTCGGGTAAGAGTGTGTTCTGCGGCGGTAACCTGGCGCCGGGACAGCCGCTCTCAGCCGCGCTGCTTTCCGGGCCAAGGGACTACTACGTGGTCGAGACATCGAGCTTTCAGTTGGAGCGGGCTCGCTGGCTCAAGCCCAAGGTCGCGGTGATTCTCAACATCAGCGCCGACCATCTGAATCGTCATGGCACGGTCCGCCGCTACGCGGACTGCAAGCTCAGGATACTCGACCGCCAGGAGCGCGACGACTACGCCGTCCTCAATCGCGATGACCGGTTGGTCTATGCAGCCAGAACGCGCGGCAGAGGCGAGAAGCACTTCTTCTCCATGCGGCGACCCGGCGTCGATGCCTACTACTCCGACGGGAGCATCTGGGCAGGCGACCGTGAGGTGCTGCCGGCCCGCAAACTGCGACTGCCCGGTGAGCACAATGTCCAGAACTGCCTCGCTGCCGTCGCAGTGGTGCGTCTGCTCGGGGTGAGTCTCGCCCCCATCCGCCATACGCTGAAGACGTTCAGCGGCCTGCCCCACCGGCTGGAGTTTGTCCGCCGGCTGCGGGGCGTGGACTACGTCAACAGTTCCATGACAACCAACCCGTCGGCCGGCGCCAGGTCGCTTGAGGCCATTGCCGAGGGCCGGCAGGGCAAGGGCCGAGTCGTTCTCATCGCCGGAGGCAGGGAAAAGGCGCTGCCCACGGCGGAGTATGTCCGGGCGATGAAGAAGCACGCCCGGTGGGTGGTCCTGGTCGGCGAGAGCAGCACCCGGCTCGCCCGCGAACTCGACGACCTCGGGTTTTGCCGCTATGAACTGCTGCCGGACCTGACGGGGGCGGTCCTCGCCGCGCGGGATAAAGCCCAGGCCGGAGATGCGGTGCTCTTTGCTCCGGGCTTTGCCAGCTTCGACCAGTTCCGTGATTTCGAAGCCCGGGGCGAGGCATTCCGCCGGGAAGTGAGCAACCTTGTTTAACCGGCGGCCGGCCGCGGCAACACCGGTCGGACGGAAGCTCGCGACGGTTGCCGTCGGTCAGTGGGAGGGCCTGCGCCGGCCGGAGCGGCCATCAGGGCCGATTGATTCCACCGTGCTGTTTGTAGTCGTGACTTTGGTTCTGATTGGGGTCACGCTCGTCTACGCCACGACCTGTCACAAGGGCGTGGCGTTCTTGAAGTCGCAGGGCCTGCGCGCGGGCGCGGGCCTGCTGGCGCTGTTCCTGGGCGCAAAGCTCCGGTACACCCTCTGGAACGGCAAGGTCAAGTGGGTGCTGCTTTTCGGTTTCGTCGCGCTGTTGATTCTCACTCTCGTCATCGGCTTCATGTTCAAGGGCGCGCAGCGCTGGATGCAGCTCGGTCCTTTCATGTTCCAGCCGGCTGAGTTCGCGAAGTACGCACTGCTGGTCTGGCTGGCCGGGTATTTCGACTGGCTGAAGGAGCTGGGCAAGGACCAGCACGGTCTGTGGGGATTCCTGCTGCCGGGCGCGATCGTGCTCGCCGTTGTCGGCCTCACCCTGCTGCAACCGGCGGTCGGCACAAGCTTCATCATCGCCGTGGCCAGCCTGGCGCTCTTCGTGGTCGTCGGTGTCAAGTGGTGGCGTCTGGCCGTAACCGTCGGCGTGGGTGCGGCGCTGTTCGTAATCGCGGTGACCTGCCTTCCTCACGCCCGCGACCGCTTTGCCAAGTTCAGGGCCGGCAAGCACCGCCAGCAGGAGCAGTCACTCATCGCCATCGGGTCGGGCGGCCCGTTCGGGCGGGGTCTGGGCGAGAGCCGCCAGAAATTCCAGTTCCTCCCGAAGATGTACAACGATTTCATCTTCGCCGAAATCGGCGAGGAGTTCGGTTTCATCGGCAGCGCGGCCGTCTGCCTGCTTTATCT
>Ga0209610_1000713_pt1 | contig 17290 bp, 15 predicted proteins | sample LakKivw275mmetaG_FD_184137 | JGI IMG/M metagenome (GOLD analysis project Ga0209610, IMG submission 184137) | Anoxic lake water microbial communities from Lake Kivu, Rwanda to study Microbial Dark Matter (Phase II) - Lake Kivu water 275m metaG... | ecosystem: Environmental > Aquatic > Freshwater...
ATCCATGTCTTTCCAATAACTTACCTATCTCTGATCCAAAATTCTGGGGAAAGTCCAGAGGAAATAACTGTTTCAAATTTCTTTAAAATGATGTAGATTAACCAAATCTTGCCATGACAGAGTCTCGAGGAAATCGGAAGATATTCCACCGATCTGCCCGGAAAGGAGGTGATTCATAAGAAAAAATGTGGGTTATTCATCAATGGGATTCAGGAAGCTGGCCAAAACATTCATATTTACTGAAAGGAGGATTAAAATGAAAAAGAGTTACCTGTTCGCTGTAATCATATGGTTGATCGCAATCGGATTTTTAGTCACTGCTGGTTTGAGCCACGCACAGCAAGTGAAATGGAAAGGACAAAGCTGTTTCGCGCTCAATAATCCCCTCGGCAAACTGACGATTGCCCTCTGGAAGGAATATGCAGAAAAAATGAGCGGCGGGAGACTGGCCATTGAGCTTCATGATGCCGGTGCAATCGTCCCTCCAACGAAAATATATGATGCTATCAAGGATGGTCTCCTTGATTTTGGGCTGAACACCCCGGCGTGGCAGAAAGGGAAATACCCCGCAGGAGACCTCTATTATACCCTGCCCGGTGGTGTGCTGGAATTTAATGACCTGATCATCTGGCTCTATGGCGGAGGAGGAAAGGAACTGGCCCAGGAGATGTATAAGGAAGAGGTCGTTGTTTTTCCTCTGGGTTTAACCCCACCCGAAGAAGTCTGGTCCAAAAAACCCATCAAAACCCTTGCGGATATAAAGGGAATGAAGATGAGAGCCGCTGGCCTCAGCATGGAACTCTGGGAGAAGTTGGGCGCGTCAGTGGTCTTGCTTGCTGGTGGGGAGGTATTACCAGGCCTTCAACGAGGGTTGATCGATGGGGCTGAATTCCTTGAGGCATCTGCCGACTATACAATCGGCCTTCATGAAGTCTGCAAGTACCGTTTCGGTCCACCGGTCCATATGTCGAACAATATCTTCCAGTTGATGGTCAAGACGAAGTCCTGGAAGGATCTTCCGGCTGACCTGAAGGCTGTTGTGGAAGGTGCTGCAATGGCTGCGACCTTTGATGGATATACGAAGTGGTGGATTCAAACGATTGAATTTGACAAGAAGATCCGGGGCTATGGGGTCATTACCACGAAGCTCTCACCAAAGGACCAGGCTAAAACCAGGCAACTCACAATGCAGATACTGGATGAAAAATCAAAGAAAGACCCCTTCTTTGCAAAGGTCTGGAAGTCTCAGAGGGAGTTTATTCAAAGATATAAACCCTATTATGACTTAACCAAATTTGATTAAAATCCTCCACCTTACCCCCTTCCCTCTCTGGTGGCACAGGCGTCACGCCTGTGCCACTGGGAGAGGGGAAGGGGCAAGGCCTTTGAGAAAAGAGATAGAGGAGCGTTCATGAAAGTCCTTAAATATATCGACAAAATCAGCGAATGGACGGGAATCGTTTCAGCCTGGATCATCATCCCCCTCACATTGGTGGTTGTTTACGAAGTCATGATGCGGCATTTCTTTAACGCACCTACAGGATGGGGTTACGATACATTATGGATGCTTTATGGTACTCAATTCATGATGGGGGGCGCCTATACCCTTTTCAAGAAGGGCCACATCCGGATCGATATCGTTTACAATACATTATCTCCAAGGGGGAGACTGATTTTTGATGCGGTTGTTTATGCGGTAGTGATCTTCTGCGTAATGGTATTACTCACCTGGGCCGGTATTAAATTTGCTGCTGAGGCATGGAGGACCGGAGAAAAGCTCTCCACCACAAACTGGTTTTTCCCCTCTGGTCCTAGTAAGACGATCATACCGATTGCACTTTTCCTGCTCAGCCTTCAAAGCCTCACCGAATTGATTCGTACCCTATCTGCAATGAAAAAGGGGAAAGAGCGATGAACCCTGAACAGATTGCTGCGATTGTCATGTTTACGGTTTTACTGGCCATTGTGATTGGTGGAGTTCATCTCGCCTTTGCTTTGATTTTTATTGGTGTTGTTTTTGGCCTGATCTATCAGGGCCTGGCAATTTTTCCCATGGCCATGCTTCAGATTTTTGATGTCATGGAAAGCGAGATCCTGATCGCCGTCCCCCTCTTCGTCTTTATGGGGACCATCCTCGAGAAAAGCGGCATAGCCGAAAAGGTCTATCAAAGCCTTTACGAATTATTTGGCCCTGTGAGAGGGGGATTGGCCATCGCTACCATTGTCACCTGCACGATTTTTGCCGCATGCACCGGTGTCATTGCCGCTACCGTGACCACCATGACCCTGTTAGCGATTCCATCCATGCTCAAACGCAAATATGACAAGGGGCTGGCTACTGGTGTGGTCTGTGCCGGAGGAAGCCTGGGGATTCTCATCCCTCCAAGCGTCATGCTCGTCATGTATGGACCGATGGCGAACTTATCGGTGGCGAAGCTTTTTGCCGGAGCCCTTTTCCCGGGACTCTTGCTGTCCGGCTTATACCTCGCCTATATTTTTTTAAGGTCCTGGATTCGGCCAAAAACAGCGCCGGCCATTGCCCCTGAAGAGAGACCTCCCATCGGTTTAAAGCTGCTCAAGGACACAGCATTCTATATGCTCCCTGCTGTTTTCCTCATTGTGGCGGTGCTGGGATCCATTCTCGGCGGGATTACCTCTCCGACTGAGGCCTCGGGGGTAGGAGCCTTCTGCGCAATGATCCTGGCCGCAATCTATCGCAAGTTAACACTTCAGTACGTCAAAGAGGCTGCCTATTCAACCCTGATCGTCACCTCCATGGTTTTTTTCATTATCTTCGGGGCAGGGATTTTTAATGTGGTATTTCTCTATTTGGGGGGCGGAACCCTGATTAAAAACGCATTGATTGCCCTCCCTTTCGGGAGGTGGTTTGTCCTGGCCATCATGATGTTCATCCTCTTCATCGGGGGGTTCTTTATCTCCTGGCAGGGCCTGCTCTATATTCTCGTACCCATTTTTCTGCCCGTTGTGGAAGCATTGGGATTTGACCAATTATGGTTTGCCTTGCTGGTCTGTGTCAACCTTCAGATGTCTTTTCTCACCCCTCCCTTTGCCTACGCCATCTTCTTTGTAAAGGGGGCTTCTCCACCTGAGATTACCACATGGGATATCTACCGTGGGGTTATTCCTTTCGTCACCCTTCAGGCAATAGGACTGGTCATCTGCATCCTCTATCCGGAGATTATCCTTTGGCTTCCCCGTGTCACGCTCGGGGGAGGGGCAAGATGAAAGACCGAGGTCCTATGGGATGAAAAGGACTTTTCCCGCCTTCTCGTGAACCTGTCTGAAGGCCGCCTCATGCTCTGTGAGAGGAAAACGATGGGTAATGATCCCGGATAAATCAATTCTTCTCGTTTCGACGAGGGAAGAGAGATGCTCCCAGGTCTCCCAGATCTTCCTCCCGAATATTCCCCTGATTCCTATTCCCTTGAGAGCGATGTCTTTCGTTACATTGACCTTTACCGGACCGGGAAGCAGTCCTGCAACCACCAATCTCCCCTCCCGTCGGACGAGATCGAAAAGATATTCGAAGGCGGCCGGGGCCCCGCTGATCTCTAAAAGAACATCCGCACCCCCCCGACGCCCAGCAATCTGGCTGACCCGTTGAACCATATCCTCCTTCATGGGGTTTAGAATCACCGCACCAAAATGGCGGGCCATCTCCAATCGGAAATCATTGATATCGATACCAATCACCCGGGCCGCTCCGGCGATCCGGGCCATTTGAATGGCTGCTAATCCAATGGGGCCGCAGCCCAGAATGACCACCAGATCTCCTGCGGAGATCCTGGCCTCATCAATAATTCTCATTGCCAGGCCTGCGGGTTCAAACAATGAGCCTTCCTCATCAGAGACCTCCGGCAGGAGTCGAAAAGCCACTTTGGCAGGCACCCTTGCATATTCCGCAAATGCACCGGGATAGGTGATTCCAAACAGATCCATTTCTTGGCAATTATGGGGATTGCCGAGACTGCATTGATAGCACCTCCCGCAGAAAATATGGGTTTCAACCGAAATATGGTCCCCGATGGAAAAACCCTCCACCTCTTCCCCGAGCTCCACGATTTCACCGGAACACTCATGTCCGAGGAGTAACGGAAATTGAACCGGGAAATTGGACACTGCTGAATCCCAGTGGTAAAAATGGATATCTGTCCCGCAGATCGCAACAGATTTGACTTTGATCAATACCTCTTTCTTTTCGGGCTTCGGAATATCGACTTCCCTCAAAGCCAAACACGGACCGGCCTGAGTCTTGACCAGGGCTTTCATCTGTCCTCCTTTTTGGATGAAAATTTTTAATCTACCGGATTTAAAACATGGATTGAATTTAAAGTCAACCCTTCGTTTTTGAATCCCTCTTTTGGGGGTTATTTTTTAAATTTTATTTTTAACTGGATTCTTATATAATTTGAAAGGTGTGGATAGGGCTAAAACCAATCAGTTCATGAGAGGGGGATAAAAATGGAGGAACGTTTAAAAAATAAGGTGGCCCTTATTACAGGAGCCGGGTCCATCGGACCGGGCTGGGGAAATGGCAAGGCAACTGCGGTCCTGTTTGCCCGTGAAGGCGCAAAGGTTTTTGCTGTCGATATAAACATTGCCGCAGCCGAGGAGACAAAATCGATCATCGACCGTGAAGGTGGGGCCTGTAAGGTGATGAGGGCGGACGTCTCTAAAACAGAGGATGTAGAATCAATGGTGGATCAATGTATCAGGGCCTATGGCCGGATTGATATCCTTCATAATAATGTGGGCATCGTCGTGGTCGGTGGGCCTTTGGAGACCAGTGAGGAAACCTGGGACCGGGTGATGGCGATCAATCTCAAGAGTATGTTCCTGACGTGCAAGTATACCCTCCCATATATGGAAAAGCAGGGAGGAGGAGTGATCATCAATATTTCTTCTGTGGCCGCTATTCGCTATACGGGCATTCCCTACATTACCTATTATGCCACGAAGGCGGGAATCCTTGGATTGACGCAGGGGATAGCGCTCCAGTATGCAGGAAGAAATATCCGTGCCAATTGTATCCTGCCCGGGTTGATGAATACGCCCTTGATCCGAGAACCGCTGAAGGATTTCTATGCGGCCGGGGATATAGAAAAAATGATTGAAATTCGAAACAAACAGTGCCCCACAGGAAAGATGGGAGATGCCTGGGACGTTGCCCATGCGGCCCTGTTTCTTGCCTCGGATGAAGCCAGCTATATCACAGGGGCGCAGCTTGTCGTGGATGGAGGGATCACCTGTAAGTTTATCTGAAATTCAAAAGACTTACGTTTTCTTCTTCCAGCTCTCGGGGCGAAGTTCCCGCACCTTCTCCCCTGCCCTCCACATCTCGGAGTTTCTCATCTCCGAAAGCTCGGCATTGAGTTTCTCTCGATAATCGGGCTGACTGTTCTTTTCAAGCACAATCTTCGCCTCGGTCCCATTGGCCACTCTTTTATAAAGGTCCGTAAATAAGGGGGCAACCGCATCCCTGAATTTTCCCTTCCAATCCAGGGCGCCTCGCTGTGCGGTGGTACTGCAATTGGCATAGAGCCAGTCCATTCCCTTCTCTGCGGCGAGTTTAATCAAACTCTGGGTAAGCTCTTCGACCGTCTCATTAAAGGCTTCACTGGGACTATGCCCGTGTCTTCTGAGTTCATTGTACTGAGCCTCCATAATTCCGGCAATCGCCCCCATCAGAACGCCTCTCTCCCCCACCAGGTCACTATGGACTTCCTTCTCGAAAGTGGTGAGGAACAGATATCCCGATCCGATGGCGATCCCCAGTGCGAGCACTCTTTCTTCTGCCTTACCCGTATGATCCTGAAAGATGGCATAGCTACTATTAATGCCGCTTCCTTCAAGAAAATTGCGCCGCACAGAAAGGCCGGACCCTTTTGGAGCGACCATCACGACATCAATATCCTTCGGAGGAATAACTCCGGTTAACCCTTTATAGACAATAGAAAATCCATGGGAAAAAAAGAGGGCCTTGCCTTTGGTAAGATGGCGCCGGAGGGTTGACCAGAATTCTTTTTGACCCGCATCGGACAGCAGATATTGAATAACCGTTCCCTTTGCCGCCGCCTCTTCCAGAGGAAACAGAGTCACCCCTGGAACCCAACCGTCTTTAACTGCCCTATCCCAGGAGGGAGTATTTTTGCGCTGGCCTATGATGACATGAACCCCGTTGTCCCGCATATTGAGACTCTGCCCGGGCCCCTGGACACCATATCCCAGTACGGCGACGACTTCATCTTTGAGCACTTTTTGGGCTTTCGAAAGGGGGAATTCCTCCCGGGTGATGACCTTCTCTTCCACTCCGCCAAAATTGATCATAGCCATAATTGATCCTCCTTAAATGAATAATAATTAAGCCATAATTTTAAATGATAAAACCTAAAAAAACAATCCCCTGATATTTTTATTTCCCTCAATTCAAACCTTCTCTTGGGTAAACTATTTTCAAATCAGGAGCCGGAGGGAAAAATGTTTTGCTTTCAAATTAACTTTTCGTATAATAGTAAAGCTCCCCGCCCACAGAGCGAGGGCTTCGATGGAGGGTCAAATCAAGGGAGGTATGAGATGAAAGGAAAAATTAAGGAATTTGCTTCAGCCATGGGAATAGATGATGTGGGGATTGCGTCAATAAAGGATTACAGGAGCCCGAGGTCTCCGGAGTTACAGTCCATTTACCCCGGAGCAAAATCGCTGGTTGTCCTCGCTTTCAAGGCGCTCTCAAATTGCGAGAGCAACAATATGCAGATCACCATGGGAGGCCGCCTCGATGAGTTAGAATTTGCGCGGTCTTCTAATTACAGGATGGCTCGTTTTCTGGAGAAGGAGCTCAAGGCCAAAGCCATGACCGTACCTCCCTCTTACCCCCTTCATATGAGCTATGAAACCAAAGGGGTCATCGGAGATGTCTCCCTGCGCCATGCGGCCGTTGCCGCAGGCCTTGGAAACTTTGGCCGGCATAACCTCGTGATTCATCCTAAAATGGGCACGAGGGTACTCTTCACCGCGCTGATGACGGACCTGGACCTCCCTTCGGATTCTCCGATTCCCGAGAGGCTCTGTACGGATTGCAATGCCTGTGTTGAGAACTGTCCTGCGGAGGCCCTCAACGAAGAAGGAAAAACAGATAACATGAAATGCCTGAAGAACAGCCAGCCTTATGGCATCGGGAGCGCCATCCGTTTCTGGACAAAGTTTTCAGAGAGCCCAACCGAAGAACAGAAAAAGATGGTGAAGGATGTGAATTTCTGGCGCCTTTACCAGGCCGGTTTCATCGGGTTCCAATATTTTTGCTTCAACTGTGTCAGGTCCTGCCCGGTCGGCCAAGAGTAATGCCTGGAAAAGGAGAAATCCCCTTCTCTTTAGTAAAGCTCCTCGCCCACAGGGCGGGGCTTTCGGGTTAAGGTAGTGTCATTAATATTGTCGGCTTTCATCCCCGCTTACAAGGCGGGGCATTCAGCCGACTTTCCCGTAAAGGGAAGGTTTTTAGAAAAGGCTTCGCATGCGGGTTTTCATGTTCTCTCTTTTCATGCTGGTTACGCTTCTGCTCATCGGCAATAAATCTGTCTTTCCAGCCGGCGGTGATATTAAAAAAACCGAAATGAAGAAATTACTTCCCTCAGAAGTCGAAGGCTATCAGGCGGATGGAAAAGACCAATTCTATGATCGCCAGACAAGCTTCCAATATATGGACGGAGCTGCGGAGCTTTACCGTGCCTATGCCTTTAAACTTTTACTGGTTCGCCGCTACCTCAAGGCCGATCACCCTCCCATGATCGTTGAACTTTTCGATATGGGTTCCCCGGGGGATGCCTTTGGCATCTTCTCCTATGATACGGAAGGCGAAGAGGTGGGAGTCGGTCAGGGATCGGATTATGGGGGAGGTCTTCTCCGTTTCTGGAAAGGGAGGTTTTTTGCCAATGTCTTTGCCGAGAAGGAGACCCCCTCAACCAAAACGGATGTTCTTGAGATCGGAAAAGCTCTCGCCAATGCCATCGGGTCAGAGGCTCCGAAACCGAAACTCCTCAATACCTTACCCAAAGGAGATCAGATCGAAAGGCGAACCCGGTTCTTTCACCATCCCCTTATCCTGAATCATCACTACTTTGTTTCCCATCAGAATATTTTAAATCTCGGAAAAGGAACCGATGCTGTCCTAGCCGCTTATTCCCTTCCTGAGGGAAAGGGGAAAACCTTTCTTCTTCTGATCCGGTATCTCGGCCCAAACCGGGCTGAAAAGGCCTTTAAAAGTTTTTTGAGCGCTTATATGCCGGAGGCCGCTTCTTTAAAGACCGTAAAGACGGAGAATGGAAAATGGACCTCGGCAAGGTCTCACCGCCAGTATATTCTAATTATCTTCGATGCTCCCACTCAGGATAAAGCGGATGGACTCATCGGTGCCACCCTCAAGAAATTGGAAAAGAAATGACGATGAAGAAGAGAAAGACCATTACACGAAGGGACTTCTTGCGAGGAACAGTTTATTCCGCTCTCGGAGTCACACTCGATTCAACTCTAGGTAAAGAAACCGGAGCTGAGGAGAAGGTTAAAGTCGTCCTCATCCGTGACGAGAACGTGAGCGACCAGCAGGGCAATATCAATCTCAAGATCATCCAGAATATGCTTGACGATGGTGTGTGTGAGTTGCTGGGTGAAGAAAACCCAATTCACGCCTGGAAAAAACTAATCAAACCCACTGACATCGTCGGCATCAAAAGCAATGCCTGGGGTCCATTGCCCACTCCCCCGGAACTGGAGGCCGTTATCGAGCAGCGTGTCCTGGATGCGGGGGTTTTGCAAAGGAATATCAGCATCGATGACCGCGGAGTGTTGAATAATCCTGTCTTTCGTTCCTCCACTGCATTGATTAATGTTCACCCGCTCAGGACCCATTTCTGGTCAGGAGTCGGGGGTTGTATCAAGAACTATATCATGTTCACCTCCACTCCGTGGCTTTACCATGCGGATTCCTGTTCGCCTCTGGCGTCGATATGGAGCAAACCCATTGTCAGGGGAAAGACCCGATTGAATATCCTGAGTCTGATCCGGACACAGTTCTGGAGCCGCGGGGCCCATCATTTTGATCGGAGATTTGTCTCTGAATATAAAGGCCTTCTGATGGGAAGGGATCCCGTGGCACTCGATGCCGTCGGGGCTCGCCTCCTTCAACTTCAGCGAATCGCTCACTTCGGAGAGGACCGGCCGCTGGATACGACTCCGAAACACATCTTCGTTGCGGACGAGAAATATAAGCTTGGCATCAGTGACCTCCGTCGCATCCAGATTGTCAAACTGGGTTGGGCCGCAGGGACATTGATTTAAACGAGGTCATCGCTTTAAATTGATGCCAAGCACCCAACTTTGACAAATTAATATAGATGTAGTCAGCTTCAACTTGAATCAACAACTCTATCTTCCGCCATCTTCCTATTAGAAAAGGGGGCTGTTCAATCCTCCTTGGATTTGGTATATTAAATAGTGGAGGTCAATTATGGACGAAAATAAACTTTTAGAAAGAATTACCGTGAATCCAAAAATCTTTGGTGGTAAACCAATTATTCGGGGACGCCGCCTTGCGGTTGAACATGTTCTTGGTATGCTTGCTGCTGGCGATACACCAGAGACGATTCTCAAAGGATATCCCTGGCTGGAGATGGAGGATATAAAAGCCTGTCTGGTATATGCTCGGAAGTTAGTTAGCCACGAAAGAGTTGAACCCCTCTTAATGGAGACAGGTACATGAAACTTCTCCTGGATACATGTGTCTGGGGTGGCGTCTGTAGGGAGGCATAATGAGGAAAAAAACGGCACGATACAATTATGGAGAATGTGAGATTTGTAATACCCCGATGAGAGAGGAACTTGTTAAACAAGATTTCTGGATTCGAGGAAAACTTATTATTGTGGAGGATGTCCCCGCAGGGGTATGTCCTAAGTGTGGAGAGAAGGTAGTTAAGGCAGATGTGGGGCGATGGATTATAAATCTAATAGAAAATTCAAGGCGAATTTCAAAGGCCCCGAAAATCTCTGTGTCCAAAATCAAATTTGATATTAAGGAAGCAAGAGTTCAACAAGGACTTCTTCGAACAAAGAATTCAGGCCTTCATAGCTGAGGTTGAAGTACGTGGCCTTCACCGATTTAAATTATAGGTTAAGCATCTGTCTTAAGATATTAATATCAATATAAAGCTCCCCATCCTTTCTCTTTCTCTCTTCCATATTCTCCCAATCCTTGAGGAGCTCTTCCACCTTTTCTCGACCCTCGGAAGTCTTTACAGCCTCTCTTGGTGTTCTCCCATCCAGAGCGGGGATTTTTTCATCAATCCATTTTGTCACAAGTTCTCCCATTGTCTTGGAAAATAATGGATAAAATTTTTCTGGCATTTCATCTTCTTCAATGGACGGAGCTTCCCTTGAGCTTTCCATGGCTTTCTTCACCAGATCTTCATAGGTATCTATTCGGTGTTGAATATCGTCACCCAATATCTCAAAAAGCCTTTTCTTGCCTTGATCCAGTCGTTCTTTGGAGAGGCACCGGAGTTCCAGCCTCTTGGGAGTTAATGTGACTGTTCCCAAAGAGGTCCATCTTAATTCGCCTTTTCCCCGAATCATTTCTGACCTCAAAATAACAGAATCTTCGGGCGGTTTTTCTATTTCCCAATGTTTCGATGCGCCTCTTTTCAGCCATGTGAATAGAATTCTTTTCCCCCCTTTTTCTTCATCGATGATAAAGTCAAATTCATGCCCGAGGCGATATCGAATCGTATCAAAATTTTTAACATCAAACACCGCTTTGGATGAACAGATTCTGTGATACTCCTCCGTCACAAAGACCGGTTCTTTCAGTGACTGGTCTTCAATCAGATGATGGATTAGGTGAGCGTTCGATTTAACAAAATAGGACCACTCATGATTGCCGGTCTCGCTCTTGAATTTCTCCCATATTCCCTTAATGGACAAGAGCACATTCTCTTTACTTCTACGAGGAATAAGAGTAACAATTCCTGATAGCTTGTTGACAGCCCCCATACTGATCACCCTGACGAAGATGACATCCCATTTGACTGCAGTCAGCGAACCCTTCACCTCAAAAATATCCATCTCCTCTCCTGTAAATAGGTCCTTCAGTCTCAACCCAACTTCAGGAGTTACGGAGGTCACCTCATAAAGGCTGAGATAACTCAACATCTCATACTTCAATAAGGAGAGTTCTTCTTCAGAAAGTTTTCCCTTCTTCTCTTGATAAAACTCTTCGACAATCGTCAGCCCATTCCACAGGGAGAAATCATGAATAAACCATTCCAGGAAGGAGGCAAAATTGGCCTCCTCTTTTTCATCCAGCTCCAAAGGTTCCTTGAAAGGTCTTCTCCAGAAAAGTTGGTAAGCCTTCTCAAAATCTTTTTTGTGTCTCTCCTTGGCTGAAAAGGAAACGAGTCGGTCTCGCAATTCGATTTCCTTGGGCGTAGCCGATGTTTTCACTGGCCTCTTCACTTCATCTTTGCCCAAACAGCACCTTTTATATTTTTTCCCACTTCCACAGGGACATGGATCATTTCTCCCGGCCTTATCTTTCTTGATGATCTCTTGAGAGGCCGGTCCAGGAATCTCTTCCCTTTCTTTCCCTAAGACTTCCTCAAAATGTTCAAGATTAAAGATGATAGCTTCCTTCAACTGGTCTGGCTCTTTAATCCTGTAGTAATGCCCTGTATGGATATGATCAGATGCCTTTTTGAAATACTCATAAGCACGGGAAGGATTTCCTTTATCCCCTTCATATTCTCCCAGGCAACAGTATGCCTCCACAGCGAGAGGATCTAATCTTAGAGCCTCCTGATAATGCAGGATTGCCTCACCTTCTCTGCCTGTCTTCATTAATACATTTCCATAACCTATTCTTAAAGCTGGATCATTGGGTGACTTTTTTATCTCCTCTTTGTAATATTTCAATACATCATCAAATGACATCCGTCGGCCATCCATCAAACCTGACTTGCCAAATTTTATCGGGCTCTCTTCCGGTCTTATTTTTCCCTTCTCAGTAAGGGCTGTCATCAAAATCATTTGGCTGGTGATGGCTAAATCCCCTTTCGCTGTAATCTCATATTGATTGACGGCTCTGCAGTTTTTACAGACGATTTTATCTGAAATCCTTGGCTTTCCTTTTTCCCCAGAAATCATATAAATATTTTCTACTTCATAGTGATAAGATTTACCGCATTGACGGCACTTCAACTCTACCCTCACCGTCCTCCCAATCAGAGGCCTCAAATCATCTCCTTCTAAAGCGTTTAAACTTCTCTCCGTTTCTTTTTCCTTAATCATTGTATCTTTTTCAATTTTAGGTAATAAAAGATCATCCACACCATGGATGTGACAAAGGAGGTAAAATATTTCTTCCTCCATCTCTTCTCCTTCCTTTAATTCCTTCCGAAGGGGCCCGATAAATTTTTTTGAGGCAATTCCTTCCAAAGCATAGAGAAAGGGCTCCTTGCTGATTGACCAAAGTTTATCCCAATGACGGAGCAATAGGTCAACAGCTTTCTCTTCAGGAATATCTTTTAATGCAAAAAGAACTTCGGATATCTGGCCTCTGTTCAATCGATCAAAGTTCTTCTCAAGGTAATTAACCGAAGGACTTCCAATCTGAACCAATGCCTGAATAGATTCATCTAATGCATCTTCATCCCACTTCTCTTTAAGAAAATCTAACAAATAAGGAATCGCCCTTTGGTCTTTGAGTCTTCCTATTAAGCTTATTGCTCGTTCCGTTCCATAGGAATAAGGACGATATTTCAGTTGCCGAAGACATTGATCGAAGATGGTCTCATGGTTCCCCACGATTAAGAGTCTTTCCATCAGGATGTCATCGCTCTTCACGGTATCCCTGTCTTCAAGGATTGTTCGCAATAGAGTTTCTTCGCTTATCTCCTCAACCTTTAAGCCTAAAAGACTGCTAAATTCGATAAACTTAGAAAGGATGACGAGTGTTGCAATAGCCATGACTTTTAAGGAATCTATGGGGCAATTACTTGAAAAATCTTTAAATGCCTTAAGGACTGTATAGTTCACAAGTGGAGGAGAATAACTGTCAAAAAAGGAGGGGTCGCCTGCTTCCGGCCTTATTCCATCGGCTGCCTTTTCTACCTGATGCCATGCCATCTCAATGACTTGGCGATAACTCTCTTTTTTGAAGGCCTGATGGAGGTCCTTTTCAAGTGAGGTAAATCCCATTTTTCTTATGTAAGACAAGGATTCCAATACTGCATAAGGGAAGTTTTTCCCAATGATCCTCTTTTTCTCCCTTTCTCTCATATCTTCCAAGGAGTACAATGAGCCACAGATTGAAGTAAAAGGGTAGAGGATTTCCATGGCAAACTTTTTATAGTGGCGTCCATAAAATTCCAAGAGGATAGAAATATCTTCTTTTGCCTCAAGAAGTGCTTGAATCAGAGAAGAGATGAGAAGTGAATCCATCTCTGCTGTCATTTCAGATAACATCTCCCTCAGAATGGCCTTGGCCTGATCTGTCCCTATCCTCCCTATGGCAACTACTACTGAAATTAATTCACCAAACGCTACGCTTCCTGCCTTTACCTTCTTTTCGTAAGAAGTGATCAATCGTTCATCTTTCAATTTCCCCAAAAGAAGAGCAGCTCTCTGGGCAACACCAGCCGCCTGGGTTTGGTAGATTTTTAAAACGATATCTTTGAATTTCGGGTTTGGGTACCTCTCAAGATACCCAAGGGCTCTCATTAAAACTTCTTTATCTTTGTCTCTTAGGAGTCTATTTAAAACCTCCAACCCTTCTTCCCCGTAGAGAGTCATCATCCTTTCGCACGCCCATTGTCTGACTATGGGTTTTCTGTGCCCAGTCAATTTATGTAGATCAGATTGACTCCATAATGGTTTAGACATTCTTTGCCCCCTTTGCTCATGCTTTGGTTCTCTTGTAGGTTACAGCAATCCCTCACTACCTTTTTTCTAATCGGGAATTTTTTACTTTATTAGCCATAAATTGCCTTTTTCCCCCCTTCCACTATTTAGGGAAGTACAACTTATTGGCCTTATTGTAACAACCCAGCGAAAAATTTCAATTATCAAAAAAATGATAACGCAGACTAAAGCCGACGGCTACTTATTTAAAGACTAAAATCCAATAATCCCCCTTCATTTCTCTTTAGAAAAGAGAAAGTTAATGGTGAATAAAAATATTTTTTGGAACCAAATCCTTTCCAAGTTGTCTTTAATAATAAAATCCAAAAAAGGAGGATTTCCAAATGAAAAGGCTAATTGTCTTATCCACTCTCATCTCATTCCTATTTTCAACTCAGGTGGGGTATGCCGCACCGCTGACCAGTACCCTCAAGGATCAGCAGAATGTATCCGTTACCATCTACAATTCAAATGTGGGGTTGGTGAAGGATATCCGGCTCATTGATTTCAAAACCGGCATCCATGAATTAAAGTTCATGGATGTGGCAGCAAAAATTGATCCTACAACCGTTCACATCAAATCATTGATCAATGGGTCGAGCCTCGATGTCCTCGAACAGAACTATGAGTATGATCTTCTCAGCCCCCAGAAGCTGCTGGAAAAGTATGTGGGCCAGAAGGTCCAACTGGCCACGTTCAATAACGAAACGAAGAAAGAGGAGATCATTGAAGCAACTCTTCTCTCCACCCAGGGTGGCAATATCTTCCAGATCAATGACAGGATCCACATCGGTCATTACGGCCGAATCCTCCTCCCAAAGATCCCTGAAAACCTCATCCCTCAACCCACCCTCATCTGGATGCTGGAGAACAGGCTTTCACGACCTCAGAAAGTAGAGGCTTCTTATCTGACTTCCGGAATTAACTGGAAGGCCGATTATGTGACGGTCCTCAATAAATTGGACACCCTGACCGATTTAACCGGCTGGGTCACCATTGACAACCGGAGCGGAGCCACCTATCAGAATGCCCTGCTGAAATTGGTGGCGGGTGATATCCACCGGGTTCAGGGAGAGATGAGAATGGATTATGCGAGGCCCATGGCCGCAGCAAAAGAGGCCTCCAGTCAACAGTTCAAAGAGGAGTCGTTCTTTGAATACCACCTCTACACGCTCGACCGCAGGACAACCATCAAAGATAATCAGACCAAGCAGATGAGCCTCCTCGATGCCCATCAGGTACCCGTAAAAAAACTCTTCCTCTTTTCAGGCAATCCCTATTATTACTACTCCCGATATGATCAGAGAACCAACAAGCAGAAAGTCGGTGTCTTCCTCGAACTGGAGAATACAAAGAAGAATAACCTCGGAATGCCCCTCCCCAAAGGAACGATCCGTGTCTACAAAGAGGATAAGGATGGATGCCTTCAGTTTGTGGGCGAGGACAGGATCGATCATACGCCAAAGGATGAAAAATTTAAGATCAAGATCGGAGAGGCCTTTGATGTGGTCGGAGAAAGGGTCCAGACAGAATATAAGCATCTGGGCTGGAATCTCTATGAGGTGGCATTTGAGGTGAGCTTAAGGAACCATAAAAAAGAGGATATCAAGGTTTTAGTGGAAGAACCCATTCCCGGCGACTGGGAGATGCTCTCGAATACACACTCTTATGAGAAGTTAAGTTCCAACCTGATCCGTTTTAATGTGCCTGTAGATAAAGACAAAGAAGTGAAAGTGAAATACAGGATCAGGTTTAAGTATTAAGGCTACCTTAAAAATGTCATTCCAGCGAAAGCCGGAATCCAGAAGACCCTGATATTCCTGGACTCCGGTTTTCACCGGAGTGACGAATTCGGAATTATTAGAGGTAGCCTTAAGGGTTTTGAGTTCAGAGTTCGGAGTGATTCGTCCAAATCTCTGAACTCCGAACCTTTTGCATGAAGATTGGAATTTAACTGTCCTGACCAACATTTGAATTGACAGACAGTGTCAAGATAACCCTTGTTGCAGGTTGCACCTACGAGTCATTGTTTAGAATTATTTCTAAGAATTGAATATCACGAGTAGAATGTAGTAATTTCATTCTTCAATCAATAATTGTTGTAAATCTAAATCCACTACAATCTTTTTTAATTTCTTTCTGAAATATTCGTAAGATATTTCAGATACCAAAGAATCAATACAAATTGCTGAATAAAAACAAAATATGAAAAAATAAGTCCAATCCCCTTTCATAAAAGCCCTTATACCACATATTGCCACAAATATAAGCCCAAAGAAAAACATTGAGTAAAGAAAAAAGGTATTTTTGACGTAATCCCAGGTAAGCAGTGAAAATACTATAAATGAAATTACATAAAATAAAATAATAAAATAAGTTGGCATAAGAATACGCCCAACATACTCTGGGTAGGCTTTCAGATTGAACAATAAATACATAACCGTAGATATTCCTAACGATAATCCACCCCACATAATAAGGCTAATTATACATCCCATGTTTTTTGTTTTATTTGAGGACAAAGAACACCAAAAAGGGGGAAAAAGACCGAGTAATATCCATGGTAAGAATAAGTAAAATGCACCATATAAAATTATAAATCGAACATATTCCAAAATCGATGTTGGTGAGTAAACTGGGTCAGTTAAAAGATATATCAGATGTGAAAGAATAAAAGGTAGGAAATACAAATAAACCCTTAACCACCAATAATAGTATATGTCTTTTGATACATGATAACTTGCCTCCGCTGGAATATTTATAACGAGGAAGGTTTCATCATATTCTTTCCTTTTTTGGGGGTCTGAAAGTGTCTCGTAGGCTCCAACCAAGTTCTGGAATCTTCTTGTAGCCCATATTTTTTGACTTGGATGAAAATATTTGTCGGGGTGGAATTGTTTTGCCAATTTGCGAAATGCACTTTTGATTTCCGCTATGGTGGCGTCTGATTTCAATCCTAATATCTCATAGTAATTATATTTTTTCGCCATAGGTATCGAATGATGTTGCGGTTTATTGAAGATTCCGAGTCGAAGTTCACACTTTCAGGTATTAGCGGCGGCGAATAGCACCGTCCGATGGCGTTGTTAGCACGCGTGAAGGAAAGTCCTACTACATTCATGGCAGAAAGTCGGTCGCTTCGTCAAAATGTAAACGAGCTTCGTCGTAGCGACCAAGCAACTCCAGGACTGTACCCCGATTGCCAATCAGATTTGAGTATTCGGGGCCGCGTTTCATTTGTTCACGAAACGTGTTGAAATAATTCGGTAGAAACAAACGTACGTTCTCTCCTTTCTCATTTTTGGTATCTGTAGATCGTAGAATAGAATTG
>Ga0209610_1000716_pt1 | contig 17261 bp, 19 predicted proteins | sample LakKivw275mmetaG_FD_184137 | JGI IMG/M metagenome (GOLD analysis project Ga0209610, IMG submission 184137) | Anoxic lake water microbial communities from Lake Kivu, Rwanda to study Microbial Dark Matter (Phase II) - Lake Kivu water 275m metaG... | ecosystem: Environmental > Aquatic > Freshwater...
CCTACCCACCATCCCCGACTGAAGCATCAATAGGAGCCTCCGGTAAGGGAATATTCCCATCATCGGTCTCCGAGTGGTGGCGCGATTCGGACACCATAGGGCTGGCGGTAGGCGGCGCCAAGGGCATCGATAACTTCCGAGCCAACATCGAGAACGGCTACCTGCCCCTGCCCACAGACATTACCTATGAAGGCTTATTCTACGAGTACTACTTCGACACCAACCAGACAAAATCATGCAACAAGCTCTTCTGCCCCTCTTACAGCTACGCCGTTACCAGAGACCCCTTCTCTAACAAGACGGAGTACTACCTCTCCGTAGGCTTGAATTCAGGCATGGAGGAACGCGACTTCGAGCGAAAGAAGCTTAACCTTGTCATCGTCCTCGATATCTCCGGCTCTATGTCGTCACCGTTCAATCAATATTACTATGACCGGTTCGGCAATCAGGTGGAGCTCGATTGGAAGGAACGGAACACGCAAAAAATCGAGGTCGCCAAGGACGCCGTCATCGATGTTCTGGGCCGGCTCAATAATGACGACCGCTTCGGCATAGTGCTGTTCAATGACCGGGCATACCTGCTTCAACGTATGACCCAGGTACGGCATACAGACATGGACGACGTCGAGGACAACGTATCTGATATAAGGGCAAACGGCAGCACCAACCTCGCCGACGGCATGAAACTTGCCACAGAGCTTGTGGAAAAATACGGCGATTACGACCCGTACGAGTATGAAAACCGCATCATCTTCCTCACCGATGCCATGCCCAACACAGGAGAAACCGGAGCCTACAGCCTGCTCCGACTGCTCAAGAATAATGCCGGCGACAATATCTACACCACGTTCATCGGCATCGGCGTCGACTTCAATACCGAGCTAATCGAGTCCATCACCAAGACCAGGGGCGCCAACTATTATTCCGTGCATTCGCCCGGCGATTTCATGGAGCGGATGGGCGAGGAGTTCGATTACATGGTAACCCCACTCGTCTTCGACCTGCGGCTCACGCTGGACTCAGAGGACTGGGATATCGAAACGGTTTACGGCAGTCCCGAAGCCGATAAGGCAACCGGCGAGCTTATGAAGGTGAACACGCTGTTCCCCTCCAGGAAGGAGGACGGTGAGACCAGGGGCGGACTTATCCTGCTGAAGCTGAAGAACAGGGGCGATGACAGCGGCAGCATCAGGCTCAGCGTAAGCTACGAAGACAGAGCCGGCAAGGAAGACAGCAGCACCGCCAAAATCTATCTCGATGATGAGCGACCGGAATACTTCGATAACAGCGGCATACGCAAGGGCATACTGCTCGCCAGGTACGCAGACCTGATGAAGGACTGGATAATCGATGAGCGGGAACACGCTCACTGGAGCCGTCCCTGGGAGCCGATGGTCAACCCTGAATGCGGCATCGTTGTCCCACCGTCACCGCTGGGCGACTGGGAACGCCAGTCGCTGCCATTGATGGTCTCAAGAGAATACCGTTCGTTGTTCGAAGAGTTCAGCGACTACTTTGCCGACGAAATGGATGAAATCGGCGATTCAACACTGGAGCAGGAACTCGACATACTCGAATCTTTGATTGGCTGCCGGGACTGAGTCCTCCTTTTTTTAAGCCCCTGCCCGTCCTTCCTCCAGGGGGGCGGGCAGGGACGGATAGCTATAAAATCGGGAAAATGGGTTGATTGAAACACCGAACGTGCTAAAATGTTACAACGGAATACTGAGTCGAGAAAAGACCTTGGCAGACAAAAATCTTGCCCATCACGGCACAGCCACAAGCGGCTTTACCGCGCTTTATGAACAGCACATGAATTACGTTTTTCGCTATATAAACTATCGAGTAGGCAACCGAAGCGAGGCAGAGGACCTGACGTCACTTGTCTTCGAGAAAGCCCTGGCTGCCTTCCACAGGTATGACAGTAAGAAGGCGGCGGCGCAGACCTGGCTGCTGACCATCGCCCGGAATACGGTAACGGACTACTTCCGAAAATCATCCAGAAGGAACACCATGCCCTGGAGAACGCCCTTGGGGTCGAGTCGGCTGACCCATCGCCGCCGGAGGAGACGGAGCGGAGAGAGGAATACGAGCGACTGCGCCTCTGCCTGGCGATACTGCCTCAGCGGGAGCAGGAAATCATATCGCTGAAGTTCGGCGCCGAGCTGAATAACCGCCAGATTGCCTCCGTGCTCAGCCTGTCGGAGAACAACATCGGCACCATACTCTTCCGCGCCATCTGCAAGCTGAGGAATTGCTTTAAGGACTGGTCGAATGAAAAAGGATAAATACACCGAGAAACAGTTCATCGAATATCTGGACAGGTTGCTGGCGGGCGAGGACATAAGCCTCGGCGACGACGTCAGCGATGAGGTGCGCTCAGCCCTCGAGCTCGCCAGGAAGATGCTTGCCTATCGCGATGAGCCTTCAGCCGACTTCAGGGCAAGACTAAAAGACAGATTGCTCCGCAAGCTGGCACAGGAAGAAACAACAGCCGCCCCGGCAAAGAGAGGTGGCTTCCGGGAATGGACAGCAGACCTGTTCCCTCTGAAACCGGTCTTAATCGGTGTTACCAGCACCGTGCTGGTGGTGCTGCTCATATTCGTGGGCACTGTCTGGTACTCCACCAGATATGGTGGGGCACCGACGTCGCCCTCTGCTCCCACGCAATCGCTGCTTGAGGGCGATTACTCGGTTAACCTGCCATCCAATATCATCCCCGAAGGTGTGACCTTTGTTGCCATGACGTCGCTGTCAGCCAAACCAGGACAGGCACCGGTGTACAGGGTAGAAAGCGCCGGGGTAACAATCGAGTCCGTTACCGCACTGGGAAGAAGGCTTGGATTCAGTGGAGAAGCCATGTTTATCGACGATGGAGACAAAATTGCCCTGTTTGATGGCGAAGGCGACGAGATGCGTGAGCTTATCGTCTGGACCGCTTCCGGAACCGTAGAGTACGGCTACGTGGAGCCTGACAGGCTGTACCCACCATACCCGCCTGACCTTCCGTCGCAGCAGGAAGCGGAGCTTATCGCCTATGACTTCCTGGAAGAGGCTGACCTGTTGCCGCCTTCCTACCAGAGTCTGGCTAAGATAAAAGACGAGACAACCGTAATCGCCGGCGGCAGCTACAGTGTCAGCGAGAGGTACGCGGCGGAAGCCGCTCCACCAGCCGCTGCAGCACCATCTGCGCCGTCCTGGCCATGGGAAGCGCCGGCACCATCGGAAGAAGCTGCACCATCAGCGCCGCCCGCCGCTACCTACTGGCTGGTCGACTTCCCCTACTTTGTTGACGGAATGGAGGCTACGGGACCCGGCTCGAAAATCGAGGTCAGCATCGGCGATAACGGCGAGGTCGTCAGGCTGCTCTGGTCGTGGCGGCAGATGACTCCGCGCGCCACAGAAAAAGTCATCTCTCAGAAGCAAGCCTATGAAGACCTTATACAGGGCAAAGGCAGCCTTGATATTCCGCTCGACTGCCAGCAGGTGGTCGTCGAGGACGTTCAGCTCAAATACTGGCTGGACCCGCCCTCTGAAAAGCAGGCTTACGCACTGCCCGTGTACGAGTTCACCGGCAAGTGCCTGGATAAAAGCGGCAGGCACCTGGAGGACTTCACCGCCTGGACAGAAGCCCTGTCCAGCACCTACTGAACGAAGATTACTTGATATAAGGAATGCCTAAAATTTCCAACAGCGATTACAAAAGAATGATCAGTGCCGCCGTTCTTCGGTACTTACTGGCAATTATTGTCTTTGGTCTAATATTTTTCCTCCCCGCGGGCACAATCCGGTACTGGGAGGCATGGATTTACTGTGGAATAACCCTTATCCCGATTCTTTTCGTCTTCATATATTTACTGAAGAACAATCCGGAGCTGCTGGAACGCCGCACGAGAATGCGAGAAAAGGAGCAGCCCCAGAAGTTAATCGTTAAACTGTCGATGTTCATCTTCGTTCTGGCTTTCATTATTCCCGGATTAGACTATCGCTTTAACTGGTCATACGTGCCTGTTGCTGTCGTTATCATCGCCGACGTGATAGTTCTGGCGGGATATTTTATTTTCTTTCTCGTAATGAAAGAGAATGCCTATGCTTCCCGAATTGTCGAAGTGGAAAAGGGTCAGAAAGTGATATCGACCGGCCCTTATTCCATTGTTCGCCATCCGATGTATCTGGGGGTATTTTTGATGTATCTTCTCAGCCCAATTGCGCTAGGCTCCTTCTGGGCAATCATTGCCTTCATACCGTTACCCGTCTTAGTTATTTTCAGAATATTCAATGAGGAACAGGTATTGGTTAAAGAACTGCCGGGTTATAAAGACTACATGCAGAAAGTAAAATACCGGCTAATCCCGTTTGTCTGGTAACGATTTTCACAACCGCGCCCGGCAAGTTAATGCCTTGACACCTGCCCTGTTCCACAGAGATTGCCAAATTTTTCGTTCGGGGTATTCCATTCCGAGATATGTAGATGTATAATCGTAACCAGACCAACTCTCTTGAAGGCGGAGGCTAATGCCATGGGCGCAAAGCATCGAAGTCAGAAGTTACTTCAGAGCCGGTTTGATATTGTCTGGCAGCGCCTGGATGAAGCCGGCGAACAGCAGATGGTAACGCCGGACGGTCACAAGTTTATGGCGCTGGCTTCCCGTCGCAAAAGGACTTCGGCAGACCAGGACCCCAGGTTCATCGCGGTCAAACAGCGCGGGCAGGAGTTTGCCCGTATTTACCCCTGCTGCTGGGGTCACACCACCAATTGCAATGGCACGCGAATAGGCGGCTACAGTGACGGGCTGGACGCCTGGGTTAAAGGCTTGATGATAAGCAAGGAAAGCCTGACCTTGAAGCCCGGTGACGAGGTCATTCACCTGCTCGCCAGGTTGCTCAACTCGAAGGAGCTAGACTATGACCATGCCTGCCTGCATCTTCCCAACAAACCGGGGGTCTATCTGGTCTTCGATAAAAAGCAAAAGAAATACATCTATGCCGGTAAAGCTCTGGACATACAGAAAAAAGTCCGGCAGCATGCCCAGCGCCATAACAGGCTGTTTGGCTCCAGCATCATTCCTCCCATTCAGAAAGAGCTAATCGATAAAAAGCTTTGCGCCGACTCAGGCGAAGCCCAGAAATACTTATCCAAGAACTGCACCGTAAGGCATCTGGTCGTGCTCGATGAAAAACAGAGAAAGCAGCCCTGGAAGAGGCGCTCGCTACTGGAACATTACGCTATCTGCGTTCTCGAACCCGAATACAATATTTCCGAAGAATTCGAACATTAGCCACGCCAACACTCCAGTAATCGCATTATAAGTCAATGAAATTCCCGCCCTTTGCCCTGGCAAAGCTTTTAACATTAGTTATATTCCTTATGTTCTGGAAAATATGTTGCTTGAAACATAAAATGAAGAAGATTGTGGGGTGGTTATATCAATACTTATTAGAGACTTTCCAAAATTCGTATTTTGTCTCAAATTTATCTGCTAGATCAACTCTCTCTGCTATAGAGCTTCGTCTCATCCTTCCCAATTCCTCCACCATAGCTATTGCTTGCCCTGAGTGTACGATCCTTGCCAGTATATCAAAGACAAATTCCCACTTGTTCTCCGTTGAGAGTCCAGATAACGCCCCCTGGAGACAAAGCCGAGTCAAGTCACGTGAGGCATTGTAACAGATATCTCGCAGCCCTTGATCAACAGATATCCTTGCCAAATTCCCATAACCAACTATGGTGAGATCTAGAACGTATTCAGTTTTCTCCTCGATAGCCTGTTCTCCTATACGGGCGAAAGCATAAATTACTTGTAGCCCTATAGTTTCATCTTTTCGATTAACAGCATCATGTCCTATATAACTCAAAGCCTCCAGGGGTTCGTTCATATATAGAATACTACTCATATAAAATAATTTATCTTTTTCCCGCCAGTCCCCAGATTTACTAATAAGAGTCAGGACAACATTTTCCAGAACAGAAATCAAAGAAGTACAAGCTTGCACGTCGGTAATCAGTCTAGATGCCAGACTACGGAATTGCCTATTCAGATTATAAAGTTGTGGATGAAGGTTGATATCGTCAGTAAGTATGTCTCCTAGTGCACGCACGGCTACATCGAAAGTTCCGTAATCATGGTTAGCCATAGCACTCATGGCAATGTTCTCGATTGTGAGGCTATCTTTTCTTGCATCCGCGCCCTCGTCGTTCTGCCAGTGCTTGCGCGCTCTCCGGACTAAATAATCAATTATCTGGCCGACTCCCAATCTACTTGGAAAAGTGATAAAGTATGGCACTAGAAGAATAATACATACAATGGCCGCGCTAAGGCTCATACGGACATCTAGTATGGAGAAGTTTCTACTCAAAAGAAAAAACGGATATAAAATAGTGGAGGCAAAAAAAACTATATACAGCAATACCCACCAAGGCAATATGCGCTGAAGCAGCCAGTAGATATAACGAGCAGTAATCTGGACGGCCACAAGACTAATCGTGAACACCAACGCAAAAACGGCTGCTAATGCTTGGCCCATACCACTTAAGAGATAATACAACGGTGAGGGATCTTCGGGCATAGATGTGAAGCTAAAAGACCACATAATCGAGCTTATAATTATTGCTGCGGCTAGACCAGCTAACCATGTCCAATTGTAGTCTCTCGCCAACCAGCCACGGAAATCATTCATCACAATCTGCCATATCCCCTATTTGCCATGATTATACACCGTGTAAGTGGATTGAGAAAGGCTATGCTGGATACGAGAGAATATTAGAGTGCAACTGACTCTGTTATATCGGTAGCTCTAATTTAGTAAGTGATATAATTCCTAACCGTGCTTCTACTTAACTATTCGACTATCGTTGACCCGCTGCTGAAAGACGTCAGGACCTGCGTCGTTGAGCTTTCCGGTATTAAGGCGGGGGGCAGGGTGCTGGATGTGGGCTGTGGGACGGGCGACCGGGCTTCATCTTGTATTGAATAGCTTCATCACATCGCCCATTAGCATAAAGGGTTTAATATTAGAGCCTACATTATCGATAGTGCCCGCCATATACAGATTAAGGTCCTCCGAATAATAGAGGAATGAACCCGTGGAACCTGAATGACCCCACAGTGGAGTTAGTCCCGTCACTTTGCTCATTAACGGAGGCAGTTTGAAATACATGGTTCCATATCCATATTGAATTGGAAATTCCAGCTTATGCCAGTCATGCATCAATCCCAGTGTATCCTTACTAATTATTTCCCCCTCATTTAAGGCTTTCAGGAAAATGATCATGTCTTCTGCCGTAGAAACAATGCCTCCATCTGCCCAGTAAGCCCCATTCGAACGGGTGCTGGTAACGACCATACCTTCATAAAATACATCAGCCGTGGCAGCAGATGGAGCAACCTGAGGTTCGGAAAGGCCGACCAACCAGGTATTTTTAATGTCCAGAGGACTAAAGAAAAAATCTTCATAAACGCTCTGAAGCGGTTCTTGGGTTACATACTCTATAATCTTACCCAGCAACTGGAAATTTGTATCCGAATAGGACGCACCCGTACCCGGCGGAAAATGAGGTTTCAGGTCGTCTCTGGCCCTGGCGATAGTCTCATCTACAGTCCAGGACCTTTCAGGCTGTTCAATAAACAAATCGAAAAGACTTTTACCATCTTTATTGGATTTCTCCTCGTAGTAGTCCGCTATGCCCGAAGTCTGCGCTAAGAGTTGCTCGATGGTAATCTCATTTGAATAATCCTTCCCCTCATAGACATTAATGCCTGTGATAAGATCGGCTGGCAGGTATTTGGATATCGGATCATCTAAAGAAAGCGCCCCTTCTTCATACAATTTCATGATTGCGGTGGCAGTATATAGTTTTGTGACGCTGGCAATATAAACAGGAGTACCCCTGGTCATGGGCACCTGACCGTCCTGGTTGGCGATTCCGGCTGCGCCCACCCAGGAGTAAAAGCCATCACCCTTCGTCACAGCCAGGACACAATTTTCAATCGATTTATCTTTTTCTACCAGCGCGGAAACGGAGTGTTCCAGTTCTATATTTAAATCATTAGAAGATGAACCTGAACAATTTAGGGCTGTTAAACAAAATCCAGCTACAAAAATGACAGTAATCAAAACTTTGATAAATACTATTGCCATTCTTTCTGTCTTATTAAAAATCATAATAACCTTCTGAGCTATCACCAACTAGCATTATACTATGCTAATCTAAGGAAATTTTTTTCGCATGTATACCATGATTCCGATTGGTGTGGGAAGGACCTCATTGTTGGACAAAATAAAATGCCCCGAGTAACCTCACTTTTCCAGATAGCTCCTTCACTTTCGGTGCCAGCCTATTTGCTCCTGGTTGGGATTCCACGCGCCTTTAGGCTTTTCCCTACTTCGCGACCCAGCTTCCCATTTGCCGGATCAAAGCTTTGATTACTCGGGACACTACAAATATACCATATTTCGACCCCGGCTGTCAACATTTTGTGCCTGTATAGTGCCCAAACATAACGGCGTCAACAGGTGGCAATACACTAAATTGTACAAGTCAAAATTCTGGTGCATCAGAAATCAGCAAATCATGTCCTCCAGCTACTGACTGTATTGTACCGGCGGCTCAATAGGAGAGCAGTTGCCCGGTACACAATTGGCTGAGGGTTCGAACCGCTTGCCGGGCTGTGATTAAGGATGGGAAGTTATGGCAAAAATGGTGATTATGCCTTTGGAAGGACCGTAATACCAGAAGACCCTGTAGGCTGCGGGTGTTCTCTGCTCTGCATATGCCTCGAAAACCTTCTCTCCGTCAGGACCTTTCAAACTGATATATTCATGGGTCTGGAGGCTATTATGCCGGGGATTCATCGCCAGAAACTTGATGGTCTTTTTGACAGCCTGGTAACGTTTCCTCCGGGAGGCAGTGCTTTTAAGCAGATGGTAGGTCTTACGTGCCTCCGCTGTCCATTGTAATTCAAACAAAGTTTTTGACCTTATAAGGAATTAAGGTCAACTTTTGACACCCTGCCCTTTGCAGCATCAGAAAGTCCCCGCTTAACCGAGGCGAGAGCCCTGGGGTTATTGAATAGCCATGCTTCTGAAGCGGGGACGGTTACCTGCGGGTCCAGTAAAATTTGCCCCAGGCTGTTGCTGTATATGTGATAGCTGACGCCTTCCTGCACTTGAACCTTTTGCAGAACTACCCGCCTCTTGGCGTCCGGTTTTACGCTATCAGCCAGCTTCTCGAAGTCTTTATCCCTTATTATCGCAGCCATGGCAGCGATACTGTACCATGGGTGGGATGACATGTCAAGTGGGATATTCCCACTAGCGGAAAGTCAAAAGTTAAAAATGAGTTACACCTTTATATGTCATTCTGAGGGAACCCCGATACAATCGGGGTAACCGAAGAATCCCGGTGGGGAGTGCGATGAGATTCTTCGCTACGCTCAGAATGACATAAATGACGTATAAGTAAGGGGGCAGATTCTTCGACAGGCTCAGAATGAGCGGGGGGAAGAGTCAGAATGAGCGGCGGGAAAAGCTGGAGGGACTTCTGGCGATGACAGAGTATTCTTCGACAAGCTCAGAATGAGCGGATGGAAGAGTCAGAATGAGCGGGGGGAAGAGTCAGAATGAGCGGCGGGAAAAACTGGAGGGACTTCTGGCGATGACAGAGTATTCTTCGACAGGCTCAGAATGAGCGGAGGGAAGAATCAGAATGAGCGGGGGGAAGAATCAGAATGAGCGGGGGGAAGAGTCAGAATGAGCGGCGGGAAAAGCTGGAGGGACTCCTCGCGATGACAGAAAAGACGGGGTTAAACGGTCACCCGTAGGCGGGTGACACGTAGGTTTTGTAAGCTGTTCAAACGTAAAGTGGGGGCTTGACAACCGCCAATAGTGGTGTGATAATTGAAACGGGGAGAAACCCAAAAAAATAAAGGAGGTTAACTAGGTATGGCAAAAGGTAAAACTAATGTCGCTGGCATGATCGGCTTCTGGGCATTCATCGTCGGCCTGATCATCGCCGTAGTAGTGGGGATTATGGCAGCTCTGGGCATGGCGACGGCTTTTATGCCCGCAGTTATCATCATTCTCATTATTCTCGGTCTCATTATAGGGTTCCTGAATATCACGGCAAAGGAAATAGTGCTTTTCCTGGTGGCAACCATAGCCTTGATAGTAGTTGGCGGCGTGTTTGCGCCCCTGAAGACATTCGGCATCGGCGCTATGCTGGACAGCATACTGGCATTGATAGCCACCTTGATGGCACCGGCCGCCATAGTTGCGGCAATAAAAGCGCTGTGGTCTGTCGGTAAACCCGGTGACTAAAGCTATCAACGTTGTATAATAAGTGCGCTTAAACTGAAGAGGAAGAGTAGAATCGATGACAGCTAAATTTGAGCTGTACAAAGATGCCAGGGGTGAGTTTCGATGGAGGCTTGTCGCTCCCAACGGGCAGACAATTGCGTCTGGTGAAGGCTACAAGTCTAAGGACGGCGCCAAAAACGGTATAGACTCCGTCAAGAAGAACGCGCCGAAAGCCAAGATTGAAGATAAAACTGGCTGATTCCTAATCCCGGTAACAGCAAAAAGGAATACGGTTATGACCCAGGCTAGCTTGGGTTATAGCCGTGTTTTGTTTAAGACCGATGCCAACTGTAGCTCGTATTCGCTATTTGAGAGCTTTTTGCAGCAATTTCATGACAACATCCCCACCCTTGTTCTGCGCAAAAGATAGGATAATGGGGATAAATTTGCCAATCATGCCGCTATCCAGCCCTAACTTGGAGAAGCCGCCGGCGAGACTGGCGAGGCTGCCTAGTTGACCGGCTCCCCCACCAAGCCCGGAGGCTAATTTACCGATACCTCCAAGCATACCGCCAGATTCCGGGGCTGACTTCATAAGTCCATCGATGCCGGGGATGACATCAGCAACTTTGCTGAAGTCGCCTGAGCCCAGCTTTTCCTGTGCCATTTTAAAAAGCAGGCCAGAGCCGCCTTTAGCCGCCTCCTCGCTGACGCCCAGGTTCTTGACCAATTGCTCAATCAGTTCCATAGCCACCCTCCTTCAAGGTATTATACTATGCGAGCTCTTAAATTGATTCTACTCCTTCAGTTTGACATTTTCCACTGGCGAATATCTGTTGTGTGCCTTCACCCATTGTAGCAGCCGACCATCCGGCAACAACGAAATGATATAATCCATGCGTGCTTCTGTTCAACTATTCGACCATCATCGACCCGATACTGAGAGACGTCAGGGCCTGCGTAATTGAGCTTTCCTGTATCAAAGCGGGCGACAGGGTGCTGGATGTCTGCTGCGGGACGGGCGAGCAGGTGTTCCACTACGCGCAAAAGGGCGCCATTGGCACCGGCGTGGACCAGAACCCCAATATGATTGAGCTGGCGGAAAAGAACAGGAAAAGACGGGGCTTCAAGCACAGCACCTTCCGCATGGCCAGCGCCAACGAGCTGCCGTTCCCGGACGGCTATTTCGACTGCGCTTCCATATCGCTGGGGCTGCACGAGATGAAAAGGGACGAGCGGAATAGAGCCGTTTCCGAGATGAAAAGGGTGGTGAAAAAGGACGGCGCCTTGATGTTCATCGACTTCCAGGTCCCTTTACCCGAAAACCTTTTTGCTTATCTCATCAGGGCTGTGGAATTCATCGCCGGAAGAGATAACCATGATTGCTTCAAGGATTACCTGGCTCAGGGCGGACTTAAAGGGATATTGAATGAAAACCGGCTTACTCCGCAAAAGAAGGCTCTGCTTATGCGCGGGAACCTGCAAGTAATAAAAGCAAGTAACCCCTGACCTGTCCCACCAATAGTTGAGACGGGTAACTCTAAAGGGCACTGGTCACTAATTACGGAGTGAAATTTTCATGCCTGGGTCTTGAAAAAGGCAGGCCATACCACGCCATCGAGTATCAGAGTGTGAATGCAGAAGATGATGCTGCCGGCGACTGCCAGCCAGTAGGCAGCTCCGCCGGGACGTGGGGAGAGTGCCAGTAAGGCTATGACTAGGCACAACGCAGCCAGTCCTACTATGAAAAGCACGGTGCGTATACCAATCCAAAGCCCGATCTGTGGCTGCCCGACCATAGCATAACTCAGCGGCATCCATAATACCGACGGGATCAGAATGAGACAGTAAATGATGGGGAAAACGACAAACTTCATGACCTGAAAGACCTGCACGGTTTCAGGGTTCAAGCGAAAGAGTATGAAGTACGTGAAGGCAAAATAGCTTAGTGCAGCCAGGAGCATTGATACAAAATAGAAGCTCCTTAGACCGCCGGATATCCCTCCCCAGAGAATTTCGCTGTTTCCTTGATGTAACAGTATGCTCAGAACATAGCTCAATATGACTGCGATTCCACCAACGATATTTATCCAGAGTAATACTTGCTGCTGAGGGTGCATGCCGAATAATAAAGCCATTGTTGCCTCCTTCCACCTGTACTGGTGATGGCCTTCTATGAGCTTATATGTCCCCCTTGCCCTGTGAAAAGCTCTACTGATATGATACTACTAAGCACAGCTTAACTCAATGATAAACCGGCTTCTAAATATAGGGGTAACTACTTGAAGCCTCGGGTAAATAGCGGGAGGCTTTGGGCGTAGTTTATGGATTGTTTCTATATTAGCATATCCTGTAATATTTAGATGTTGCAGAGAGGTGGAGCATGGTCAAAGTTGTTACAGACAGCACTTCCGACATCCCACGAGATGTCGCCCGGGACCTGAATATTGAAATCGTACCCGCCTACATTGAATGGGACGGCGAAACGCTACGCGATGGAATAGATATCGACGCGGATGAATTCTACCGGAGACTCTCCGCTTCAACTCATCTTCCCACTACCTCACAGCCTCCTCCGGGAGACTTTGCAAAAGTATATCAATCACTGGCAGGTGATTCCGAGGGCATAGTTTCGATACATATCTCATCCAAGCTCAGTGGCACTTACCAATCTGCGGTTTTAGCAAAACAAGTGATGGAACAGAAGCTGCCTATCGAAGTGATCGATTCTCAGTATAACTCAATGGGGCTGGGGCTTGTCACCATAGCGGCTGCAAGGGTAGCCAAGGCGGGAGGCAAGCTAGAGGGTGTGGTTGGGGAAGCGGAAAAGGCAATAAGCCAGATACGTATGCTTGGTATCTTCGCTACTCTAAAATACGTAATTGCAGGAGGCCGCATCAATAAGTCGTTTGGTAACGTGGCAAGCATACTTAATGTCAAACCTATGCTCACATTTAGGAATGGTGAAGTGGCTATGGCTGGTATGGCCATTGCCTATTCTAAAGGCGTTGATAGAATATTCGATTTTGTGAGGAAGAATTCACCGATACGTGACCTGGCTATAGTCCATAGTGCGATCATTGAAGAGGCTATGAAGCTCCGTGAAAGGCTAGGGGCGGTTTTACCTGAGGATAGAATACTGGTAGCGCCGCTGGGACCCTCTCTGGGTGTTCACGGAGGACCCGGCGTACTACTGGTAGCTCTAAGGCGCGGTGATTAGGATCGTCCTGGAGCTATGTATAGGACGAGATGATGGGCAAGAGATTACTGCTGATAAATCCGGTCAATCCTCGCAGAGCGGGACTGACCATAAACACAAATTCCCGTTTTCCGCCGCTGGGACTTGGTATCGTGGCGGCACTGACTCCCAGTGACTGGGATATAAAAATTATTGACGAGAACTTCGAACCATTCGACTACATGGATGCTGACATGGTAGGACTAACTGCCTTTACTGCATCTATTAACAGGGCTTATGAAATCGCCGGTCTCTATCGAGGCAAGGGTATACCAACACTACTGGGTGGGATACATGCTTCAATGCTGCCCGACGAAGCCCTGCAATATGTGGATACCGTAGTTAGCGGTGAAGCGGAAACTGTTTGGGCTAGAGTCATCGCCGATTTTGAAGCCTGCCGGCTTCAAAAAATTTATCGAGGGGAGTGGTCGGACTTGAAAGGAATACCTAAACCAAGGCATGACCTCTTTCATCCCGGCTACAGGTTCGGCTCGATTCAGACCGCACGCGGTTGCCCGATGGACTGTGAGTTCTGCTCCGCTACCGCTTTCAACGGCCGTAGGTACCGGCAGCGACCGGTAGAAGAGGTACTGGATGAACTGGAAACTATTCCTCAGAAAATGGTTTTCTTTCTGGACGATAACATAATCGGCTACGGCAAGCAGGCAGCGGAGCGCGCCGTTGCTTTGTTTAGGAGGATAAGCGAGCGTGGAATAAAGAAGGATTGGTTCTGCCAGGCATCGATGAACTTTGCCGATAACGAGGACGTGCTTGAATGCGCTGCAAAAAGCGGCTGCCGCATGGTCTTCCTGGGAGTGGAGGCGGAGACTATTGATGCACTTGAAGAGGTAAATAAGAAATTAAACTTGAAGATGAAAGTCGATACATATGAAGAGGTGTTTCGACGCATCAAGAGTCACGGCATCGCTGTACTGGGAGCCTTCATATACGGTATGGATAGTGATACGCCGGAGGCTCTACGCCGCCGTACCGACTACATTCTTAGCAACGGAATAGACGTAATGCAGACGACATACCTGACACCATTGCCGGGAACACGACTGTTCAGCAAGTTGCTGGACGAAAAACGGCTTCTTTACACCAACTTCCCGGTCGACTGGGACCACTACGATATGACAGAAGTTACCCACCGGCCACTCTCCATGGAGCCATACGAACTTACAGAGACATACTCCCAGAGCGTATGCCGACTTCTTAGTCGCCGGTCTATCTGGCGCAAGTTCGCAAAGACCTGGCGTGATACCGGAAGCTTCGTAACCGCTATGTGGGCTTATAGCTCGAATATAAACTACCGCAACGTGTTTTTTGCCACCAGGCAACAAACACCGAGATTGTGTTCTAAATTGCCCCCGGAATAGGGGAGAGAACTGCAGAAGGAGACTGAAATGGCTGACGTTTATGAGAGACTTCGCAAGAGACTGGACATGTTCCCCCAGGGGTTCCCTAAAACCGATAGCGGCGTGGATATAGAAGTGCTGCAGCACCTGTTTACGCAGGATGAAGCCGGGATTATGCTGCACCTGGGACCCCGCCCGGAAAAGGTATCGGCTATAGCACAGAGGGCGGGGAAGGACGAAGCTGAACTGGGAGAAACACTGTACGACATGTCGAAACGGGGGCTTATAATGCGCTATAGAGCGCCTGATAAAGAGATTTACTATTTCCTGATGCCGTGGATGGTGGGAATCTGGGAGTTCCAGATGAACAGCATGACCCTGGAAGACATCGAACTGTACGAGAGGTTCTACCAGGAGGGAATGATACCTGCCTGGAGAAGCTCAAAAACTGGCGGATTCCGCGTCATTCCCGTGGAGAAGGAGATACAGGGCGGCAGCGAGGTTCAGCCATACGAACAGGTCTCGCAGATTATCGAATCAAACACCAGGTTCGCCGTTGCCGACTGCATTTGCCGGAAAGAAGCCAGAATGCTGGGAAAGGGCTGCGACAAGCTGCTGGAGGCTTGCATGAGCTTCGGGCCGGCGGCTGATTTCTACATCGAGAACGGACTGGGCAGGGAGATTTCAAAGGAGGAGGCAAAAAAGATACTTCAGAAAGCCGAGGATGACGGCTTGATTCACTTTTCCTCAAACCACGCCGCCAACAAGATATTTATATGCAACTGCTGCGGCTGCTGCTGCAAGGCTTTAGCCAGCATAACGAAATACGACAGCCCGGGGTTCATAGTCAGGTCGAACTACTACGCCACGAAAGATGTCGACACCTGTATCGCCTGTCTGGTCTGCATGGACCGGTGCCAGGTAAACGCCATCAAAATCGAAGGCGACCTTAGCGTAATCAACAGGGAAAAATGCATCGGCTGCGGGCTTTGCGTGTCTACGTGTCCCACAGGGTCGATTTCCATGGTCAAAAAATCGCCCGACGAAGCTCCCACCGTTTTCTCCAATGAACTGGAGATGCTGCAGACTATAGGTAAGGAAAAGGGGAAAGAATACCCGTTCAAATAAAATAGTACTTAGTTGCAATGAAGACCGCAATATAAAGGCTGCCACGGTTACGCTCACCCTGAGCCTACCTCACCCCCACTCACCCTGAGCCTGTCGAAGGGCAAAATCTCATGGTTCGACAAGCTCACCATGGACGAGAAATAATTATGCTTATTACCGCGGAGGGGAAATAATTATGCCTATTACCGCGGAGGGGGAAATAATTATGCCTATTACCGCGGAGGGGGAAATACGCCTATTACCGCAACTTAGTACTAGCCCGTATTAACGGCTATTTCTTCCTGTACTTGCGGTACAGCTCGATAAAGGCGATATTCAGGACAATCGATGAAAACAGGGGCACCAGCAGCAGCCACAGGTTCTTGTATATATCGATGCCGAAATATTGGCAGAGATAAACCATGATGAAGGTTATTACTATGCCTAATGCGGCGCAACCTACCGCAAAATAGATAAGCTCCAGTATGAAACTGTCTCGTCCGCCCATTTCAGCCTATGCCCCCGAATCGGTACGCAGCTCTACGATAAGCCACGGCTTGGCGAAAGTCAAGCACTTAGCCAAATTTCCCCTGTCATGGCGCGGGCGTAGCCCTGTGGCGATCTCAATCTACGTCATGTCATTCTGACCCTGAACAAAGTGAAGGGGAAGAATCTCAATTTACTCCCCCACCAAGATTCTTCGGTCGTCCTTCCCATTTAGGAAGGACTCCCTCAGAATGACAGAGAAAATGACTGAGATTGCCACGCCCTTCAGAAGGGCTCGCAATTACAAAAAAGGATGACGTGGCGAAAGTCAAGGCGCTGTCACATTGACTAAGCAGAGAGCTTGGGGTTAAAATTCCAAACACAATAAGGAGGGTAAAGAAATGCCACGATTATTGCCGGTTACCATAGTCTCGATTATTTCCTTAATTCTCATATCCATAGCGACATCCTGTGCTCCCACAATGACGACTACCAGCGTATCAGGCGGCGATGTTGACACTTTCCGCTCTTCATTAGAGAAGAGCGATTTTACGTTGAAACTGGCGCCATTTGTCCATGTGGATTTAGTTAAACTGTATGAAGCCGGGAAATTAGCCAATGCTGCCGGCAATAACGCCGGTGCGCCTTACAGAGGGGTGTTTGGTGCTATCCCAGATAATGTAAACATAACGGACGTTAAGGATGTATCTAACGTTCAAGAGAAAATAGAAAATTGGCTATATAGCACTCCCGGGCTGATACAGGGATGGCAGATG
>Ga0209610_1000719_pt1 | contig 17240 bp, 21 predicted proteins | sample LakKivw275mmetaG_FD_184137 | JGI IMG/M metagenome (GOLD analysis project Ga0209610, IMG submission 184137) | Anoxic lake water microbial communities from Lake Kivu, Rwanda to study Microbial Dark Matter (Phase II) - Lake Kivu water 275m metaG... | ecosystem: Environmental > Aquatic > Freshwater...
CCGGTAGAGAACAGTATGGTTTTATTGGTTCTAAATTGCCAGTGGGAGAAGTCATACTTTAGCGTGATGAATATCACAAGTAAGTAACATGGTTCACAAGTGATGTAAGTGGAATACGTCACCACGATTGCAGGTATAATCACCCCAATCTTATCCATAAAAGGAGCATTCCCGATGAACTTTGCAATGTGGCGTAAGGCTTTGCGGGTAATCCCGGAAGTATCGAAGGAGGAATGGGACGCGCTGGATCTCGTGTCCAGGTGGCTGATTGCCACCCGTGCCGCGGTCCTCGTTATGACCTTTCTCTCCGCTGTGCTGGCGGGGCTCTTTGCCCTGCACGATCATGCCAAAGTGAACCTCATTACCTGGCTGGTTTTGGTGCTCGGCCTCGTTCTGGCTCATGCCTCCAATAACATATTCAATGACTACACCGATTACGTGCGCGGTGTGGATAAGGATAATTACTATCGCACCATGTACGGTCCCCAGCCTGTGGCCGATGGCCTGCTGACCAAGACCCAGCACCTGGCCTATTTCGCTGTGACCGGTCTACTGGCGCTGGCTTGTGGCATTTACTTGCTCCTCGTCAGCGGCGGGGATAGGGTTATCTGGCTGCTGCTCGGCCTGGGCGCGTTCTTCGTCCTGTTCTACACCTGGCCGTTGAAATATATCGCCATGGGCGAACTGGCGGTGCTGATCGTTTGGGGGCCGTTGATGATCGGCGGCGGCTACTACGTGCTGACCGGCCACTGGGCCTGGAACGTGGTCTGGGCCAGCCTGCCTTACGTGCTGGGCGTGACCACGGTCATCTTTGGCAAACACATTGACAAGCTGGCGATTGACAAGGCCAAGAAGATTCACACCTTGCCAGTGCTGATCGGCGAAAAGGCTGCCCGCTACGCTGTGCTGGCGATGATGATCTTGCCATATTTCCTGGTGATCTACCTGATCGCCGTCAAATACTTCACGCCGGTTCTGCTGCTGGTCTTCATGGCGGTGCCCACTTTCCTGAAAATGTATCCGCAGTTCTTGAAACCCAAGCCAGAGCAGCGACCGGATGGTTTCCCGGATGGACAGGGCGGCTGGCCGCTTTACTTTGCCCCGCAGGGTTTCGTCAATAACCGCGCTTTCGGGACCTGGTTCATGCTCGGTCTGATCTTGGACGTGATCGTACGACTCGTGTTTCCACACTTTTGGGTGATGTAAGCATCCAGCACGTATGGGACTGTCATAAAGCCGGGGGTGACGACATGTTTCGTTTACTGCCGCTGATCTGCCACCAAAGCAGGCCACCCAATGCGCCCAGACCCGCCATCAATGCAATGTCGAACAGGCCCAGGCAGACCGTGCTTCCGATGACGCCGACCCAATAACCCCTCGCAATGTCGGCCGGGGTGGTGCCTAATGGCATTTGTATTCCCAATTGGCGTATGAGTTGGATGGCTCCCCCTGGTCCCACCAACTGGCTGTTGATGACTGCACCCACGCCCTGTCCGATGAGCGCACCGATCCCGCCGATTGCGCCGGCGATGGTGCCTGACTTGGTTGAACCGCGATTGTCGGATGGTTTGTCGAATGCGCCAGCCAGGTAGCCTGCTCCCAGTCCCAGCAAGAGGGTCAGGCACGGGACACACAGCGGGCTGAGAAGCGCTGCACCAATGGAGAGCAGCAGAGCCACAATCCCTGCGATTAGACCGGATTTGAACATGCTTTCCTCCTTCGTTTCTTGTTACAGCAATGAACGGCTGAGGCCGTTACTACGTATTCATGGATATACAAAGCCCACGAACGCCCCGTCTGCGATGGGGACGGATTGGTTTGCGCCCAAGGCCGGATCGAGCGGCTGCGCCGGGTCTGGTGCCCAGAGCGCTAGCACGGAGTGGTTGAGGGTTGCGCTGTAGACCTCCAACAGCAGCAGGTGATTACTGGCCCAGCCCACCGGCCTTGGGAAGGTGACGGCTTCGCCGCCCAGCAGCCCGCCGAGATTGGCGGCTGGCGCGTCGAACACGCTGGTTCCATCCGTGCGCGCCACCCGCAGACGGAATTCAGCCTCCATGTTGGAAGGCCCGCTGGCTTCCATCCAGGCGATGAACTGGTTATCGGGCGAGAAGACCATGAAGCCAGCCCCCAGGTTGCTGACGGGATTCAGGGAAATGGTCGTCTCCTGGCACGTGACCAGGTCCCGGATCACGTATCCGTTCGTGATCCAGGGTGAGCCGCCCGCGCCTGTTGCAACCGCGACGAGGGTCTGATCCGGCGACATCCCCCCCATCGCCAGAGTCGAGGAGATGAATTCAGTGGTCTGGTTGTTGCTCAGGTCGAGGTAGGATAATCCCCTGTACGGCGGGAAGTTGATGTCCCCAATCCCGTACATGGTATGGGTAAACCACATGCCGCGCCCCTGCCCAGCATCGTAGCGTACTGCCAGCGGCTGGATGGCGTTGCCCGGACCTCCTTGCTGGGGAGGGTTCCAGGTCATGCGCGGCTGCAAGGCGGGTAGTTCGGCCAGGCTGCCAGCATATAACTGGTTGACCGAGTTTGCCATCATATCAATGGTATCGAAGGACAGATATGGATTCCCCTCCGCCCCCTTGATCGCCATCAGGTTGGGCGCAGAGGCAAGGTTGCTGATAGCGTTGTTGACGTTCGATTTGAGCGTCCCACCGTTCTGCAGGGAATAGTAGACAATCGGAAGGTTGTTCACGCCTTGGGAGAGTGTGCCAGCCAGGTGCACCTGGTTTTCGGCCATCCAGGTGATGCCGGTTACGGGCCGTAGGGCAATCGCGCCGCCCTGGAAGTTGTAAAATGTGATCGTGTCATTGTTGCCTGCTGCAACCGCGGCCGGCAGCGACAGGCTTTGCGTGCCGGGATGGAGCGGCAGGCAGGCTGGCAAAGACGGCTCGGTTGGCGGAGGCGTTTCGACCGGCGGCGGCGCAGCTTGAGCGGTGAGCGTGGCGGACACGATGGTGGCGATCTCATTGGGGTTCGGCGTGGCTGGCGGGACCGTGGTGGGGGTCGTTAGGCAGGCGAGACCGATGGCAATCACGCACAACGAGGTAAAGAGTGCAAGTCTATTTTTCATAGCCGTCTCCTAGAGTGACTTCAGTATAGCATTTTTAAGTGGAGAAAAGCAATTGGCTTTTAGCCACAGATTTCACAGGGAGATTAGCGCCAATCTGTGTAATCTGTGGCAAGGGAATTAGAATGCTACGACATTTTCGATTTCCAGCCACGCTGCCGGGTTTTCCAGCGTGCCGTAGCCCAGGCTTCCATCCGGCCTCCAGGCGGCGTACTGGTTGTCAATCCAGAGCACCAGTCCGAGCGGGCCGCGCGGGATGAGAGGCGTACGCAATATCTCCGCGCCGTCTACGAGAAAAGCAACAGCATCCGTCTGCCAGCGGATCGTATACGCGTGCCATTGGGTGACATCCACGTCCACGGCGCGCCCATCCTGCTGGATGACACCTCCCGCCATCCGCCGCAGGAGACGGGAGACTGGGCGCAGAGCCAGGAGTGGCAGGGCCAGCAAGGCGGGCGCGAGCAGGGGCGTGGGCCAGCGCGGCGAGCGGAACGTTCCGGCGAAGAAGCCGTTGGGAGGGTGCGCCTGCCCTGCCTGCACCAGTGCCGCAGGCACAGGTGAGCCTGTCGAAGGGTCATTGCGAGGAGCGCAGCGACGAAGCAATCCCCGCCCGCGCGAGGAGATTGCTTCTCCGCCAAAAAGCGGTGGCTCGCAATGACACGGTCGCAAGGACAGATAATTCTCCTTTGAGGCGTGGAAGAACCAAGCCGCGTTGGGCAAGGCCGGCAGTCGGCGCGCCCTCCCACCGAAGCCGATGGCGAAGCCGAAGGGATCGTTCCACAGGCCGAAGCCCCAGGTTCCGGGGAGATTAGCGGCTGAAAGGCGGGCGCGCAGGCTCAGGGCGGTGCCCTGAGGCTCTCGAAGGGCGGTGCCCTGAGGCTCTCGAAGGGTCAGGGTCGGATTCCAGGGGAAGGCGCGGCGCGGCAGGGACATGTAATCGTCTAGTTGCGCCAGGCGATAGCCGCGGCGTGGCCCAGCGGGAATGTCCAACCGCCAGCCGTCTGCCGTTTGTCTCACGCTTGCGCCGGGAGTGTGACGCGGGGTCAGCTCAATGTTCATCCGCTTGTATTATACAGGTTGTTTGCCTGCACTTCGACTTCGGCTTAAGCCTCCGCTCAGACCGACAGACGGGTATAATGGTAGCTGCTACGTAGCTACCATAGTTGACTCGCACGGAGGAACTTATGGAAATTACCTGGTATGGGCATTCCTGCTTCCGCCTTACCGAGCGGAACCTGGCAACGGTGGTGACCGACCCGTTCGACGTCGAGGCGGTGGGTTACGAGCCGCTCAAGCTCAAGGCGGATATCGTCACGGTCAGCCACGAGGCGGCGGGGCACAATTATCTCAACGCGGTCAAGGGATATAGCCACGCCATCACCGGACCGGGCGAATTCGAGATCGGCAGCGTTTTCATTACCGGTGTACAAACGGACGGGCATGGCAAGAAAGCAAGCGAACAGCCGAGCAATACTTTGTACGTGTTCGATTATGACGGCCTGACGGTGGCGCACATGGGCGACTTGCGCCAGGTGCCGACCCAGGCCGAAGTCGAGGCCCTGGGGACGGTGAACATCGTCTTGATTCCGGTGGGCGGAGGCGGCGGCTTGAACGCGGCCAAGGCAGCGGAAGTCGTCAGCCTGCTGGAGCCGAACATCGTCATCCCGATGCACTACGCCACCAAAGGCGCGAAAGTGACGCTTGACTCGCTGGACAAGTTCCTGAAGGAGATGGGCTTGCATGGCCACGACGAGAGCCAGTCTGCTTTGAAGGTCAGCAAATCCGGCCTGCCGGACGAGACGAAGGTAGTTGTGCTGGATTACCAGCATGGCTAGGGAGAATGGCGATGCCTGTCAAACTGGTCATGACCTGGGATATCACGCCCGAACGCGAACAGGAATACTTCGAGTTCGTCATTGGGGAATTCGTTCCGGGCGTTCAACGTCTCGGATTCGAGCCGGTCGAGGCCTGGGCGACCTTGTATGGGGATTACCCGCAAATCCAGATCGGGATGCTGGCGCAAGACCTGCCGAATGTACAGCGCATCCTGCGCTCGGATGGCTGGGAGCAATTGCAAGCGAAATTGTTCGGCTTCGTCAAGAATTATTCGTACAAAGTTGTGCCGGCGCGTAATGGGTTTCAATTTTAGCCCGTCCCCCTTTTCAGCCGCCGCCAACCCAGGGATGAACTGAACACTCAGCACGTATTACTCGTCACCCGTCACTCGTCACTCATCGCTCGTCCCCCCTCACTCGACCGCATGTCCTCCCTTTCCGACGACCTCCTTCGTTGGTACCGCACCCACGCCCGCCCCCTGCTCTGGCGCGGCGATCCAAGCCCGTATGCGATCTGGGTGGCGGTGGTTATGCTCCAGCAGACGCGTTTCGAGACTGTCATACCCTACTACGAACACTGGATGGCGCGCTTCCCGACGGTCCACGCTTTGGCTGCGGCCTCAGAGCGGGAAATACTGATGGCCTGGGAAGGATTGGGTTATTACAGCCGGGCGCGCAACCTGCATTGTGCAGCGCAGGTCGTGGCGGTTGAATGTGCCGGTGAACTGCCGCGCGACACACGCTCCCTGCGTCGCCTGCCGGGGATTGGCCGTTACACGGCCGGGGCCATCGCCTCGATCGCCTTTGGTCTGGATGAACCGGCCCTGGATGGGAACCTGCACCGCGTCTTTGCGCGCCTTTTCGACCTCCGCGAGCCGGCTGACACATCCGCCGGGGAGAGAATCCTTTGGCGGCTGGCTGCCGAGCACCTGCCGCGCGGCCGCGCCGGCGACTACAACCAGGCCTTTATGGATCTGGGCGCGGCGATCTGTACGCCGCGCGCGCCGGATTGCGCGGCCTGTCCGCTGTGTGGACAGTGCCAGGCATACGCGTCGGGCGTGCAGGAGGAGAGGCCAGTGTTGACGCCGAAGCCCTTCGCGCCGCATTACATTGTCACAGCGGCGATCATCGAGAGGGAGGGTAAATTCTTGCTGGCTCGCCGTCCGCAAAAGGGGCTGCTGGGCGGGCTGTGGGAGTTTCCCGGCGGCAAGGTGGAGGCGGGCGAGTCGCCCGAGTCGGCCCTGCGGCGTGAAATACGCGAGGAGCTTGGCGTGGAGATACGCGTCGGAGAGCCTTTCGGCGTCTACCGCCACGCCTACACCCATTTCCGCTTTATACTGCACGCCTTTTTGTGCTACTCTAATGGCAGCGAGCCGCGCCCCCTGGAAGCTGGTGAGCTGCGCTGGGCCTCGCCGGCTGAATTGCCCGCCTACCCGATGGGCAAAGTGGATCGCCAGATCGCTCGGAGATTGGCCGCAGATGAATACCGATGAACATGGATGGGCGATCAAATATCGGTGTTTATCTGTGTTCACACCTGCACTCCCCGGCACTTGCGCCCGGGGCAAGTGTGCAGCAGGCCGTCCCCCGCACCCCGTTCGGGCCGGGAGACCCGGCCTCGCCGGGGCGAGACGGCCTGCGGTTCGGGGCAGGTGTCGCCCCGGCGGGCTACCGGCCCGCTTGCACCTGCGCAAGCGCAGGCGAACGGGGTGCAAGTGTCTGTGGTTGATTATGAACGAGGACGAGTATACACGCGAACGCAAGCGGATGGTGGCCGAGCAGATTGCCAGCCGCGGCCTGCGTGACCCGCGTCTGCTGGCCGCTATGGAAGCCGTGCCGCGTCACCGCTTTGTGCCCCTCGACCATCTGACCTGGGCCTACGCCGACGGCCCGCTGCCCATCGGCTTTGGGCAGACCATTTCCCAGCCATACATCGTCGCCTTCATGACCGACGCGCTGCATCTGACCGGCGCGGAGCGCGTGCTGGAGGTGGGCACTGGCTCGGGCTACCAGGCCGCGATATTGGGGCAGATGGCGGCTGAAGTTCACACGGTCGAGTTCATTCCGGAGCTGGCCGTGCAGGCAGAAAAAATGTTGAAGGAATTGGGATTTATGAACGTCCACGTCCACAATGCGGACGGTTCGCTGGGCTGGTCGGAGGCTTCCCCCTACGATGGCATCCTGGTGGCCGCCGCCGCGCCGCGCCTGCCTCAGCCCTTGCTGGATCAACTGGCCGAGGGTGGGCGGATCATCCTGCCGGTGGGCAGCCGCGGCTTTCAGCAATTAGAAATATGGGAGCGGCGGGGGAAGAAATTCGAGCACGAGGCCAGCATCGCGGTGGCGTTTGTGCCGCTGCGCGGGGAACATGGGTGGAAATGATATGCTATGGTGATATCCCACGACCACAGCCAATTAAATTTTCTCTGCTATCCAAACAAGTCCACGTGTGAGCCTGTCCTGACAAGGCCAAGTTCGTCAGCGGTCAGAGTATAGATCAGCAGCCAGTCCGGAGCGATGTGGCATTCACGAAACTTGGCGTAGGCTCCTTTCAAGGGATGATCTTTGCACCGTTGCTCAAGCGCTTGGTCGGAGGCCAACGCGGCGATGACTTCCTGTAGTTGACTCATGTCAAAACCGCGCTTTTGCAGACGCTTGAAATCCTTTTTGAAAGCGGCAGACCGGCTGATCGTGCGCATCAAGACTCCAGGTCAGTGAACAGGGCATCCACACTATCGAAGGTTTCCACATCATGATGTAGCGAAACGTCCTCCATCGCTTTCAGGGTATCAGCATTAGGCACTTCGACTGCAAAGGGCAGCCCCTTGTTCATACTGATCTGGGTAAAGAACAGGTTCACCGCCTGAGTGGTGGTCAAGCCAAGAGTCCGCAGCACATTCTCGGCGTTCTTCTTGACCTGCGGGTCGAGCCGGACAGTGATCGTGGCAGTTTTGGTCATAAGAATCTCCATTCCTTCCTTGAATGTACTGCAATTGTATCACATCTGGATGTTCTTACGCTTTCGTCACCGTGGCAAATACCAGTGGCTTTCGCCCGGTCTCGTTATAGAGCAAAGACTTGACCGCATCCGTGATCGTGCCCTCGGAATCCAGCCCACCGTTGACGATATCCGTCACCTTGCGGCGCACCATCGGGATCAGGTCCTCGCTGTCTTCGGGGGAAATGAAGCCGCGCGTGATGATCTCCGGTTCTTTGATCAGGCGGTTGGAATATTTATCCAGCGTCGCCGTGATGATCAGGATGCCGGCGCGCGAGAGTTGCTCGCGCTCGCGGATGATGTCTTTGCCGATCTCGCCGATGCTCTGGCCTTCCACGAAAACGTAGCCGCCCGGCACGCGCTCGGCCAGCGAGAGTTTCCCGTCCGCCAGTTCCACCACCTGCCCGTTTTCGATGACTGTGATATTCTCGGCCGGGACGCCAACCTGCCCCGCCAGGGCTGCATGGCGCTTGAGGTGGCGCAGTTCACCGTGGATGGGAATGAAGTACTTGGGTCGCACCAGGTTGAGCAGCAATTTCTGCTCCTCCGAGCTGGCGTGACCGGATACATGGATGGGGGAGATGGCATCGTAGATGACAGTCGCCCCCCGCTGGAATAGGCGATTGATGGTCTTGAAAATGGTCTCTTCGTTGCCGGGAATGGGATGTGAGGAGAGCACTACCGTGTCGCCCGCCTTGATATCGAACTGGCGATTGGTGCCGGTGGACAGGCGCCCGACGATGGACGAAGGTTCGCCCTGCGAGCCGGTGCACATCAGTACCACCTCTTTGGCGGGCAGGTTGAGGGCCTCCTCCAGGCCGACCAGGGTTTCGTCAGGAACCTCCAGGTAGCCCAATTTACGCGCCATCTTGGCGTTATCCACCATGCTCATCCCGACGAAAGCCAGCTTGCGTTTGCGCTGCACAGCGGCATTGGCCACCTGCTGCATACGGGAGATGAGCGAGGCGAAGGTGGCGATGATCACCCGTCCCGGCGCGGTGACGAAAACCTCGTCCAGCGCCGGATCAATGACCCGCTCCGAGGGCGTCCAGCCCGGGCGCTCGGCGTTGGTCGAGTCGGCCAGCAGGGCGGTCACGCCGCGCTGGGAGAACTCGGCTAGCTTGGCGAAGTCGGTCGGCCAGTTGTCCACCGGCGTCTGGTCGAACTTGTAATCGCCGCTGTGGACGATCAGCCCGGCCGGCGTGCTGATCCCCAGCCCGACGGCATCCGGGATGGAATGGCAGACGTGGAAGAGTTCCACCTGGAACGGCCCGGCCTGGATCATTTCACCAGCCTGTACCGTGTGCAGGTCGGCTTTAGTCGAGAGGCCGCTGCGCGCCAGTTTGACCTCGATCAGGCCGCGCGTCAGGGGCGTGGCGTAGACCGGTGCCGTGACCTGGCTCAGCAGATGCTGGATCGCGCCGATGTGATCCTCGTGGCCGTGCGTGATGATGATCCCGCTGATGTGCGCGGCCTTGTCGAGCAGGTATTCGAAGTCGGGGATGATGTAGTCAATCCCCAGCATGTCGTTATCGGGGAACATCATGCCAGCGTCCACCACCAGGATGTGTTCGCCGTACTCGTAGGCCATCATGTTCTTGCCCACTTCCCCCAGGCCTCCGAGGGGGACAATCCTTAATTTTTCGTTTTTACTCATTTTTGGTTTCCTCTAAAATATAAAAATACCCCATGCAGAATTCCGCTGGGGTTAACCTTGCCACAGCAAACTGTTCTGAACATCCAAAACTGCCGCAGCCTGCGGACAGTAAAAGTCTGTTTTGGTATTCTCTCAATGAGAAGGGGAAATTGGGGGTGTGCGGGCGGCGAAGCCGCCCGCACACCCCCAATCCCCAATTTATTGAGGTGTTACCTTAATTGTATTGTGTCGTCAGTATAGCAGGGGTGAGATGATTTGTCAAAGGCTATTCGCCGAATTTTTCCGGCGCGTTCGCTGTCCTTCCATAAGCAAATTGACCCTCATCTTGCGCTCCTCGATCTTTTTCTTGAGCCGCCTGCGCTGGCCCTCATCGGTACAGGCCTCCAGCTCGCCGTTCAGCGCCTCGATTTCTTTCAGGCTTTCGATTTCTTCAGGCAATACCCCCGCGTTCTTCATGATCGAATATGCCAGACGGAGGTCCTCCGGCGTGTTGAAATAGTCGCTCAGGTCAATAGGCTTGCCCTTGCCGGGCAGGTCCTCGAATTCGCCGCGCGCCATGGCTTCGCGGATGATCGCCTCTATGGCTCTATCAATGGGCATTGAGAATATCCATTCAGACCTGACGCATCCCCAGCAGACTGCCCAATATCATGCCGATGGCGAACAGGATGAGAGAGAGGGTGAAGGCTGCATAGTTGAACACGAAATTGAGAATGTCTGGCAGAACCCAGGGATTGAACGCTGTGCTGGTGTATGCGCTGGTGGCCAGGAACAACATGTAGATCGAGTAGGCTAGCAAACCAACGCCGCCCACGAAGATGCTGAGGGCAACCAGAGCAAGCAGCGGGGATTGACGTTTGGTCACCTCTTGTTCGTGTTCGGCCTGTACCTGTATGACGAGCGCCTCGGCCTCCGGCCAGGATAACTCAGTCTTATCGCAAATATCCAGGATAATGTCCTCGGGGTTAGCCGCCCCGCTCAGGCGGTCAACGATGTAGTTGGTGAGGTCTGGCGTATCCATGCCGATATTATAGCGGGTATTTTGTCTCATATCAAAAATAAGGGAAATTGGGAGGTGTGCGGGCGGCTTCGCACCCTTGGGGTATGCTTCGCGACGCCCACACACCTCCAATCCCCCCATTGATTGCAATGATACGTAACTTTGCTGGGGGTGATAGAATTGGTTCAGAACGAAGTTCTGATCCTTGGAGGTTGGATGGACCCATCCCGGCTGCGCGCCCGTTACCGGCGCATCATGGCTTTCTTTGCACGTACCACGGTCAGCTTCATCTTTTGGGAGCTTGTCCTGCCGCGCCTGGGCTTGCGGGGACTGACCCGGCGGACGCGTCCCGCCCGCTATCACAACACGGCGGCCCAATTCCGCGCCTTGGCCATTCGTATGGGCGGGGTCATGATCAAGGTCGGTCAGTTCCTATCCTCGCGGCTGGACGTGCTGCCGCCGGAAATCACCGACGAGCTTTCCGGTCTGCAGGACGAGGTTCCGCCCGAAGATTTTCAGGATATCCGTCTCATCGCCGAGGCTGAACTCGGCGCCGGGCTGGATGAGAAATTCGAGTTCTTCGATCCGACGCCCATGGCGGCTGCCTCCCTCGGCCAGGTGCATCGCGCTCGCCTGTGCCAGCGTAGTTCCGCATCGCAGCCGTTTTGCGACGTGGTGCTCAAGGTGCAGCGTCCGCATATCGAGCAGTTGATCGAGGTTGACCTTTCGGCCCTGCGCAAAGTGGGCGGCTGGCTGGAAAAGTATCGTCCCATCCGTGAGCGGGCTGACGTTCGCGCCCTGATCGAGGAATTTGCGACCACCATTCACGAGGAAATTGATTACCTGGCGGAAGGGCGCAACGCGGAGACCTTTCGCGCCAACTTCGAGGGTCATCCGCGCGTGCACGTGCCGCGCGTCGTGTGGGATCACACCACGCGCCGCGTCCTGACCCTGGAGGATGTCTTTGCCATCAAGATTACCGACTACGAGGCAATCAGCGCGGCCGGTATTGGACGGGGCGAGGTCGCGCGCCAGTTGCTGGATGCCTACCTGAAGCAGATTTTCGAGGACGGCTTCGTCCACGCCGACCCGCATCCGGGCAACCTGTTCGTGACGCCTCTGCGCACCCGAACCGAGGACGGCAAGACCGATTGGAAGCTGACCTTCGTGGATTTCGGCATGGTTGCGCGCGTCCCGGCGGAACTGCGCGACGGTCTGCGCGAGATGGTCATCGGCGTGGGGACGCGCGATGCGGCGCGGCTGGTGCGCGCCTACCAAACGCTGGACATGCTCTTACCCAGCGCTGACCTGAAACTAATCGAACAGGCCGAAGCCAAGATGTTCGACCTGTTTTGGGGCAAGCCCATGAGCGAGCTCCGCAAGATCAGCCACAAGGACATGCACCGCTTTGCTTATCAGTTCCGTGAGCTGATGTATTCGATGCCGTTCCAGCTTCCACAGAATCTGCTCATGTTGGGGCGTACAGTAGCCATCCTTTCCGGCATGTGCACCGGCCTGGACGCAGACTTCAACCTGTGGGTCCAGCTTGCACCGTACGCGCAAAAGCTGGTGGCCGAGGAAGCCGGTTCCAACTGGCGGGTCTGGCTGGACGAGGCGGGCGAGCTGCTGAAGGCGCTGATCGCCATCCCTTCTCAGGCCGGGCGCGTGTTGTCCCAAATGGAGCGCGGCGACCTGCTCGTGCAAGCGCCTCAGATCAATCGGCAGCTTGCTTATCTGGAGAGGGCGACCTATCGCTTGATCGGCAGCCTTATCTTCGTCTCGCTGATGCTGGGGGGTGTGCTGCTCTACAATGCCGGGGATGGGTTGTTCGCTGGCATCCTGCTAGCCGCTTCTGGCATTGCTCTCGTTTGGACAATATTCTTCGCCGGGGGACATTGATAAGATCAAGTAAGAACCCGTTTTCTTCGAGAAAACGGGTTCCTTCTACAAACCCTTTATCATCCGCTCGTATTCGTCATGAGCACCGATCCAAAACCACATAAAGTCTGCGCCGTCTTTTACTGCAATTGCTCTGTGGTTGCTTCCCACTCGAACTGACCAAACTATCCCAACTTTCTTGAAGTGCAGGGAGGGATGCGATGGATCCTTTTTAAGCAACTCGAATTTCTTTTTTGCAGCATCTTGAATAGCTTCCGGGAGACCATCAAAGCATCTCCAAAAACGGCGCGTCGTCCGGTGCATTTAGAGTTCCTTCAAACGCCCCATAGCTTTATCCTCGAAGGCTTCTTCAATGAGGAAATCCAACTTTCCCGCTTCCGAATCTTCCTTTATTTGCTTATCCCATTGCTGCCAGTCCCTCTCTGAAAACCACTGCCGCAGGCGAACATACTCTTCCCAAGGAAGAGATTCGATCGCGGCCTGAATTTCTTGTACCTTTGTCATTAATGCCTCTAACTCTGGTCGGTTTCTATGCCGGCTTGGCTTTCTTCTCGTGTTCTTCCATCTTGTTGATGGCGGAGTCGATCATGCTGCGCCAGGCGAGCAGCATCTCCTTGCGTGCCTTGCGGTGGTGTTCCATGAATTCGGGCGGGAAGAGTGCCTCAAAGCCGGCGCACATTTCTTGACGGGCGGCGCGGGCATGTTGGCGCACCTCTTCGGGGATTTTACCTTCAAACGGTTTGTTCTTACGGGCGGTTTGTTCGGCCATAGTTACACTCCTTACTGTGCGAGGCTATAACAGTAACCTCACTTCAGCTACCATTATAGCGCGGAGTCGATGGGCGGGCAATGTGTCAATCTTCGATTCCCGCCAATCTCTTTGCCAGCCGCATCTTATCCCCCAAGTCGGCCAGCCGCGCCAGCATGATCCTCTGCGCCTGCGGCGATCCAGCCCCATGCAAGGACTCCACGAGATAGGCGACCGCGCCCGGTCCCAGCGTGAGATTCTCCACCAGCCGGAGCATCCGGCAGCGATCCTCTGTCGTGTACTGAGCCACACTGTGCAGATACTTCTCCAGGCGAGGACCTGTCTCCGGGTTGGCAAAATCCTTCTTGGATGGCAGCGTGACGAGCAGCCCTCCGGCGATATCCTGCGCCAGCCGCGCGATCTCATATGGGAAACGCGTCACGTTGAGCTTGCACACATTCGCCAGCAGCGGATCAATGAGGTAGGTGCCTGAGGCCGTCGGTTTGCCTTCTGTTGAGCAGGCGATGCCACAGGCGTACATCGTCTCGTTGAGGTGGATCATCTCGACGATCTTGTCCTTGACGTGGGCCGCCTTGTCTGTGCCCTGGTATTGGGCCAGCGACTGGGCCGCGCCGATTACCACGTCGCCGACGCCTGTCTTGCAGCCGCCGTAGCTTTGGCGGTGATAACCGGCAAAACGCTCGACGAGCAGCCCGCTGAAAGCGAATTCACCTGCCATGAACACCCGCTCCCACGGAACGAACACATCCTCGAGGAGGATCACCGCCTCGTGCCCGCCGAACTCGCGGTTACCCACGTCGAACTGATCCTCTTCCAGCTTACGCGAGTCGGAGGGCTGCCGTCCGTAGATCATGAGCACTCCCGGAGCGTCCGCCGGGATCGCAAAGGCGACCGCGTAGTCTCGATCCTCCTCCGAAAGCGTCTGTGTTGGCATGACGATGATCTCGTGCGAGTTCAGCGCCCCGGTTTGGTGGAGCTTGGCGCCGCGCACCACGATCCCATCCGGTTTCCTCTCTACGATGTGGACGAACAGATCCGGGTCAGCCTGCTGTGAAGGCTTCAGCCGCCGGTCGCCTTTCGGGTCCGTCATCGCCCCGTCCACCACCAGATTCTGTTCCTGCACATGCTTCAGGTATTGCCGGAACCTGACGTGATAGCCTGTTCCCAGCGACTGGTCCATTTCGTAAGTGACCGAATCCAGCGCGTTGACCGCGTCCATGCCCACGCAGCGCTGGAAACAGCAGCCGGTCATCTGCCCAAGCAGGCGCAACATCTTCACTTTGGCCACCAGATCAGCCGTGTTCTGGTGCAGGTGGGTGAAGCGATTGACTTTCTTCCCCGTCAGGCTGGAAGTGGTCAACATCAAGCCAGCGTATTCGGGCTGCTGGGCCAATTCGTACGTCATCGCGCAGACGTTGAGGGAGGGGCGTACCAAGGGGTGGTCAACCGGGTTCTCGGCCTGCTGGCCCATGATGAAGACCCGCTTCTTCATCCTGCTCAGGCTTTCGATATAGTCGTCTCTTGTCATCAGCGCCATTGTGATTCTCCTGTTGCTTGCCCAAAGAATCCAGGTATCTTCTCAATAATCAGGACCCCCACTTTTTTGGGGAGAATGCAAATTCATCTCACGTCTAAAAGCATTGGCGGACGGTCCAGCCAGATAAAATCGGCAATGGCAACGCCGTCGGGGACCTCGAAATAGTAGATTATTTCCCGACTCCGTTCTGCTGTGGGACGAGGGGACCACGAGTAGGTGCAGGGATAGATATTCTCGTTGCCATCTCTCACCGTTTTGCCAGCTATCATCAATATCAACATCCAGCCCATTCCTTCGACATCCGCAGCCCCCATTTCCTCGATTTGTACCTGTACTGCAAGAAAATGCGTGTTTGGCTCCTTGACAATAATGTAGGTGCCCTGTCCGGTAGTGTCATACAGGACGCGCGGGCCCTCATTCTTGGCCGAGATGACCGTGATCTTGCATCCTGCGCAGACTGGCGCGGCAGTGACGCCGGGGGTAGAAGTGATCGTAGGTATGGGCGTGGCGGTTGCTGTCCGTGTCGGCGGGATGGGCGTCATGGTAGAGGTGGGAGGAACGGCCGTAGGGGTTATCGTCGCGAGACGACCACAAGCTAGAAGTGCCAGCGCTATCATTAGCGCAGCTATCATTTCTTTGAAAGGAAATCGGTGTTTCATGGCCTCTCCTTTCCTGGGGATCGCCCTGACATCATCCTTCATCCTTTGTGGTGTGCGCGGTCGGTGCGCATGTATTTCTGAGGCGCAGATTCGATATGCGCTGTTTGCCAAGTGGCGCACGGCAGCCCGCATCCCAAAGGCGTCAAAACAGAAACGGCTCTTCCTAACCATTCAAGATTTGGTTCTATCTTCGAATGACCCTCGGTAATTTCAATAGCCGTCGAAGCATCACAAAGGGAAGTCCAATCCCTTCCCAGAAGCCCCAGAACCGTGGATGGCGTGCATTTTCTTTTTCCAGAGCGTCGCCTCGCCACTTGATGATGAAATACCCGGCCACAAGCCCCAATGGTAAAAGGTAAAGATCGAGGATGAAGAAGCCCCAATAGTGCCAGAAAAAGCCTGCCTGTTCCGGCCTGAGGTACGACTTCATCGGATCCTCGATTTGACCAACGGCAATTGCGAGCATTCCCGAGCCCTGCACCACGCCGCCAACAAACCAAGTCCAGTACCAGTACCACAGCGGCTTGGCCGACCCCAATGCGTAAAAGGCGAACAGGAGGCCGATTGCCGAGCTTCGCCATATTTCACAACTGCCCGACAGCAAGTTTAGCACAGTGATTGGTCTTCCTTCTTCGAGGGCAGTGGCGCCATAGTGCGTGAGCCAACCCCAGGTAGCCATAAATAAGCCGAAGGGAGTCCAAAACCAGTGAAGGCGAGGCCCGAGTTCATCCTTGCCCAACATCAGCAGCAGCCAGCCGATGACAATCGGGACATCCAGCAGAAGAATGCCGAGTATACTGGTAATATTGCCGCGCAGCGCGGCGGGAAATTCTGCCCGGTACAGTTCTGGCGCGTGGGCTTGTATAGCGCCTTCATAGCCCCACAAAAACCAGGCATCCAGTGTCCCGATGATGACAAGCGTGCCCATGAACCAGATGGGCAACTTATGCTTCCAGTTCGATATGGTATATGTATTTTTAGTCATCTCAACTCCTTGTGCGCAAAGTGCGCACGAACAGTTTGGTCCACAAGCCGCCGATTGAATTGCATAGGCATGACGGGAAACGTGTAGTTATGCGCCGCATGTCGCTCATAACCGCCTATCAAACTTCACGAATGGCGCGCCATACCCAACCCAGACATAGTCGGTTTGAGGTGTTGGTTTGCCACAACCTGCAACACAAAGTGACCACTCACTTGAGACTTCGGTAATCGCATTTAGGTAGTCAAGGGCATTACCTTTTATCTCTGGAATTAGTATTGCTTCTTTCAATTCGCCATCTCTTACCTTGTATGCAATGTTTGGTTTGAAGTGAAAATCTCCTGTTCTCTCATTGCTTCCGCCTTCTCTCATGCCTTTGATTAATAACCCATCGTTTACTTCACTCAAAACGCTTGCAAGGCTTCTTGCACCTGCTAGCATAACAAAATTGCTCATCCTAACTTTGGGCGTAGCGTCGTACCAGAAAGATCGTGAGTTACCCGTGGGCTTGACGTGCAATGAGGTGCTTGAAGAACGGTCCGTGAGATAGTCACGAACGACACCATCTTCAAGGACATAGACTGTTTGGGGCAACGTTCCTTCGTCATCAAAAGGGTAACTCCCTAGAGTGGAGAAACGTTTGGGGGAGTCAACAATCGTGACGCCTCGTGGGGCTATTCGTTTACCTCGAAATGTTGGCAGATAACTCTCGCCTGCCCGAACATGGTCTCCTTCGCTGCTATGTCCGAGAGTTTCATGAATGAACATGGACATTGCCTCAGGGTCTAGGACAATCACCATCGGAATAAGTTCGCCTTTCTTTGCTAC